>Ga0307420_1000741_pt1 | contig 14798 bp, 15 predicted proteins | sample SalMarWE160240MG_2_FD_202167 | JGI IMG/M metagenome (GOLD analysis project Ga0307420, IMG submission 202167) | Salt marsh sediment microbial communities from the Plum Island Ecosystem LTER, Massachusetts, United States - WE1602-40 | ecosystem: Environmental > Aquatic > Marine > Intertidal zone >... | reverse complement strand
CAAGGGAAATGCCAAAAGCCTGGGTGTGGTAAGTTATGCAGAATTAAAAAGTGGGATAATGACACTGAATGGCCAGACTATCCAGACTGTGCCGCTTTCCTCTTATGTGAGAGCTCAAGAGATTGCAGGAATCCTTAAAGAATGGATTCAAAAAAGGCAATTCTTTCTTGGTCAACCTCAGCACCTTCTCAAGGATATATAAATGGCTGTAACCGTTCACGGGTTCGCGGTTCATAAGTTCAGGGTTCAGGGGTATTGAACCGTTGAACGCTTACGATTTGATACGTCAGTGACGAAAACGAAGAAATTAAAAAATATTTTCAATTCTATGGGATCTGTTTTAGTATCCCTTTCAGGCGGAGTTGATAGCGCTCTTCTCCTTCAAATAGCCTCCGAAACTCTCAAAGAAAAAGTAAAGGCTGTCACTTTTACCTCCCCAATTTTCCCGAAAAATGATCTTATGAGGGCAGGAAATCTCGCCAAGAAATTAAAGATAGATCATATAAAAATCAAATTTGATATACTTTCTGACAATGATTTTTGTAAAAATGATAAAATGAGGTGTCATGTCTGTAAAACGAAAATGATTGAAGCGTTAAAAAAAGAGGCTAAAAAACAAGGTATTAACTATATAGCCGATGGTAGTAATGTTGACGACATGAAAGATTACCGGCCAGGCCTGAAGGTAGCACAAAAATCAGGGATAAAATCACCCTTACTTGAGTCCGGTTTAGGTAAAAAAGATATAAGACAAGAGGCACGAGAAAGAAAAATAGAAATATGGAATACGCCATCTTCTGCCTGTCTTGCCTCACGGATAGCCTATGGCACCTATATAAATGGAAGCAACCTCTCTATTATAGAGAAAGGAGAAGAATTTTTACACCAGCTTGGTTTTAGAGAAGTAAGGATACGGTATCATCCGCCTATTGCCAGGATCGAGGTCTCACCACAAGAGATCGTACGATTGGCAGGATTACCTATTAGAGATAAGGTGGTAGAAAAGCTTAAAGAACTTGGTGTTACATATGCCACTCTTGATCTTTCTGGTTTCAGGAGTGGAAGCATGAACGATCTGCTTTCTTAAACCTTCTCCTTACCTGGACAATTAAATATTGACAGAAAAAATATTATCTGTTAGTTTTTTTCGCTTATGTGGGGCTGTAGCTCAGATGGGAGAGCGCATGACTGGCAGTCATGAGGTCAGGGGTTCGATCCCCCTCAGCTCCACCACTTACAATCTCCTCTTTAAGAATGTATATTACTTTTTTCCGTTTTTCTTTTTCAGATATATTCTTCTCCTTTTATCTTTTCTACATATCGCTGGGCAGAAAAGGCAGCAGTAGCACCATCTCCACAGGCAGTTACAATCTGCTTTAAGTCCTTTTTACAGCAATCACCACATGCAAAGATACCCTCTCTGGATGTGTTCATCTCGTTATCTACAAGAATATAGCCATCGTCACTTCTTTTTACCATGTTATCAAGAAAAGTAAGGCTTGAGGTCCATCCGATAAATACAAAGACCCCATTTACTTCAAGATCTTTTTTCTCACCTGTCTTGAGATTTTTTACCTTCAACCCATCGACCGTAGTTTGACCAAAGATCTCATCCACAATTGAGTCGAAGACAACTTCTATCCTGGTATTACTAAATGCCTTTTCTTGGAGTATTTTTGTTGCCCGTAGCCTGTCCCTTCTGTGAATAATATAAACCTTTTTTGCAAACCTTGTTAAAAAAATACCGTCTTCAAGGGCAACATCGCCTCCACCTACTACTGCCACAGGGAGATCCCTAAAAAAAGCCCCATCACAGGTTGCGCAATAGGAAACACCTCTACCAGTAAATTCACGTTCACCTGGTACACCGAGATTTCTCTGCTTATGACCTGCTGCAATAATAACTGATAGACATTGATAAGGCACAGGGTCATCATCTACAAAAACTTTGTTAATAGTACTCTCATCCCCAAAATCAACCCTGGTTACCTCTCCAAAAACTGTTCTCATCCCAAAAGATTCAGCCTGCTGTTCCATGGTATGAACAAGTTCTGGGCCAGAAACACCTCCGATAAACCCTGGATAATTTTCAACCTTATCTGTAAGGCTTGCCTGACCGCCAATACCTAATTTTTCAATCAATATCGTATCAAGCCTTGCCCTTGTTGTATATATTCCTGCTGTTAAACCTGCAGGTCCTCCACCAATAATAATAACATCGTAAACATTTGCTTTATTTACTGAATCCTCATCCATATCGTATATCCTTTAATTGATAGTGTCCAAATCCTGCCCGCCGTCCGGCAGGTGGGCCTGTCTGTCATCCCTGCCCTCAGAATATATCGGGACAAGTGGTTGGCAGGCGGGTCCGGGACAGGGTTATAAGTTAAAAATACCTAACGTTAAAGAAATTAATCATATTAACGTTTAATTCAAGTTAAATTGGATGGATCTATTAATTTTAGACATTTTAGATCACTTATATCTTTTTCAATGTTACTGTTACCAGAGCATCTTCTTTGACTGCTACCAAGACAAAATCAAAGAGGTCTTTTTGCAAACAAAAAAGGGGATCTTCCCTTGGAAGATACGATTTATCTCCACTTATAAATTTTTGAGCAGTCTCATTAAACACAATATTCTTTAAGGTCTCAAGACTATCGTAATGACTTCCTTTCAGAAGATGTTCTAAGTAGTCAGCACATCCTTCATCCTCTGGTGACTTAGTGATACCCCTTCTTCCCATGGCTACCATTGTTACAACCTCAGGAAGGGGATATTGAGCAAGTATATATCTGGATATAGCTTTCGCCATAACATAACTGCCAAGGATAACAATCCCGGCTTGAGCAAGTGCGCTTATCACACCAGTAACACCCGCCGTTGTCCTTTGAACTATGATCTTTTCTTTAAGAAATCCCTTTGGTTTCCTGATGAGTTCAGATGGAGAATTTCCGAGATCAAAACCAGGGATCAGTTGCTCGTTAACCTCACCTGCCAAGACAATATCATCATGATTCGTTTTAAGTGAAAAGGCCTCTTCAGGATTGCGCACAAAGATTACCTTTTTGGCTCCGAGATAAAAAAATATGGGAGTCACGGTAAATGCCCTAAATACATCAATAATAACAGCAAGCCCTTGAGCCCGTTGAGCACCTTCGATCAGACTTTCTCTTACTATTTTCATCTCGATTATCCAAAGAAAAATATACGTGCCTAAAGTGAGCCCGCCCTGCCCGCCCTGGCGCGGCTTGCCTGAAATATCCTATTGTTGCTGCAATATCTCAGAAGCTGTGTCCGTGGAGCTCAGGCTTAAAAATCAGGTCTGGGCCAGGGGTGCGACGTGATTTGAATATATGCTTGCTTATGATGTATCACCAATCCTAGTTTATCTTTGCTAAGTCAGGTTTTACCAGGTCTTGGCCAGGGTTAACGTGCCTAAAATTAAGGAAATAAATCATTTTAACTTTAGGCACTTTCAGTAGGAGAAGAGTTAGCCAAGTCTCTTTAAGTCATCTACAAGCCCCTGAACGGCCTGAGCCGACCTCTGAAGGGCATCATTTTCCTCTTCTGTAAGCTGTATCTCTACTATCTCCTCTGCCCCGGTTGAACCAAGCTTTACCGGTACACCTATAAATAGATTATTTATCCCATATTCACCCTGTAGGTAGGTAACGCAGGGAAGGATCTTCTTTTTGTCCTTTAAAATTGCCTCAGCCATTTCCGTGGCCGCAGATGCAGGAGCATAAAAGGCACTTCCTGTTTTTAATAAACTAACAATCTCACCTCCCCCCTTTCTCGTCCTTTCAATAATGGCCTCAATCCTTTCAGCCGAGATAAGCTCAGTGATGGGTATGCCTGCTACCGTAGAATACCTGGGAAGAGGAACCATAGTATCCCCATGGGCACCGAGAACAAAGGCGTGGGTATTCTCAACAGAAACATTGAGCTCCATGGCGATAAACGCTCTAAACCTCGCAGAATCCAGTACCCCTGCCATTCCAATAACCTTTTTTTTATCAAAACCACTTGTATCAAAGGCAACGTGGCACATTGCATCTAACGGATTGCTTACAATAATGAGAATGGCATCAGGTGTAACAGTTGCAATCTCTCTAATAACCGATTTCATAATACCTTTATTGGTTGCCAGTAAATCATCCCTGCTCATTCCTGGTTTTCTGGGAATACCTGCTGTTACAATGACTATTTCTGACCCCTTTGCAAGAGAGTAATCATTCGTTACACCAGTAATCTTAGCATCATGACATTCTATAGGTGCCGCCTCAGCAAGATCAAGTGCCTTTCCAGCAGGCACACCTTCCAAGATATCAATCAATGCAACATCTGCCAATTCTTTTTCAGCAATCCTCATAGCGACGGTTGCACCTACATTTCCGGCCCCAATAACAGTTACTTTTTTTCTCATTTCCTTTACTCCTTTCTAAATTTAATTGATCATTTATTTTACGCTATCTATCTTTTTTTTTATTGTCAAGAAGCATGATGGACAGAAGCATGATGGACATGCCATGGCTTTCCCATTTCCACAGAATTGGCACTATTTTATATTACCTTCATCTATAAGGCAGGCGAACCTATGTCCACCAGACTTGCATCCCTTGCAATGGATACAAATGATATCGATTGTGTCTATCATATAGCGTACCCTGAAATGATATGGGGCATTTTAAGGGTGCGGGTCGTGGCAAGATATCTGGAATTATCGACTGAAGTCGTTTTGGAACCTACGTCCTCATTTATGTCTTTGATCAAGGATGAACAGCGTTTGGCAACTGAAAAAAATATCTGGAAAAATAATTTGGTTTAAGGCATAGTAATCATGATAAAAACAAACATATTAATAATGGACGATCTCCCTTTTAATTTTGCTTTTTTCGAGAACATATATGAAACAAAACGAACCTAAACACCCTCTTTCGGAAGAAACTTTTTCCCCAGGCATTACAAGAACCTATACCAACGATGGTATTGACCTATCCCTTATAAGATGGATGTTGTCTATGACCCCTACGCAACGTTTGCAAACCCTGCAAAATAACATCCGCTCGGTAATGAGGTTACGTGGAGAAAAACCAACTACCTGATTTCCTGGAAATTCTTAAGGTGTTAACAAAACACAAGGTGGATTTTATCGTGGTGGGGGGAGTTTGTGCAGTCTTGCATGGGGCTCCAGTAACAACGTTTGATCTTGACCTGGTTCATTCTCGGTCTTCTCAAAACCTCTCAAGCCTTATGTCAGCCTTAAACGAGTTAGATGCCTTTTATCGAGGACGGGTAGATCAACAATTGAAACCAAAGAGGTCACACCTTTTATCCTCGGGGCATCAACTTCTCATGACCAACGCCGGTCCTCTTGACCTTCTCGGAACAATAGGAGCGGGTCACACGTATAAAGACCTGCTTAAACACACTGTTGAATTGGAAGCAGGTGGGTTACACCTGCGTATGCTGAATCTTGAAAAATTAATCGAAATAAAAAAGGAAACCATTACCGACAAAGATAAAGCTATGCTCCCAATTCTACAGCATATCTTGAAAGAGAAGCAAAAACAGTGACTAGTAAAAAACTTATATTCTGAATATATTATTCTGGTATCAAAAGAGATCTGGGATTACGTGGAGTGGCAAAATATCACAGGTTTGATCCAAACATACTTAATAATGTACTTCTCCTGATACTCATTTACTTATGCCCCATTCACAAAACGAAACTTCACTTCAGACCGAGTTTTAATCAATTTCTGCATGAATGCCCCGGTTTCACAGCAGATATCACATCCAGGCCAGAATCCAGGATGCTGGCAAGGTATCTGGAATTAGCGACTGAAGTCGTTTTGGAACCTACGTCGCCATTTACATTATATTGACCATGCTATTACAATAAATATCAAAATCTCAGTTAACCTTGTCCTGTTCTCTCAGGATTATCTCGGCAGCGATTCTGGCAGCTTTACCGCATACTCCAGGACATCCCGTTCGCTCATGTCCCCCATCGTCGTGAAACTTCTCTCTCTCCTCATCATCATACAAATGGTAGGAGCGGCCGAGAAGGATTTTATGAATCTCTTCGCATAAGGTGTGTCCCACACGTTTAAGAAATTTCTCTCTGACCTCGTAGGCGAGTCTCATACAAGATTGATAAGTATCAACATCCTCTATTTTCTTCCGGCCTGCCACCATACCGATAGCCATGATTGCACCTGTTAACGCTCCACATGTCTCACCGTGGCGGGCTACCCCTCCTGCCAGGGAGCTACCTGCCATAAAAGAAACCTCGTTTCCGATATTCAGCTTCTCTTGCAAACTTGCAAGCACAGATTGTGTTCAGCCCATATATTTCATATCATGCTGAATAGCCTGTTCCTCTATTTCATCAATCAGTTTTTCTTTCTCTTTATCCACTCTCTTCTCCTTTCTTTCTGTGTCTTAAATGAACTTACTATGCTGACTTTATGGTTTATCGATCGTATCATTAAAAAATTGATTATAACAGGAAAAACAGTCTACTTGTCAGGGTATTTAGTCCATTTCTGCCATATCCGGGTCATGCAGCGGGATTATGATATCAGCTATCTGTTTGACCCTAAGTACACTCTCATAGGCCTGAAAGAGATCAGTATGAATCCCCTGAGCAATAACTGGATAACCCGCAAAGGGTGTAACAGTAGTTTTGACATCCTCTAGTGGATCAAAATTCTCTATAGAGGGGGACATCTTATATTTACACTATTGGCAGGCACTTAAAGGCGTACCATTTTCCGTCCGAACAAAGCTAAGACCCTCCGGGTGAAGAAGGTGATAAGCAGTGGCGGTGAAAACAAATCCTTTTCCCACAAATTCTACTTTTTTCATTGACTGCAGTTATATATCCCCTTGAAGCCTCTTCCAAAAATCCTTTTCTGTATCTTTCCAATCAGGTCCAAACCTCTCATTGTAATAGAGAGCAAACCTGTCGAGCCAACGCGACCAAAAATTTTTCCCTTGTTCTTTGGCTTCCAAGATATCGTTCAGATAGGTTGTTATTTCGGACATCTTCTCTTTAGGCACATAATATGCTGCACCTTCTTTGTAGGATTTGACAGTCTCTTCTGGGCTTAGGGCATGGGCGGTCAACATAACAGCCATTACCTTTCTCTTGTTAGCAATTTCCAACAACTTATATCCATCAACCCCCATGATGTCCAAAACGGCTATATCAAAATACTGAACTTCAAGCAGATCTTTGGCTTCTTCAAAGCTGGAAGCTTTCACGACATCACACATCGGGAGTAGCTCTTCCAAGGTTTCCAATATATCGGGTTCGTCATCTACGATAAGAAGCCTCTTAAATTTTAACCAATTGTTTGTCATGATAATTCCTCTCTATTTTAATGATTCTTGTCAACATCTTCAATCCTATAAAAAATCAGCTTACGAATCTATATCAAAATTTTCCGAATAATCAACAAATAAAATCCGACCATCCTGGCTCCATTTTCTTCTCTTGGTTATGGCACACAAGCTGGGATGGTATGTTTATTTCATGCTAAAGAACAAACGGGCCTTTGATCAAAATAAGTTGCTGGGCCTCTCAAAGGTGGAGGGGACGGATCAGCCTGACGTCTAACTGGAACCCAAGAGGCTGTGAGCATGTACCTGCATCCAATCAGGGGCAAGAGTAAAGGGAGACGTTCGTGCAGAAATTGCATAACTATTTAGACATGGTTTAATTTTTAGAATTGTTATCATGATAAAACCTCACTTGCAACATATAAGGTTTTAATCAAAATCACTGAGTGTAAAACAATTTCTGCACGAACGTACCGGTTCCCAAGCTTCCCTTGTCTCGAACCTGTTTTTTATCGGCGCGATACTGCTTTCTGTGTTTCTTTAGGTTGCAGTCGTGTATGTGCCGGTGATGAACGTCATCTTTAAGACTACGCATCTCCCTCTACCGCTAAGGGATTGTGCGATGATAGAGGTCATATTAGTTTTAGGAAAGATTATCGCGAAGCTGATACACCGATAGATTGTCCAAAAGAGATGATGGGGGATCTTTTTCTTGCATTCCGTTCATTGAGCATATTGCCCATCAGGATGAATCGGAATCGCGCTCTGGGCTAAAGTCAATGGCACTCTCCAGGTACCCAGCATATTATATTAGATTCAGGTTATAATCCAGGATGCTGGCAAGGTATCTGGAATGAGGGACTGAAGTTGTATTGGAACCTACGCCCCCATTAACACAAGGCTTTGGTCATGATCAAATTAAAGCTTGCATTGATTTGGTAATTCTCCCAATTTCTGATTGTCCTCTTTATAAATCCAGGATAGATTTGTCAAAAGTGTAGGTCCGACCCCTATGTTTTCCACCCCTATGTTTTCCCACCACCTCGGGTTATTCCGGGGCGATGAATTAAGCCGTTTACTTGATACAGACCTTCCGAACCTGCTGGAGATCGGTATCCCCGAGAAATACCTTTCTGATCCCGTCTTGCATGAGAGTTGTCATTCCATCCCTTATGGCCTGCTCCCTTAATGTCTCCATTTTTGCCTTACTTTGGATCAAGGACTTCATCTCGTCGGTACCGTCTAGAAGTTCAATGATGCTTGTTCTTCCCTTATAGCCCGAATTACCGCACTCATCGCAACCAGTTGCCTTATAGAGGGTCAGATCATCCCCGCAGGAAAATCCAAGGGCATCAAAATCTCCACCATAGGCCTGAACAAGACTATCGTATTCCTTGCGGTCAGGGTGATAGGGTTTCTTGCATGACTTGCAGGGCGTTCTGACGAGTCGCTGCGCCAGGACACCAAGAAGGGCATCAGCAAAATTAAAAGGGTCCATGCCCATATCCAGCAGTCTGGTGATGGTCTCTGGGGCGGTGTTTGTGTGAACTGTACTGAAGACCAGATGGCCTGTGAGAGATGCCTCTATGCCGGTAGCTACCGTCTCATGGTCCCTCATCTCGCCCACCATGATCACATCGGGATCTGCCCTTAGAAAAGAGCGCATGGCTGCAGCAAAATCGAACTTTATTTTTGGTATTACCTGAACCTGGCGGAGTCCTCTCTGTGTGATTTCCACCGGGTCTTCGGCCGTCCAGATCTTGGTTTGCGGGTTGTTGATATGAGCCAGTGCAGAATGCAGGGTGGTTGTTTTGCCGCTTCCAGTGGGACCCACAACAAGGACAATACCATACGGCTTGGTAATCATGCTGATCAAGCGATTGTAGTCTCTTTCAGCCATCCCCATGGCATCAAGAGGAATCGGCTCTCCAACTGACAGAATACGCATAACAACATCCTCTTCTCCTCCTACTGTGGGGATGGTAGCGACCCTGAGCTCGATATCAAGGGGAGCAAATTGCTTGAACTTGATCTTCCCGTCCTGAGGCTTTCTGCGCTCAGAGATATCCAGATCGGCCATAATTTTTATTCGAGAGGCCACAGCTCGCCGATAATGGTAGGGAATTGTTTGGTATCTCTGGCACACACCGTCAATTCTGAACCTGATTTCTGTACCCGATTTATCTGGATAGGGTTCGACATGGATGTCTGAGCAATTCTCCTTATATGCGTCAGTAATCATCTTGTTGACGAGCTGGACAACGGCGCTGTCATCTTCCGTTAGCATTTCCGTAGCACCTTCCCCCTTTTCTTCCTCTTGCATATCCAGTTTTCCCAGGATATCGTCTATCGAACCACTATCTTGAGTCTTAAGCGTTCCGTAAAAATGTTCCAAAAATTGCGCTATATCCTCTCTAAGCCCCACGGCAAACTCGTGTTTCTCTGCATGGATAAGAGATTTCACGCTATCAATTTTGTCCAATTGTTGGGGATTGTCTATGAGAATTTTGACTTTGCCGTTTTCCCTAGACAGAGGTACCCACAGGTTGCTTTCCAGATAAGCCTGTTTCAATTTGACCAAGAGGTCACCAGGGATGGGATAGTTCTGGTCAAAGGGGACGTATTCACAATCGTAATACTCTGCAAGGGATCTACCGACTTCCTCTTTTTTGACCTTCATCTCATTAATGAGATAGGATTCAATTGAGGTTTTTTGCTCCCGAGCCCCTGTAAGGTTTCTCTCCAGTTCCTTGTTTGTTATAAAACCATTTCTGAGAAGGTAGTCAAACTTGGTATGCTTTTTCACTTTCTGAGCCAATTTTTCATTATTTGAAAAGGCTATACCCAGAACCTTTGCCATCTCTACCGCCGAATTCTGGTCTTCCAGCGTGAATCTAACGCCATTTCTTTTGTTTATGAGCTGAAAGACCCCAATGACATATTTTTTGAAAAAAACGGGGACAGTCAAAATTTGTTTTGTGACATAGCCTGTCTCCTTATCCCAAGTCTTGTCAAAAGAAAGATCCTTGTTGATCATGCTCAATTCATGTCTGTCGTATGCATTGGCGATATTGGTTATTTTTGCAGTGTTGGCTGTATACCCAGCAATACTTTTTTTATTGATAGCAACACGGATTTCTGTAGGATAATCCCCTGCCTTAAAGCGTGAATAGATCTCTTTACTTTTTCCATCCAGCACATAGATGGTGTTTCGATCTGCATCAAACAAACTGAGAATCTGATCCTTAAGGCTAATGAGGATTTCGTTAATATCTTCCGCCGAGTGAATTTGGTTGGCTATATCATGGAGTGCTTTAAAGTCCACTAGTTTTTCCCCTTCTTGTCATCTACCACTAATATCTTGCTCATTTCTCATATCCTGCAGGAACCATTTTAAATGATCAGTGGCTTTTGATCTGATCACTCAAAGCCTAATTATTGCAAGTCTCATGCCTTTTAAGCTAACATTTAATATCCCATTGAAATCACGATCTTTTTTTTCGAGTAGACCCTTTAAAGCATCACTCATGATGTATATAATAGACGACATATATCTTTAGTCCGTATACAAAAGATGCCTCCTATTATCTTTAAGGATCAAGAAATTCTTCCATTCTCCTGTCTCCCTGTTCCGAGTAATGGTATCAATACCTTGGTCGGCTACTTCAAACCTGGGAACACTTGTGAAGAATATGAAAGTGTTATACTAGGGCAAAACAACGAATGGCTGACCAATCACACAATGTCTTTTGGTAATTCTCTCCCTTCAGGTAAGCCTATGAAGCCCTGATACTATGCCACCTCACCTGGAGATGAAATATGTATGATTTTATGTACTTTTTTACGCAACAGATGTAATATATTGTATACATATAAGTTGATAGGAAAAGGTGATATATTTAAAAAATGATGTAAATTCAATTAATTAATCCACTGGTAAAAGTCACAGTTTTTGCTTTTGTCTATAAGTAGAAAGTCTCCCATAAGCCTCCTGGCTTACGGTTACTATACGTAACATGGATAGGCTGTGTGAATAGTTCTAACTGAATCATAGAGTCCTTGCACCTCGCTGAATGTATCGAATAGCGGAAGAACTAATCATTTATCACCTGCCACCCTGCAATCTTTCATTTGAAGTTACCTGCTATTTTGGGCAGGAATTTATCACGCTGAATGTATGAGATTTGGATGAAATATGAAAGTGGGAGAGAATCCTTTATATTAAATGGTGGCAAGGTATATGGAATTAGCGACTGAAGTCGTTTTGGAACCAATGTCCTCATTTAGTGGACGAATTGAGAAGTTTAAAGATGCGGGATATTTTCATGATATCCCAATGTCATGGAGCCTGGAGATATTGGCAAGATATTCAACTTTTCATTTGGCAATGAAGCCTATTATTTTTATGGGTGAAATGATTTGTGATTTGTTCTTGTAAAGGAACTCTTCAGAAAGAATTTCCCTGGAAAAGCATCAAAGCAGTACTTTCAAATCTGGGTTTCTGCAAAGCGAACTTGCGCAAGAAAGGCAAATGTTGGATTTTTTCTCATAGCGCTTGCGTTTTCAAGATAGATATTAAGGGAAGGGTAATTTTAGAGGCTTTTGGAACCTGATGAGAGATGTATTTGCATCTCCTTAGCTCCGCGCGGAATGCGAACGCATACATGCCCCATTTGACCTTCCACTCTTCTTCTTGTCAGAACGACTGTCGAAGAAAACTTGTCGGCAGCAGAATCCCTTCTTTTAGGGCTCCAGCCTTTTGGGTCTGCTGTGATGAAAATTTTTCGTGTATGTTTCTTGATTCTGGCTATGTCCTTGTCTGAGGGCAAAGGTCGTACCCCTCCAGAAAAAGGGGCAATTAAAGAAACTGCATCGGGTTCCGTCATTTTTTGCCACATAGGGGCATAGTAACCACTCTCCGCGCCATGATGGGGGGCTTTCACTATTGAAGCCCTACCGCTAGGTCGCGCAGTGGAATCTATCACGGCTCGCCATCCGAGATCCCTGTTTGAGCCTTTATCCAAATCTCCCCCCAAAAGGATGTTGAAATTTCCCGCGATTATCCAAAACGCTGCTGAGACAATATTTGGGCTCAATGAAGGTGCTTGCCGTTTCGGAGTTCCTGGCTGTGGCATGAGTTTTCTGAACTCAGCAATCGCCAAACTAAATGCTGCATCTGAAGGAGATAATGAATACAATTCCACGGGGAATGGCCTCGCCCCTCCATCCCAAACAACCAAACGTTTATTAGCTGCTGCCCAAATCAAACGCTTCGGGTAAGGTCTTTTGCCAGCATATTCAGTGAACAATTGTTCTGTAATTGCCGCAAATTCGTTAGTGCCTGAGTCATATTTCTGCGACATGAAGCGCTTTGAGTAGCTTTCTACGAATTGAGCAAATTCATTTTGAAGGAGGGCGCTTGCACACACAAAATTGGCGTCCTTGCATGTCCTTACAATTTGAGAGGTTCCTTTAATGTGATCGTCATGCCAGTGCGAAACGGCTATCAGCTTAACCGCTTGATCGGGAGGGATGCCAAGTGATTCTAAGTACTCAAGAGCAATGGGTTTTTTTGATGCCCTGCTAACACATGAATCGACTACGATCCAATCATTATTGCCCAAATGTGCAATAACACATTCACCCTTGCCTGGTCCAAATATTGAGACTTCTATCTCATCATCTTTGGGTGCTTCAAGGTTTGCAAAATTCAATTTGGCTCACGGCCTTAATAGAGTTTTCTCTTCATCGTTAAGCAAATCCGCTAATGGTCGGCTCTCTCTCTTTATCTTATCGATCTCATCTTGTTTCCAGGAAGGCAAGCGGCGGAAGATAAAGCAAGACTCACGGATCCTTTGCCCATTAGCTTTGTCCGAATAACCTATCAGCCAAATGAAAAGTGATCCTTTGGCTACGAGAGGTCTGTCTGATTTAGATAGCTCATCTATGGGGAAAGTGATCTCTTCTTCGGCTTCATCTTCCCGCATTAAATCTCGAATACGTGCTAGGCAGACATCGTTTTCGACTTCGACGACTACGCCCTCCCATTTTCTTAGTGCAATAAAACGAGACTCGGGTTTTAGCTTAGCCCCCTTGGGCATGTATCTGTTGATTTTCTGAGGTAATATCTCATCTGTTTTGCTCAAAACTGGACTAAAAGGTGGGGATTCCTTAGTCTGTACATAAGTCTCCAAAGTAGAATCCGGCTCAAAAACCCGGGATTCATACACAGGTGAAGCGAATTGTTCTAGCTCCTTCTTCAAAGAAGAATCAGCGCTTTCCTCTGCAAAGTCCACAGCCAGTGTTGTGTCATAGCTCATAAGCATCTCTTTTCTTGGCCGATATCGCTATGCTAATCCTAAAAGGCTTTCGGCGATTTTCAGGGATCGGTCAATATCAGATTTCCATCGGTCTTTTATAATTGCAATAATATTCTCAGCATTTTTTTCTTGATTTTCGTAGTGATTGTTTATATCAAGACGTATACCAGCTTCTTTTCCAAAAATTTCAGAGGCCTCGAGTTTTGTCCAAATATGACCTGGAGGTGCTTCTCTCTTGGACTCCATTATCATGCTTCGCAAACCGAGCTTATCCAATCCCAATTTTTGCCAAACATCTTTTGGTGCTAAGGCATCTCCAATGGCATGATATTTTTCTAATGAAGACGCAAGGAAGTGCATATCTCGGTTTATACCCATTGTTCTAACTTGTGTATTCTCTGCTAATTCGAGAGTCCCGACAACCAAATCCTGGAGCAATTCTGAGAAGGCAGCAGTGTCTTTAATCTGAAATGCAAATCGATCCTTTTGAACATCAAACCGGACCCATTCAAACAAGAAGCCCGAAATGTCGGGGCTTATAATTTCAACCTTACAATCTTTCATTGCGTCGGGATTGATCAGGCCATTAGCGGTAAACCAACCAGGATGGAATTTCTCCGGTGCAAAAGGTCCTCTGAGCACAACTGAAGCCGCATCTAATTTTAGCTCAAAATCCATAACTTAATCTCTATAACACATTTTTTTATCGCGAGCAATTAATTCTTAAACATTAATTCTTAAGTCATTTTCTTAGGAAGTCTTAGGACCCTTCGTTTGCCAAGAACGGTTTTTGGGTTTAGAAATTCCCTAGATAAATCAGTTTTTCCCATAAGGTCATTCAAGCCTCCAAATGTCAAGGCACCATGTCTTTTGACTGCTCATACTCCCCCAACCCTTCTCTGCAATTTCCTTGCCTTTCCATTCTCCTTTGATGGCAAAGGATTTCCGCAGGCTCTGATTTGAAGAATGTTTGTCAACTTCTTCATTCAAGCCTTTCTTAATTTCAGACAGTTTACTAAGCGCAACGAGATATAATCGAAAGTTGTGTTTGAGAGGTTAGGTGGTGTATCCTTCCAGGATGTTTAAAGTCCTGGAAAACAAAAAACATCTAATAAGAAAGGATAC
>Ga0307420_1000738_pt1 | contig 14808 bp, 13 predicted proteins | sample SalMarWE160240MG_2_FD_202167 | JGI IMG/M metagenome (GOLD analysis project Ga0307420, IMG submission 202167) | Salt marsh sediment microbial communities from the Plum Island Ecosystem LTER, Massachusetts, United States - WE1602-40 | ecosystem: Environmental > Aquatic > Marine > Intertidal zone >... | reverse complement strand
CTATTTGTTATGCCTGGAATAGAATTCTGCTCGTGTATAGCCGTAGGTATTCTAAGGAACCACCCCATAAGGCATACAGGTCCAGATGTATAACCACCTACACCAACTGTAAGGTGGGGTTTGAAGTCTCTCATTATTGAAAGCGACTGGATTGAACTTATAACTACCTTAAAAAAAGCGCGTATCATCTGTAACAAATCCTTACCCACTATGCCTTCAACATCAATTGATCTGACCTCAAATCCAGCCTTTGAAATAATGTCTCTCTCCATTTTTTTTCTGCCAACGATAAAAAGGATATGCACCTCTTCACATCTTTTTTTTAGCTCCCGGGCAATTGCTATCCCTGGAAATAGGTGACCGCCTGTTCCTCCGCCAGCAATTATTATCCTCAGCTCTCTGTCTTTCATCACCACTCATTTGGTAATTGCTCAAGATTCAGTGAATTTTAAACTGCTTGTTCTTTGGGCATGGATATCTTTTTTTGCATATGCCCTTAAATATAACTTATGCTTAGTTGTCGTTTCAAAATTGGGTAATATAGACAGAGCATATGATTCTAAGGCCAAGTTGCTATTACCCAATTTTGGAACGACATGGTCCCGCTTTGCGGGATTAGAAGGGCATAACAAAAAAAGACATCCATGCCCCCCCCTCAAATTTTGATCATATACCTCATTTGGTTAAATCATGTCCTTTTCAATTCCCCCGGCCCATCCATGGCCATTTTTGATATATTCATTAATATCCCCATACCTATTAAATTAACAACAAGGGAAGAACCACCATAACTTATAAAGGGAAGTGTTAAACCCTTAGTAGGCAAAAGGGCCATTACCACGCCCATATTAACTATTACCTGCACTGCCAGCATATAACTTATCCCCAGCGCAAGATAGGTTCCAAAAAGCTCGGGCGCATTTAAGGCAATCTTGATTCCCCTGATAATAACAAAAGCAAACAGTATCAATAAGGCACTCACCCCTATAAATCCTATCTCCTCAGCAATGATTGACAGAATAAAATCGGTATGGGGTTCTGGGAGATAAAAAAGTTTTTGCTTGCTATTGCCAAGACCCACCCCCGAGAGCCCGCCCGAACCAAATGCCAAAAAAGAGTGAATTATCTGAAAACCAAATCCTTGAGGGTCCTGCCATGGGTTTAAAAATGCCCACCACCGATGAAGCCTGTACGCGGTGTGGGATATCAGGTAAAAAACAATAGGTGTCAGGAGACCTAAAAGGACAAGGAGTTGCCCTAAATTCACTCCACCTATGAAAAGCAGGATCAACATCCACATTCCTATAATGACAGCTGTTCCAAGATCTGGCTGGAAAAGAATAAGTATCATAAAAATCGCAGCCACCAATAAGTGCGGTAAAAGCCCACGAAAGAGATTCCCCATACTCTCAACGTTTTTACTCATGGTATAGGCCACGAAAATCGCCAAAGACAACTTTACTGCCTCAGATGGCTGGATTGAGATAAAGCCAATCCTGAACCATCTCTGAGCTCCTGCCACTTTAAACCCAAAACCTGGTACAAACAGTAAAATCAACAAAATTAAACTCAATCCCAAAATAAAGTAGACGAATCTTTTATAGAAAAGGTAGTTGATGTTTTTTGCCAATATCATAAGGAAAAGCCCAAAAAGACAAAATACTCCCTGCCTTTTAAGATAGTAATAGTGATCGCCATATCTTTCTTCAGCAAGAATTGAACTGGCAGAAAAAACCGCAATCAGTCCAATGCCAATCAACAAGAGAACAGCGATGAGAATAACAGGATCATAGCGATGATTAGCTGCTTTCTTTGACACCATTTTTTAATCTCCTCACCGTTTTTTTAAAGACCTCTCCCCTTTGCTTAAAGTCCTTAAACATGTCAAAGCTCGCGCATGCTGGCGCCAGGAGAACTACATCTCCTTTCCGGGCCTGATTAAATGCAAGAGATACCGCATCAATCATACTGGTTGCCATACTCCATGATATTTTATTGCCAAACGCCTCTGATAAAAGACCACTCGCCTCCCCTAAGAAAACAGCCCGCTTTACCTTCTCAGACGCTGCCTCCACAAGAGGATGGTAATCGCTACCCTTATCCCTGCCCCCTGCAATCAATACAACTGGTTTTGAAAAACTGGCAATAGATTTTATAGCCGCATCTATATTGGTAGCCTTTGAGTCATTATAAAATTCTATACCTCGTATGGTATCCACACGCTCAATCCTGTGGAGCAACCCCTTAAAATGATCGATTACCTCTTGTATAGCAGAGGGAGGCATCTTGAGGGTCAAGGATGTGAGAATTGCGGCCATCAAATTTGCCCTATTATGGCTGCCGGGTAATGTAAACCTATCCAGGCGGAATGCAATCGCCTCCTCCCCTGGACGTTTAACCACTATGTTTCCATTATCTAAAAATGCATACCGCTCAGGTTTACTCTCCAATCCATACCTATATATTGTAGGCCCAGTTTTGTACTGTATCTCTCGTAGCAAGGGATCATCATCATTTAAAATGAGGATCTGCCCCGGACCTTGGTTTGCAAATATCCTTTCCTTGGACCTTACATAGGAGTGATAATCTACATATCTGTCAAGATGGTCAGGGCTTACATTAAGAATCAGGGCCACAAGAGGGGAAAATGTCTGGATGGTATCAAGTTGAAAGCTGCTTATCTCTAATACCACATAATCCGCTCTCTGCTCTCCAGCTATGTAATACGTAAGTGGGCGTCCGATATTCCCTCCAACAAATACACGTTTCCCCCCTTTACGGAGCATCTCACCTATTAAATTTACAACCGTTGACTTACCATTTGTTCCGGTTACAGCTATACACGGTGTTTTTAAATATCTGTTAGCAAGCTCTATCTCTCCTATTATGGGAACTCCCTGATCCCTGGCCTGAGAGAGTGGCTTGATATCAAGTGAGATACCAGGGCTTACAACAATTAAATCCGACTCTAAAAAGGACTTTATTCTGTGCCCGCCAAATTCAAGCTTGACTCCTGATCGCAAAAGATCAGCCACACCATCCTTATTAAAATCAGCCTTCTTTCTCTTTTCACTCACGGTCACTTGAGACCCTTGCCTCACAAGCCATGTGGCCGCTGCAAGGCCACTCTGACCAAGCCCTACTACCAGAACATTTTTTTCAATTTTCGATTGCCAATTGACAATTTTCAATTATCTACCTTAACTTGAGTGTGCTCATTGAAAGCAGGGCAAGCATAATTGCAATAATCCAGAACCGAATGGTCACCTTTGGCTCCGGCCATCCCTTGAGTTCAAAATGATGATGTATGGGAGCCATCCTGAATATACGCCTGCCACCAGTTATCTTAAAAAAGCTTACCTGTAAAATCACTGATAGGGCCTCAACCACAAAAAGTCCGCCAACCAGGATAAGGGTTATTTCATGCTTGCTAATTACGGCTATCATGCCTAAGGCGGCCCCCAGGGAAAGAGAGCCTGCATCTCCCATAAATACCTGAGCAGGATAGGTGTTGTACCATAAAAACCCCATGCCTGCTCCTGCCACCGCGCCGCAAATCACCGATAGTTCTCCTGCACCGCTTACATATGGAATCTGCAGGTACTGGGCAATCTTTATATGTCCAGTAAGGTAAGAAAACACAAGATAACTAAGGAAAGCGATAATAATCGGACCTATAGCGAGACCATCCAACCCATCCGTGAGGTTAACTGCATTGGATGCGCCTACAACAACCAACATAACCAAAATAATATAAAACATCCCAATGCTGGGGAGGAAATTCTTAAAAAAGGGGAAACTAAGCCTGGAATCAAAACCAGTGTATTTGTGCAGCACTATTCCAACAAGGGCTGCAATTACAGCCTGCATAGAAAATTTGCACCATCCTCGCAGTCCCTTGCTGCTCTTTCTTATTAACTTGAGGTAATCATCCAAAAAGCCAATAGCGCCAAAGAGACAAGTAACAAACAAGACCAGCCAGGCATACATATTTGCTGGATCCATCCAAAGGATTGAAGATATAAGCACTGCAATCAATATGAATGATCCCCCCATGGTTGGTGTTCCCACCTTATTTCTATGGTTTGGAGGTCCATCCTCTCTGATATATTGACCAATCTGAAGTCTGCTTAACCATGGAATGAGCCAGTATCCAAGAAGTAAAGAAATAATAAGGGCGGTCAGGGTTGCATAGATAGTCCTGAAGGTTATATATCTAAATACATTCAAGAAAGAATAATCGGCATGAAACATATAAATCAATTTATATAGCATTCTTCTTATCCCTTACGTATCCCACAATACTCACTTATATTCTCAACTACCTCATCGAGGGACACCTTTCTCGAACCCTTTATGAAAACAATGTCGCCCTTCCTTATATTTACCTTTATTGAATCACTCATCTCAGCATGAGTAGTTGCAATGTGTGTCTGTTTTATATCCATACCCCCTTTACATGCCCCTTCTATAACATTGCGCCCATGTTCACCCATTACAACTAAATATCTTGCTCCCATATCAGCTACCAGCTGACCCGCATCAAAATGGTATCTTGGAGACCCTTTGCCTAATTCCATCATCTCCCCAAGCCCTATCACCAAGCCCTGTTTTTTTCCTTTCACGTCCTTAATAGACTTTAGGGCAGCCCTGAGAGAGGATGGATTAGCGTTATAGGTATCATCAATAATCCGTATACCACCATTCAAGTCTATAAAATAAAGACGACCCTTAAGTGGGCTAAAATTCCCTAAACCCTGGGCTATCAATTCACTGGATGTGGATAAACAAAATGCCATAGCCGCTGCACCTAACGCATTGAAAACATTATGAATACCTGGAAGATTTATTTTGACAGGTATTCTCTCGCCCTTTATGTAGATATTGAAAACCTGGGCGCGATCTCCGATTTTTTTTATATTTTCAGCCCTTATATAGTTCGTCTTACCTAATCCAAAAGTAAGTATCTGCCCTTGAAATGTTGAAGCAAGTCGTGCATATGATTCATCATCTCCGTTCAGGATCGCTGTCGACTCCTCAGACATCACTCGTAAGAGCTCACCCTTGGCCCTTATTACCCCATTTAAATCACCCAAACCCTCTAAATGGGCCTTCGCTACATTGGTTATCAGCCCTATATCAGGGTCAGCAATCTGTGTGAGCCTCGCAATCTCACCGGCCCTGTTCATACCCATCTCTAACACAGCCAACCTGTGATGTTCCTGTAGCAATAAGATCGTCAAAGGTAAGCCAATGAGGTTATTGAAATTACCTGGGCTCTTCATTGTATTTGTCTTGAGAGATAGAATCGAAGCGGCCATCTCCTTTGTTGTGCTTTTACCATTACTTCCGGTTATGGCGATCACCTTGCCACCCCACTGTTTCCGCCACCACAATGCCAGATCACCCAGGGCCTTGAGGGTAGATGAGACATTAATTATAATCAGGTTTTTATGTAAAAGCTCCTTAGATAGAGTGGTATCAGATTCCACAATTATGCCCACGGCTCCGGCATTAATTGCACTGGTTAAAAAATTATGACCATCGTAAATCTCTCCCTTGAGGGCCAAGAAAATGTGGCCAGGGACCACCCTTCTTGAATCAGTTGAAAGACCCTTAACGAATCCATCTGGCGAGCCGGATATCTGCCTTCCATTTATTGCTGAAGACATCTCCTTAACGGTTATTTCACCCCATTTTGCGACCATTTTCTTGGTGTTTTTTGTGGTTACACTGTTTGTTGTGTTTATTGAGTTCGATAGGTTTTCAACATTCACCCTGTTAAATTTCCCGATTTATCGGGAACGCCCTCGCTACTAACTGGCTGCCAGCTCTACCTCCTTTACATCATCAAAATATCTCTTTCTATTTCCAGTAATCTGATACTTTTCATGCCCCTTACCGGCGATTAAAACAATGTCTCCATCCTCCTTTTTAGCTATCTTGACAGCAGCATGGATCGCCTCTCTTCGATCCAAAATAATATCATAGCCCCTTGCTGTATATGACAGACCTAATTCAATCCTCTGTAGACCTGATTCTCTTATTCCAGGTTCAATTTCATCGGCAATACCTTCCGGGCTCTCTCCCCTTGGGTTGTCTGAGGTGATTATTGCAAGATCACTATAAACTCCTGCTACCCTCCCCATATCTGGCCTTTTGCCCTTGTCCCTGTCACCCCCACATCCAAAAACGGTGATCAGCCTTCCTTTGGTAAACTGTCTCACTGTTTGAAGGACCTTTTCCAGGGCATCAGTGCTGTGGGCATAATCAACAAATACGGTAAGCCCTTGTTTGTTCTCAACGGACTGAAGTCTGCCAGGAACAAATGCAAGCCTTTGTATGCCCCTTGAAATAGTATTGAGGTCTGTATCAAGGCTAAAGGCAACCGCAGCAGCCGCCAGTATGTTATAGACATTCATCTTTCCAAAAAGGGCGGATGTAATAGGTATATCCCCAGATGGTGTAACCAATCTAAAATGTAATCCCTCCGCGCTGAAGGTAATATCGGCAGCCCTTAATAAACAATTATCCCCAAGGCCATAACTCACAGTCGAAGCCCTTGTTATTTTTTTTAACACCCCCCCCTTTGGGTCATCCATATTGATTATTGCCTTTACGTGATCTCCTTCTTTTTCCCATCCCAGTGAAGAAAAGAGTAGGGATTTTGCCTTAAAATACTCTTCCATTGTTGAGTGGTAATCAAGGTGATCCCTGGAAAAATTTGTAAACAGTGCCCGTGACCAATTCAATCCCCTTACCCTTCCCTGCTCTAAAGAATGGGATGAGACCTCTATTATGATATCGGTCACGCCAGCATCTCTCATTTCACCTAGTATCTTCATCAGGTCATTAGATTCAGGTGTGGTTAATGACGCACTAAAAGATTTTTCCTGAAACCTATAGCTGATAGTCCCGATAACTCCTACATTCCTTCCTTCCTCTTTTAATATCGACTCCAAAACATAGCTTGTTGTTGTCTTCCCGTTAGTGCCAGTGATACCTATCAAATTCATATCCTTAGATGGATAATGGTAAAACCTGGAAGCCAGCTCAGAAAGTGCAGCCCTTGTATCAGGCAACCTCACAATAGTTACGTCTGGAAAAGCATTCTCAACATTTTCTACTACTAATGCACACGCGCCTCTCTGAACGGCATCAGCCAGATACTTATGACCATCTTGACTGCTCCCTTTCACAGCAACAAATAAATAGCCCTTTTTGACATCCCGAGAATCACTTGTCAGCCCTTTGATCTCAAGATCTTCATTTCCATGTTGCTCCAAGATAGGTTGACCATTTAATAGGTAATCAAGCCTCATAACCAATTGTCAATTGTCAATTGTCAATTTTAAATTGTCATGCTGGTGGCCTAAATGTGACCGTAAGTAACCTGTCTTTTTTTAAAGGTGTACCAGGTTCTGGAACTTGTTTCACAACCATGCCACTTCCATTAATAACCACCCTCAAACCTAATTGTTTTGCTTTCTTTAAAACATCTCTCACCCCAAGCCCTATTAAATCGGGTATTGAACCAGGAAAATCAGGCCTCAGGACTTCTATTTTCTCTTTTCTTTCAATAGGATGCGAAAGATCTTGTTGACCCGCCCGCAACGCTTTCGCTTTCAAAGCAGACAGGGCAGTGACTGGCGGGAATGATGGGGCTACATTAAGGTGGTTAAGAGTCCAGTACCCAACATCACTAAAAACAGGAGCTGCTACTGTTCCTCCGTATGGAATCCCTTTTGGTTCATCAAGGGCAACCAAAATCACTAAGGCAGGTGAATCTGAAGGAGTAAAACCACCGAAGATAGCCACAAATTTTTTATTCGAATATATTTTTTTAATCGGATCAACCTTTTGTGCGGTTCCTGTCTTGCCGGCCGCAGAATATCTCTTTATTGCGGCTTTAGGAGCTGTTCCACCTTTCCTGACAACGCCCTCAAGTATGCCTCGCACTTGCTTAGCTGTTTCAGGTGATATGACATCCCTTATGATAAAGGGATAAAAATTTCTTATTGTTTCCCCACTCTGATCAACGATTGATTTTACTATATAGGGCCTCATTAGATGTCCACCATTGGCTATAACCCCAAAAGCCATGGCTAATTGCAAAGGAGAGACCGATATGCCCTGTCCAAAAAAGAGGGTATTTTTCCCAATACGGCTCATCTTTCTGATAGGCCTTAGAATCCCTTTCCTTTCACCTGGAAAATCTATTCCTGTTTGCTCACCAAACCCAAATCTTTTTAAATAATAATTGAAGCTCTCTGTTCCAAGCCTTTGGCCTATCTTTATTGCCCCTATATTACTGGAAAATTTAATTATCTCACTCACCTTTAGCATCCCAAAGGCGCGGCTATCGTGAATAATAAACTTGCCAATGGCATGCTCTCCCTTTTCACAATCAAAAACCGTTTCCGGGCTAATCACGCCTTCTTCTAAGGCGCCAGCTAAAAGAAATGTCTTTTGAGTAGATCCGGGCTCAAAGCAGTCAGTAATTGCCCTATTCCTCCACTCATATGGCTTATACTCCCAGAAGATATTCGGATTAAATTCCGGCGCTACTGCCATAGCCAAAATCTCGCCTGTCTGGGGCCTCATCACTATACATACCCCACTTCTCGCCCTTGATCTTCGTACAGCTTTCATGAGAGCTTTCTGGGCCTTATAACTAATATCCTTATCCAATGTTAAAATGAGATTAAAGGGATCCTTCTTCTCTGTTCTTGATCCATCAAAAACAAGAGGCCTGCCAAGGGCGTCATGAATCCTGCTAAACCTTTCTTCTTGCCCCTCCAAATACCTGTTATATTTTAATTCTATACCCTCAAGGCCTCTATTATCCTGGCTCGCAAATCCTATAACATGTGCTCCCGTTTCCATGCATGGATAGTAACGCCTGCTCTCCTTGGTAAAACCTATTCCGGTTATGTGAAGCCCTCTAACACTATTGATCTCTTCTGGGGTTACCTTTCTCTTAATCCACGCAAAGGGGCGAGAACTGCGTAATTTTTTCAATACATCCCTTTTATCTAAATCCAAGGCCCTGGCAAGAAGTCTCGCTGCATTTCTCTTATCCGTTACCTTTTCTGGATAACAGTAGAGTGAATCCACCTCTATACTGAGCGCTAATTCCTTGCCATTTCTATCAAATATAGTTCCTCTCTGACTGGTAAGAGTAAGCTTTCCTGTATAGTCCTTCTCAGCCAAAGATGAAAGCTTGCTCCCTCTAAGTATCTGTAGTTGATATGCCCGAAAACAAATGATACAAAATGCAAGGAAAAAACATGCCCCTGTTATATAAATTCTGATCCTTATCCATCTTTTATCTTTTATTCTCATGGCAAGAAAACTGTCTGCTGAGGCAATGGGTATCTTAAACCAAATTCTTTACCCGCCTTATTTTCCAAACGTTCAGTTGACTTCAAAGAAGCTATTTCTAATTTCAGCTTTCTGTTGTGTTCCCTGATTTGCCCTATCTCCTTCTTTGTTCGGCTCAATGAATAACCAATCTGTGTCCTGTTAAAATTCACCCAGACATGAGAAATTCCCGCTAATAAAAATAAAAAAAGCATAATGGCAAAAAAATGGAATAATCGTATAGATCCATTTTTTTTCTTATTCATTGTAAATCCTTTCTGCCACCCTCATTATAGCGCTTCTGGCTCTTGGGTTGACATTTACCTCCATTTGGTTAGGCCTAAGCCCCTTTTTTGTCAAGGCCTTCATAAGGGGAAGGGTAGTGTCAGGAAAAACAGGGAGCTTTCGAGGAGACATGGTATCTTTCCCCTTTTGGTGAAAGGCCTGTTTAACAAGCCTATCCTCCAATGAATGATAAGATATCACCACTGCCCTTCCCCCTTGAACAAGCAACGAAGGGCATTTTTCTAAAAAATCAGCTACATTTTGCAACTCCTTATTAACAGCTATCCTGAGCGCCTGAAAGGTCTTGGTAGCGGGATGTCTTTTTCGAGGACGATGTTTAGCAGGAACAGTAGTTTCAATAAGCAGGGCCAATTGCCGGCTTGAAGTTATAGGCCTTTTTTGCCTTTCTCTAACAATAGTCCGAGCGATCAACTTGGCCCATCTTTCCTGAGCATAAACCCATAGAAGCTCCTGTAGCCTTTCCATGGAAAGAGTGTTCACTAATTCACTGGCAGTTGCACCTCTGTCTTCGTCCATTCTCATATCCAAAGGTCCATCCTTTATAAAACTAAAACCTCTGCCGGACGATTCTAACTGATAGGATGACACACCAAGATCTAATAAAATTCCGTTTACCTTTTTAATTCCGATTCTTTTAAGTACCTTATCCAGGGCAACGTAGCTTTCCTTGATTATCTTGATCCTGTCTTCAAAGGCAGAAAGCCTTTCCTTGGCTAACCTTATTGATGATCTGTCAATATCAAGGCAAATCAGCTTTCCCTTATGAGCTATCTGTTTACAAATCTCCAGACTGTGTCCACCAGTGCCCGCTGTCCCATCAACATATATCCCCTCAGGGATAGTAATCAGATACCGCATAACCTCATCAACCATTACCGGTTGATGAGAAATTTCCATCTTCTCCCCCTATCAAATTCCCATATCGGAAAGGGATTGACTGATCCCTGGAAAAGATTTCTTGGCCCTTTCGAACTCTTCCTCCCACTTGGTCTTATCCCAGATTTCAAACCTGGTTAAATGGCCTACTAACACTACCTCTTTATTTAATTCGGCCAACTCTCGCAGATTTGAGGGAATCAAAATCCTCCCCTGTTTTAAGGGACACTCTATAGCGCCAGATATAAAATATCGTATATAGATATTGGCCGCAGAATCAAAGAGCGGTAGATTTACTGCCTTCTCCTTTATCTTCTGCCAATCATCTCTTGCAAAGGCCACCAAACAGGTGTTAAGATTGGTAACAACAAGGGATGAATCAGCCCTTTTTTTCAAAATCTCCCTGAAACGGGCTGGAATCGCCAATCTCCCCTTTTCATCAAGTGAATGCCTTGACCTACCCTCAAAGAGGTCATTTACAGGATTTTCCATAATTTATCCCACTTTTTACCACTTTATCCCACTTTGAGGCCAAGACACCCCTTTTGTCAAGAAAAAAATGAAATTTTCTTGAAAATTACATAGGTTCCGTTGATATTTTTTTTCTGTAGATGAATTAGATGGGAGGAATAAATAAATTAATCAATGTTGTTCTTTGGAAAAACAATCGTGGTAGCCTTCAGATAAAGACTGGGGAGAGAACGTTATTCTTGCAGAATAGCCAGTTCCCCTCATAATCACGAGAGAGATTTTGCTAAATTCACTCCAAGTTTTGAGGCCCTGACCAAGATGTCTTTTTTTTCCTTTACTCTCCCTTTGTCAAAGACCGCAAAAACCAGCAATTCACCTATTATTTCATATCCCAGTGCTATGAGGGGACGACGCATCGCCTCAAGCGTAAATCCCATATCCTCTTTGGATTCCTGCTCACAGACCGCTGCCACAACCGCCTTGCGACCTTGATTTTCCAAACGGCTCGACCATCCTCTCGGGCGATTGTTATCGAAGTTATAGAAACAGTAGAGACGGTCAATAAAGGCCTTCATCCATGCCGTGACATTATAGTTGTGAGTAGGTGATATAAGGACCATTCCCTGAGAATCCACTATTTTTGGATACAAAAGGGACATTCCGTCATTCAATCCGGTACAGATCTTATCTTTTCTGCACTTCTCACATCCGATGCATGGTTGGAACTGATAGTCGCGTAAATGAATCCTTTCGGTGAATACATTCTCCTCTTTTGCCCCGCTCAAAATATGGTTTAAAAGTACATCCGAGTTTCCGTTTTTCCTTGGGCTCCCAACAACTCCTATGATCCTTCGCTTTGTAAAATAATGACTGAATCTTTTTTGAATCGAATCGCTATTGCTTTTCATTAATACGCTCCTCTCCTTTTTATTTGAGCAGTTCTTACGCTGAAGTCACCGGCAGGTGTGAAGCGCAAGGAAACACCGGTCGGGTGCAATGACAGGCTCTGTCCGCAGTTTCATAATTACCTGTATCAGTAAGGATCAAGCCACCTTCTTTGCAAGCAACTCCCGCACAGCGGGAACCAGTTCATTCGGAACTTCGACGAACCCCCATGCCCTATGGGCACAACGAAGGATGAAAGTAGTTGAGTGGTCAAATGGTTGAGTAGTAAACGACTTAATTTTAGGCATTTTAATATAAAAGCCTGGGATGTATCTCCCAGGCAGCCTCATCTTCGGCAACCGCTTCATCCACGGTCTGATTTTCGTAATGATCAAGAACGCGCTTAACGCGCTCTCCATACCATCCTTTTGGAAACCTGCTTTGTTTCATCGTCTTGGTCTCCTTCGGCCTTGACGCCCATATGCTTTAAGGGGTTTCCCTGCCAATTCATATGCCGTAATTACGAATACATTATCGGGCTCGGGATCGGGGACCTAAATCACTCGAAGATATCGACCGTCCCTCGTCTGTCCGAAGCAATTCGAGAGTTTTGAGCATCCTTCTCCAAGCTGATGTTCGGCAACGTTGTTCAAATCATAACGACCTGAGCAATGATTTCCCCACTGTTTGAGGAGCCTGGATGGGAACAAAAAATGAGGAAGGGTATAAATGATCCTCGCCACTCTCATCGATAATACGAATATCCCCCCCGTAGCAACGTCTTTATCTCCAAGCACACGATAAATTTTATGAAGCCCTAATGAAGCCGGATAATCTTCATTTTTTATACACACCACAAATTCTGGTAAATCTTGTTTTGATTATTTCATAATTTACTCCAAATATCCTTTGCGTTTAATTTCCCTTTTACCAATACCATGAGCCTCATACCAATGAAGCTCGGCCAACCTAATTTTCCCTGATCTAAGTCGAATATGGGCTATTCCCTTCATTTTTTCAGTTTCCAGATCCATAATTTTTTTTAAGGCGTTTAAGTTCATGAATTCCTGAATCCTTTGCAATCGTCTCAATTTCTGTAATTTTATCAGTCTTAATAAGTTCGCTGGAGATCACCTGCCTCTATGAGGTGCCAGAGGAATAGAGGTCAGGTGGACTGACTGGTTTTTACGTTAGCCAGCCAATTCATCTTTACTGCTCGTCTCGTGTCAGTGACGGTTCCTCACTCCTCGCTCTCAGGAGATGTCTTTGCTGCACCCTTGATTGAAAACACAACGAATACTACAAACCCTGCGATACAAAGCCATGCGAATATGTCCCCCATCTGTGTATAGAGAGTTCTTGTCCCCGTTGTCGGAACATCAGCGTACATGATTTCGTTTGAGGTCGTGAAGTAGTTCATGGAAGACAATATCCTTCCATGATAATCAATGGCAACGGACAATCCGTTATTAACACTGCGGACGAGTGAGAACCCGTTCTCAACGGCTCGAAGCATTTGGTTATAGGTGTTAGAGGGCATGATTCCTTTTGGGAAATCAAATGCCGGAGAAAGTAAAATATCCGCTTTTTTCTTTCCTGCCTCTCTCACATACACAGGAAATTCCAAATCTCGGCATATGGTAATTCCAATCCTTCCATACGGAGTGTCAACGACAGATACCCCACCAGGTCCCTTTTTCATGAAATACGATTCTCCAACAGCAAGATGGTGCTTCAAATAATTGATCTCAATATGCCCTATTTCGTTAATAAGCACGCATCGGTTCTCCCCCTTTTCTTTCTGTGGAAGGACACTATAAGAAATGGCGAGGTAGATGGCATTTTCTCGTGCTAGTTGTTGAGCCGCTTCCAAAAATCTCGCCTCATTTGCTTCATTGATCAACATGGCAAATTCCTGCCACACAACAAACTTTGCTCCACCCAAAGCCGCTCGTCTCGTTAACTGCTCAATCCTTGAAACTGTTTTCTCATAAGGTGAGTATAGTTTCCCTTTCAACACTTTTTCGATGCTCACCATACCTTTTTGGGGATCTGGAAGAAATGTGATTGCGGCAATCCTCACCGTGCTTCCTCCAGGATAGAAGAACGGAGAAACCCTGATGCCTCCATACAGGAATAAGACAGCGACAACGCAGGAGAAGATGGCAAGCCCCTTTTTCATCTGATCCCACACAAATCCTCGGTCCCATGCCCAATTTATTACGGATGCGAACCAGGAAAGAAGAAAGACTAATCCCCAAATTCCAAATAAAGACATCAATTGCATTAAGGGAAGATTGCCATGCTGGTTGTACGCATAGAAAATGCCAAGCCCGTCAAGGGGACCGAATGATGAATCAAGAAAATAGAACATTGTACAGGCCACTGGGAAAACGAGTGTGGAAAGAAATCCTTTTATTCTTTTCACCATGAGTCGATCCGCAACATATGGCAATGCGAGAACAATTGCAATCAACACACTTCGTATCGTGTTGAAAAAAAGAGAGAATACTTTGTCTTCAAAAGAAAATAGGCCCCATAGTGAAATGGTCAAAGACACTGTAAAGCCGAGTAACGTCAGCAAAATGCCCTTCGCGGCTTTTTGCGTTCGCAAAAAACGAAGAATAAAGAGGGGAGCAATCACGATGGCCAGAGGAATAAAGGTGACCGTTCTTGTGAAAATGAAAAGGGTTAATCCGATAAAGAACCATACAAAGGGCATGTACTTGTCTTTTGTCATGTTAGGGCTCCTCGCGTATTTGACTCAATATTTTTCCCGTGAAAACCCACTGAAGTCAACGGCTAACGCGCCCTTAACCCGATGGTTTTGTAGCGCAGCGGAAAAGCCAGTCGGCGTTAAAAGGCATGTTATGGCAAATGTTCCAAATCTTCCATATCCTTAAATCT
>Ga0307420_1000731_pt1 | contig 14929 bp, 13 predicted proteins | sample SalMarWE160240MG_2_FD_202167 | JGI IMG/M metagenome (GOLD analysis project Ga0307420, IMG submission 202167) | Salt marsh sediment microbial communities from the Plum Island Ecosystem LTER, Massachusetts, United States - WE1602-40 | ecosystem: Environmental > Aquatic > Marine > Intertidal zone >... | reverse complement strand
GGTTTTTCCGTTTTACTAAAACTTTGAAGGCACAAGCTGTCATGAAGCTTTTAGAAGAGTGGGACAATTAACTGACCTTTTAGCACGACCTTGCGACGCATGCGGTCATCCAATCGGAGGAGGCTACAAGCGCTGTCCGAAATGCAATATCTACTTGTGCTTCATGTGCAGGTTCACTCTAACGCGAGTTCAAAACGAGTTTCCAGCGAAGTGTCCGATGTGCGGTGGAGAGATTTGTTGGTGAGGCACCTTGGATTATTTTATATAATGGCGCAGTTAAGAGTTTGCTGGGGCTCTGCACGACAAATTAAAGGAGAAATGATGAAATTTGCTAACAGACTGCTACTGTTAGCTTGATTTCCGCAGAGCCCATTCAGCCCCTATTATTCTCCTTTAGTATGTGACCCTAAAAAAGAGGGGGAAGATTTGTTGGGTTTTTCTGTTGTTCGCTTACCGTTTTTTCAGCATCAGGATTATTACTAGCCCGACTACTACGATTGCTATGATTATGCCAAGCGTTGCTGGAAGCAAGTATATGTCAGCAGTAGAGGGTGGTATAGGCGTGGGTTCAGGTGTTGCTTGAGGCGCTTCATTTACGCCGATAGCGGTTACAGCTTGTGAACTCCAGTAGGACCCAGAGCCCTCGAAAGATGCGATAACGGTGTATTCTCCTGGAACTTCTGGTTGGTACATCATCTTGTAAAAGCCGTTTGCGTCACTTGTAGTATTGCCGACTACGTAGTAGTTACCGTTCGGGTCAAGCACGCTTATGACAACTTCAACGCCGTCAATGTCTGTGGGTTTCGCCTGCTGCATATAGAGGTACTCCATCCAAGGCGACATATCCTTGTCAGCTATTGCGGGAACACCATTAGCAAACCGTGCTACTTGCGCCGGTTCCTTTGCACCTGGAGACTCATCCGTCACCATGCCCTGTACCAGTACACTGTCGCCAAGAGTTACTATGTTGTTCTGAATTGACACCGAAGTGGCTGTGGGGCCTTTTCCGATGCAGTACACAAGGCTGTCATAGTTGTTGAATGCCACTAGATAGCCGTCGGCTATTGCTGGATTTTGCCACCATCCCGTGAGGTTCCACACGCCGATTCCAGTATGCGCATCGACTGCATGAATTGCTCCGCCTCTCCACATAGGCGAGTTAGGGCTGTGTTCACCCGTCGCAATGTACACTTTGTCGTCAGCGATAGCGAACGTGCCGCTGCCAAACGGATACGCACCGTATGGCGTTTCAAGTCCTGAGTTTCCAGAATAGTATTCCCAAAGTTTTTCTCCATTTGTTACGTTGTAAGCATGTAATACTCCGTCGTAGGCGCCTGCGTAGAGTGTTCCGTAAGCTATTTGTGGATTGGAAGCCCCGAGACCATTCGTGCTTGAAGTGAACATACCCCAAGGATTGTCGAAGGGTTCTGTGGGTCCCCAAACCAGCTTGCCCGTCTCAATGCTGTAGCCATAGAATTCACGTGTTTCTTGCTGGAAGAAAGTGAAAATGCCATCGCCTATTGGAACTATGAAATAGTTTGGACGAACAGCCGCATTACTGGTAATATTCGTCATCCATTTCAGATTGCCAGTTGTCGTGTCAAAGCCCACCGCAGTTATCGTATTAGGATCGGCTGTACCCGCCGCTATGACTGTACCTTCACCTATACACGCAAAGTTTGTGTTACTCGGCAACGCAGGTACAGAGACGTTCCATTGAATCCCTGCTCGCCAGTCTTGTGTAGTTCCGATGGGTGGTCTCCATTGCCAAGCACTGGTGCCAATCGTTCCCAGTAAGAAGTATGGTGCATAGCTTGAGTTCCACATGTAAAGCTGCTGTGCTGCTGTATTAAGCACGTAGACCAGTAGCTCTCCGTTCGGTCCATTCGTTATTCTACTTCTGCCAGAAGTGACGTTCTCAAGTGTCAAAAGCAACTCGCCAGTGCGCGGATCATACATACTATATGTGCCTCCGGTTCTCCACAAGTAGGGAATAGCTCCGTGTTGGTTCGGTGATTCATAATCGTAAATCTCGCCTAACGTCAGTCTTATGGGCTGATGCCAGATTTCTTCTCCAGTGCGCAAGTCTACACAGACGGCGCCTCCAGAACTACCTTGGTTAGACAGCGGTGTATTGTAGAAGAGTTTGCCTTCCATTATGATTGGGGGTCCATATTTGCCTTCGTATGATAAGCCTGTGTAGTAAGCGGTGTCGCTTGTGCCTCCAACTATGCCGCCCCACGATTGTTCTTTAGTCCAGACTATGTGACCAGTTTCTGGGGCTGTCGAGTACGGGTTGAAACCGCCAGAAGAGGTTGCTCCGCTTCCGAACGTCACTGGCATGCCGAACCAGTTTCCACCTATCTTGCTCCATTCTCTGTTCTCTCCGTATATTGGGCGTGTCCAGTAGTCAGTTGGGAGAGGCGCTGGTGACCAGCCAGGAATTTCCTGTTCCTGTACAACTAGATTGAAAATGTTGCTGGTGGTTGGTTCGTAGTAGTTTCCATCTATTCCCGTTTGTCCAGGGAAGCTCATTTGGAATGTGTAGTTTCCCACTTGTTTTGGAGTGTATGGAATGAATGTTGATCCAATAGGATCGGTATTGATGTTACTGATGGTTTCTTTGCTTCCAGTGGGCGTAGTAATTTCTATATTTAGATTCTCCCATACTGTTTCCGTTCCATTAGAGTAAACTAGGGGAGTCGGTCTAGCCATGCTACTACGAGGGTTGCTTGGTTTACGCCAACAGGATTTGGCGAAACGGTAATGTAAGCGTAGTCAGGATAATTTGCAGCATTTGCATTTGGTATGGTCATAAGTGTAAAAGTAATGGTCAGTGTCAGAAGCAACGCCATTAACGTTTTTATAGACAGTTTTTTGTTCTTAGCTAATAATTCATCAATCAAGTCTTCGTTTTCTCCTTTTCGTTATAAACTACTTCAAAACGAGTTTTTGTCTATAAAAATCGAACGATTACACTGAATTACATTTGATATAATGTGCAATCTAAAATATTCATTTAATTTATTTACTTAAACAATATTAGAGAGAGTGGGAAACGAGGGTATGTCAAATGATTGAAAGGTCAACAAAGCTTAACATGCTCAATTTTGTGTTAAAAGAGGTTCTTCAGACAATACGGGAATCTTCTGGTTTCCAAAGCGTAGCCATGAGACTACGGGAAAACAGCGACTATCCTTACTTCCAACACATTGGCTTCCAAGAAATCTTCGTTCAAAAAGAGTACACGCTTAACGTGAAAGACAAGCAAGGCAATCTCGTCTTGGATGCCGACGGCTTCCCCGTTGTAGAATGCATGTGCGGCAACGTACTCAAAAGAAGATGCAATCCAAACTACGAATATTTCACTAAAGAAGGAGCGTTCTGGACTAACAGCACCACCCAGCTGCTTGAAAGTTTAACGGAAAAAGAAAAACAGGAAATCGGCAGAACCCGAAACACATGCCACAACTACGGATACGAATCAGTCGCACTAATCCCCATACACACAGCGGGCCAGATAATCGGCCTAATCCAAATGAACGACCCACGCGAAAACATGCTCACACCTGAAAAAATTGAGCAATACCAGATGCTAGCAGACCAAGCAGGAAGTATAATCACAGACATACTAGAATTCTATGAAAAAACTACCTACTTCAACGCAAAATCCAGAATAGAGTGTCCTTAAACTAAAAAACGCGTTCATCCGCAATCTCATTCGAATGTAATTTGGATTTAAGTTACTCTTTTCTTTTCGAGTTTTCATGGAACTTATCCGACCCGCTATGGAGAAAAGGGTGTTGCCTAAGAGTTTTAAGGTTCAATGCATAATCGTAAACTTTCGCCTCACAATCGATGTCTAAGGATTTTAGGTAAGATATAAAATAATGCTGCAAAAAAACGCTCCACCCGCGTCCAAGGTCATGTTGCAAATGCAGGAAAGCGCGGTTTTCTTGAATGCTGCGATAACAGTTGAACCACATCGCACGGTCAGACGCCCCAAAAAGCTTTGTTACTATGTGAGTAAAGGATTCATAATCCTTAGGTAGTCCCAGCATATCCAGAACGTCTCGGATGTCCTTTTGGCCTGCGTTGTCGCCCGCCTGAGCCAACCGTTCCAGTGGAATGTCTTTTAGAATCTCACCAAAAACATGTTTTGTCAGAGTGATGAAATTGCCGTTTCGAGCTAACCTATCAAAAGAAGCATACTTCTGAAGAACTGAATTCACCAAATGATTGACACTGACGCCCTGTCTCTCTGCTTCGTTCTTAAGCACATCATCCAACTCTGCTTTGATACGAAACGTCCGAATGACTGTTTGTTGTTTTTTGTTTGAATGCAAAACTGTTTACGCCCTTCCAAATGAATATTAGTTATCACACTTGAACTTTTCGATTATGATTATAGATTAAGAGGAATCTGAAGAATACTGAACTCGATTATTAGGGGGAAGGCGAAATTTACGAATTAAAAGAATATTTTTTTAAAAAAATAAAGCATATCTGTAGTCACAAAGACACTTTATGCTTTTACACTTTAAGTGTAGAAAAATACACACTTTATGAAAAAACACACTTAGAGTGTCCTTTTTATTTATAGAGGGGGTATAGACAAAAATCGCAAATCACCCCACCACACCCGAAAGCACAGAAAGTTACAGAAAAATACCACATTGCTTTTCCAATAGGTCAAAACCAAACGGCACAACCAATAACTACCACAAAACACCTCAATACCATCATGAAACGCGTCACACTCATCACAGGCACACCCTGCACAGGAAAAACAACCACCGCCAAACAACTCGCCACAAAACTAAACGCAGACTACATCAACCTAACCGAATACGCCAAAACAAACGGCTTAACACTAGGCGAAGACAAAAAACGCCAAACCACCATCATAAACGAAAAAGCCATGCAACAAAAACTCACCGAAACCATAAACGCCACAGACAACGCCAACATCATCATCGACGGACACTACGCCGCCGCCGTAACCCCACCAAACCTCGTCACCCACGTCTTCGTCCTACGCCGCAACCCAAAAGAACTAAAAAAACTCATGCAAAAAAACAACTACCCAGAAGCCAAACTCAACGAAAACCTCGCAGCCGAAATCCTCGACACATGCCTCACCGAAGCACTACAGGAACAGAAAAAAGAAAAAGTATGCGAAATAGACACCACAGAAAAAACCGTTGACGCCATCACAAACGAAATCCTCGAAGTTATAAACAAAAAAAAGAACTGCACAATTGGCAACGTAGATTGGCTTGGCACGCTAGAAACCCAAGGCATACTCGACCAATACCTAAACTACTAAAACCCTACCTCAAACTCATAGCAAGCTTCTGCCGCGTCAACAACGTAATCTTACGCCTATTCGAATAAGACTTCGCATGATCACTAAACTTCTCCCCAACCATAATAGGATTCGACAAACCAACATCATCCGAAGCCATATCCAAACCAATAATCACATTAACCCCAATCGTACGATTCCAAGCACGAATCCACACACCCTGCTCCGAACGACCCTTCTGAACAACAAGATCAAACCGCCTAGAAACACCACTAAACCCCTCAAGAACAACATCCGCCTCCTTAACCCGGTAACCCTCCTTCTTAAAAAACTGCACCGCCAAATCCACCAACCGCAACTTCGACCTCGACCTACCAACCCCACTCATACAAACTCAACTTCCCTAAACGTTATCTAACCGAACGTGGAAAAGTCTTTCGGAGACACACCCCATGAAACCCACCTCAATCATCGTATGCACCCGCTGCGGCGGCTTACTCCTCGCCGCAAACACCCAGAAAACACGCACCTGCCCATACTGCAACACACGCGTACACCTGGAAAAAGCCAAAAAAATCGCCCAAGCCAAAAACGCATTCGAAGCCTCACAAATGCTCCAAAAACTCAAAAGCCAAAAAGGCTTCACCCACAAATAAACTCACTCCAACCGCCGAAGCAACTCACAGATTCGGCACAAAACTGAAGACGCAGGCTCCCCACATTCAACGCACTCTTTAAACTCTTCTTTCATCACCGCTTCAGCCAAACCCGGTCTCACACGCTCCATCAACCTAAAAACAGCATGTTTTGTTCCCGCATGCTTCTCCTCCATGCGGTTAAGCATTGCGCGAACATCATTCCTCATGGCTTCTGAAGCGTAAGGACAAGGCACATCCTGAAAACGAACGCCCTTAACAAACGCGTACAAAGTGCTCTCCCTTTCAGGAACCTCACAAAACGGCTTAACTTTCCGCACAAACCGCGGATGCACCTCATCCGTCACGGGCTTTTCCTTAGCCAACCGCAACATGTCACCGCGGAAAATATTCATAAGAACCGTTTGAACCTCATCATCCAAAGTGTGCGCCGTCGCAATTTTATCGGCCTCAACCTCACGAGCAGCCACGTTAAACGCTCTACGCCGCAAAACACCACAGTAAGCACACGAAGTCAACTCTTTCACGCCTTTGCGTTGCGCTCTTTCTAATAGCTGATCCAGCGTAAAACCGTACAGCTTCTCGAAAGAAACCACATGATGCTCTACGCCCAACATTTGACAGTTTGCCGCTGCAATCTGCAAGGCTTCATCCCTGTATCCCTTAATTCCTTCATCCACGGTCACCGCCACAAGCGACGCCTCAGGATGCCGACGCTCCATTTTAGCCAAGATGTGCAAGAGGCTGATGCTGTCCTTTCCGCCCGAAACCGCCACGGCTATTCTATCATCAAAGTTGAACATGTGGTGTTTGGAGACGGTGGCTCGGACTTTGGCTTCGATGGATTCAGCGAAGCATTTTTGGCAGAGTTTCTCTCCAGAGTACGGTCTGAAAAAGAAAGCAGGTCTGCGTTTGCATAGGCTGCACAGGGTGGCGGTTGCGCTCGTATCCATCGGTTTTCACGCTGTTAAGGTTTGATTGGCACATATACTAAATAAACCATGCACCATAACTTTCTGGAAAGAGATGATGGTTCTTGGCTGTTAAGCCGAATAAGCATGCGGAGTATAAAGAAGTAGTCTACAGCAGTGAACGCTGGGCTTTGCTGGAAGCGCTCAGGGAAAAAGCCATGCGCGTAATGCGGGCTTTAGAGGTTTTTCGTTTGCGTGCGCTTGTGCATGGAAGTGTTGCCAGAGGCGATGTGAACGTTAACAGCGACGTGGATGTGTTCATTGCGGAGTTGCCGTCGTCGTTTCTTGTGGAAACCGCTTTGGAAAGAGCGGGTGTATCCGTTAATTCGCGGTTGCTGGTTCAGGCTACACCGAATTATGCCATGAAAGCGCACATCGAAGTGGATTCGAAGTTGAGCGTGTCGTTTCCTTTGATGCGCATGCGTAGGGTTGAGCGTGAATTTTACAGGTTTGGGGGTGAAGTGAACATTCAACAGTTGAAAACGGGTGTTCGCAGTGTTGGGGTGGACAAGCGGTTGATGTTGATTGAGCCTTCCGAAAAGGGGCATGTTGAAAGCAGTATAATTGGTCGTGAAGAGCAGGCGGCGAAACGTCTTGGTGTGTCAGCGGAAACGGTTTTGGATCGTGTGCACGCTTTGTTGAAGCGTGATGAGGTTGGCAGGACTGGGGTTTTCGTGAAAAGGGAGTTGGCTTTTGAAGAGACGTTTGAGTTGGCGTTGAAGCGTCTTGTTGATGAGAATCCTGCGGTTCGAAGAAGGATGAGATAGGCGCTTATTCTTCGGGGTAGTAGATTAGTTCTTTTTCTTCGAGGAGTTTTTGGATTTTGTCAACTGCTTCGTAGACTTGTTCTTCTTTTTTGGCGCCTACGCAGACGAGTTTTCCGGCTGAGAAGATGAGGAAAACTACTTGGGGGTCGGCCATTCTGTATACGGCTCCTGGGAATTGTTCGGGTTCATACATAACTCTGTCGAGTTTGAACACGAGGCTTTCCAAGTCTATTTCGCCGCCTAGTGCTGCGGAGGCTACGATGTTTTGGATGTTGACTACGGGTTTCTCTGTTATTTGGATTCCTTGGCCTCTGAGTTCTTTGACTACTTTTTCTACGGCGCTGCGTGATTCTTTTTCTGATTTGGCGCCTGTGCAGACCATTTTTCCTGTTCCGAAAATTAGGGTGGCTGTTTTGGGTTTTTTAAGGCGGAAAACTAGTCCTGGGAACACGCTGGGGTTGTATTCGGTTTGGGGGAACTTTTCCACTATTTGCTGCAGGTCTATTTTTTGGTTTAGGGATACTGAGGCGACTATGTTTTGAATGGCTATTGTTGGTTTTCTTTTGCTCATTTAAATTCCCGTTATGTTAGATTTAAATGAACATGCAGTATATAACCTATTGCCGTGCTGTAGAAAAGTATAGAAGAAAATCATGAATTTTTAGCGTTTTTATGTTGAAATGCTGTTGCAAGCGGCTCAATTATGCGGAAGGGCAAGCTTATATTTTTCATGCAGGTTGGAGTTGTATAAAAAAGCATCACCCAAAACACATTTTTCACCGTCGAATCTGGGTTGAGCTGTGTGTGCGTTCAAGAAAAAAGATTAGGGTTTCGGAAATGTTTAGATTTTCTTTTTCTCTAGAACCTTCCTGAAGCTTTTTCCACAGCACTCGTAAAGTCCCAATGATGAGTTGGGTTCGTTTCCCGTTTTTGTCGGGTCTGCCAGCCATTTTCCACGTTTTCTTCGGGTTTTTGACGTCTTTTTCGCAATTGGGACATTTTGCCATCTTAATTAACATCGCTTACACCCTTATGTCGGATACCGCATAAAACTCTGTTGTGATTTTTGTCTATACCCCCCTTATTTAAAGGAAGTTTACATGTTTTTGGTTGTGAAAAACGCCAATGCGGAACTCCCCCCTATAGTTTTTGCAACGTATCACTTGGAAAAAGTAATATTTTACGAGAATAGTCTTTCAACAGGTTCGTTCGAAAGGGTGGTAAACAATTTGAGGCTGAGCTTATCCAATGGCATATTTTCAAAGCGTCCGTTAGCCGAGAACATAGCCGCTGTTAGCCGATTGGGTTTTGAGAATTTGGAGTTTAACATGAAAAGCGTGGCGGTTGAAGATGACGTTTCAGTTTACGCCGCGAAACGTCTTGTTGACGCTTACGGGTTGAAGTGCCTCACCTTGCATGCTGCCACGCTGCATGTTAAGGACGAAGTTGAGGTCCACAGGGTAGTTTACTACGGTAAGATTTCTTTGGAGTTCGCCCGACTCTTGCAGGCGCCCGTCATGGTTGTCCACTCGAACGTGGCGCGAAAAATGCCTGAGGCTGTAATACGGGTGGTGCTGAAACGGGTTTTCACGGAGTTATCGGCGTACGCAAAACGCTTAAGCGTGAAGCTGGCTTTGGAGAATCTCTCTTATGCTTCAAGTGGCTACGGCAAAAACGTGGCTGAACTTGAAGAGATACTGGGCATAGTGGACGATGGAGCCATGGGCGTGACACTTGATTTTTGCCACGCTGAAGCCACAGGGCAAACGCTGAGCCTTCTTGAAAAGTACAGAGATAGACTTTGCAACGTTCACATGAGCAATCGTGCGCACAAACCGTTCGACTTTGAAACTCCCATGCTGAAGACTTTCATGGCAAAACTTGAAGACTACGGGTACAGTGGACCTTTAACGATGGAGCTTAGCCGAAAATGCACCAGTGAACAGATTCTTAAAACGAAGGCGATTTTGGAAAATTTCGTGAACAAATAGGGGGCGTGGATTGTTAACTATCCACGTTTGAATGTGTTTTGCTCTTTTTGGGTGGTTAGGCTTTTACGAATTTTATCCAGGAGTCTATTTCTTCGATTGTTGGTTTTTCGCCTTCTGCGAGTTTTCCTTCCTCTACAAAGACTTTGTAGGTCACGTTGATTTTCTTGCCGAGGTCAATTGGGTCTTGTTTAGCCAAATCTTGCCTGTTCATGACTCCGGCTTCCTCCAGTAAGATTAGGTCTTTTTCGTTTATGCCTGGCACCATCTGCAGCTGTGCGCGTCCTTGAAGTTTCTCAACGGTTTTTACCGACATGTCAGTTTTATCTGCAATCGCCTCTGGGTCTGTCAAAACCAGTTCGCCCACGTTGGTTATGCCCATTTCTCTCAGTTCATTCCCTGTGTTCTCGCCTATTCCTCGCACGTCTTCGGTTTTGCTCTGGCTTGTGAGCTGCGGTTTCGGCTGGACAAACTCATCTTCCAGCGTTGCAAGTTTCAGTTTTATGTCTGCGATTTCATTCTGCTGCTTCTCGATGGCCAATGTGCTTTTCTTGACTCTTTGCGAATATCTTTGCACGTTATCTTCCATTTTTGCGATCCGCTTTGTTAATCCCTCACTGACTTCCGCCAGTCTGGTGTCAAACCTTTCAACAAGGCTTCCGTGGAACTCCTTCAGCATCTCTGCTTGCTCATTAAAGCCTTCTCCAACCTGCTTTCCGATTCCATCGCTGGCACTGGCTAATTTGCTGTCAAATCGGTTGGCTAAATTTGTGTAACCCGTTTTTATCTCCTTTTCTTGGTCGCCGAACTTTTTCACCATGTCTCTTTTGCCAGCGTCTAGGCTCTCGTCAACTAGGAAAACTCTTGACTTTAAACTCTCGAGAAGTGATTGTTCAAGCTTTTGACCGCTCTTTAAATCATTCGCTTTAGAGTTGATTTCGTGAAGCAGGGCCTTGTTTGATAGTTCAGTTACTACTTTGACGGAGGTGCCTCCGAGGAAGAGTAACGTCGCAATTATAGAGGCTATCAGATAGTAGTACACTGGAACCGCCCCAGTTATTGTGTCAATCAGGTAAGGCTGGAAATTGCCTTCTATTCCCAAGTTGATTGCGAGGAAAATCGCGGTTATCGCATTTAATCCTGAAAGAACGGTAAAGAAACCTAATGCCCAAATAGCCTTTCCTTGCAAGTTGCATACCTCTTCGAGTATCTAATTTACTAAGTATCTTTACTTGAGATTTCTTTTTAAGTTTTAAGGTGCAACCATCTGAATTCCAAATCTTTGTATGTTGAAAGCTACGTTTAAACCCGCAAGAAATGCGCTCTTTGGCTGAAAAAGTATAAAAAACAGAGTGAAAGAAGCGGGAGGCTAATTTAAATCGACGCGATTTCAACAAGCCTGTTCCCACCTTATTTAAAGCTGGAAAGCGCCTGTGCGGATAGACCCCTCTATAGGTTTCTGCAACGAATCTCTATCAGGATCCAAATAGACGGCAAATACAATTGAGTTGTTCAATGATGCGCGACTGAGGGCAGAAGCTACTTGAGGCTGGTTTTAGGGCGCTCATGGATGTTTCTGGTGACGTACCACGCTACCAGCACCGAAATGACCGATAGAGTGAAAACTGTTGCTTCGAAGGCGACGATGGCGTTTTGGGCGAAGGGCACCAAGAAATCGATGAAGCCCATGGGCAATGCTATCAGAAACAGCCGTCGCCTGTGATAGTAAGCCGCCATGAAACACAGGTAGCCCCAAGCTAAATGTATAAAAATTGACGCCGTTCGCTCCACGACGCCCAAAGCAACGGATCTTAATGCTTCGGAAGCAGGCGCGAAAAGTCCAGGTGCGTTCGCGTTTAATTGGTTAAAAAGCGTTTGCGCAAGTGAGGTGTTTGTCGAAAGTATGCTGTAATAGGAAATCAGGTTGATGAGTTGAAGTATGCCGAGTAAGACGGCGTTTTCCCAAAAAGCCAGCCCCGAACCATAGGCTTCCGCATCCTTCTTTTCAAGTGCACCGCGTCTAACTGCGAACCACGCAACCAGAAAAGCTAACCCCACCTCAAAGAACACCGTTTGAAGACCATAGTAAAAGCCTAATCCGACGCTGTGGTCGCCAAAATAGCTGGTCACTGCTTCAATGGTTGGGATTTGCACCGCATACTTCAGCGCGATGGCAACGCCGTAAGCTATAAGCGAGTACAGAAACACTGACGCGTGAAAGCGGCGTTTGCGATACCAATACAGCAACAACAACGAAGCTATAACAATCACAATTACTGGCTGAATGATATACAAAATGTCGATGTTCTGCACATTAAACCGTTAAACAATTTCAATCTTAAAAACTTGAGGTTAGTTTTCACAGTCACCCTCGCTAATACTGGCATTTAGGGCAGAAGTAAACTTCCCTCCGCCTAAACTTAGCTTTTCCACTTTGTTTCCGCATTTTGGGCAGTTTTTTTCTTTCATGTTTGGCCCCATCGCTGAAGTATAGCCGCCTTGTTTGCCGTACAGGTCTGTGAACTGCGCTTTTCCACCAGAATTAATCCTGTCTTGAATTACAAGTTTTATGGCGTCAAAGAGCTGGTGTTTCTCGTTCTCCGAAAGGTCTGAGACTTTTCGCTTAGGATGTATCCCCGCTCGATAAAGTATGTCCTGAAACGCGCTGTTGCTCAAGCCTATGAAAACGGCGTCTTTGCCCACGAGCACAGCTTTTATGTTCACGTTTTTGCTGACCAGGTCTTTTGAGAAGTGTTCATAAGTAAACTCTTTGTCGTCTGTTGGTGAAGCTGTGGCGGAAAAGTCGCGTCTGTAGACATAGCTCTGTTCAAGCTCTTCGTCTCTGAGTGCTTGTATGACTCCCATGCCAGTCAAAGCAACCGTCAGCGCCGAACCATCAGTGAAGTCAAGTTTGAGGTGAAACTTCTCAGGGAGTGGGCTGTTTTCTGCGTAGTATAGAATTTTGCCCCCGTATTCAGGCGCAAGAATCAGATTCACGCCATTATCAAGCTTTACACGTATCACGTTACCTCTGGAAACGACCGAGTTGATTCTGCCCTCAGCAAGGCGGGCGAAGTCTGAAAGGTCTTTGTTAATGAAGCCTATTTTTTGCAGCTTCTGAGAATTCTGCAATAGAGTGGTTCTGACGTGTTTTCCTCGAAGTTCTTTATTCATCTGCTTAGCAAGAATTTGGGCTTCAGGAAGCTCAACGCTCAAGGGTTAACACCCGCCTAGGTATTTTTGGATAAGTACTTTTCCACTTCTTTTTCTGCGTTGTCCGCTTTGATGAATATGGGCACGTTCTCTATCCCTGTTGCTATGTAGCTGCTCAGCAGCCACTCTCCGGGCGCAAACTCCAGTGTCTTTTCTAATATGCCCTTGTCTATCATGAATGTCTCGCTCACCAACGCGCGGTCGTAAGGTCGGGGCAGGGTGCCGACAAAGTACGTGTGCAACTGCTGAAGCGCGTTCGTGTTCAAGTAAGCAATGCGCTGGGTGGCGATGCAGACGCCTAACCCGTATTTGCGACCCTGACGAAGCAACGTTTCTACGTGTTGGCTGACTTTGCCGTCGATGCCGCCTTCTCGGCTGCTTATAAATTCCTGGGCTTCATCGAATACTACGAGGATGTAGGGTTTCACGGTGAATCTGCGTTTTCGCCTAACCAGCAAATCCTGCGTGAGGCTGATGGCAAGTTCCTTTATGGTGTATGGGTCGCTGATGGAAATTACTACGAGGTTTGTGGTTTTATCTTCAAGGAGTTCACGTATGCCCTCAACCGTCAAAGCCGACGTGTCTTTCGCTTCTTTTTCGCTGGCTTTCTTGAATAAGTCAGCTATAGTGTTCCTCGTAGTAGCCCAAGCGTACAAGCCGCTTTTTTCGTTAACCCTGAACGTTTCCATAGTGGTTCTTGAAACCTCATCAATGTGGTTGACGAATTCCTCTGAGACTTCTTGATTTTCGCTTAAACCGTGATTCTCCACGAACACGCGCACGGCATCATGAATTGTGTCGATGGCGTTGATGTAATGCGGTCTGCTGACTGAGTCTTTTCGTTGGTCGTCCAGCTCCTCCATTATCTGGCTGTACGTAGGGATAATCTGCTTCGGCTTCGTGTAATACGCCAGCTTCCCCTGAGCCATAACCGCCCGCAAACCCGCTTTCGTGCGCTCGTCCGCCTCGTACTCACGGGGCTTAACCACGCTGTTATACAACTGCTCCACACTGTCAATGCGTCGTTCCAGCACGAGTTTTGCGTTCACGTTGGGGTCCGCCAGCATATCCAGCAGCAAGAAGGCGTACTCGCAGCTGATGTCGAAAATCACGGTTTTCGTATTTGCAGTGTGTAGCAGAATCCGCCTGAGCACGTTGCTCATCAGATTGCTTTTGCCGCCGCCTGTAAACGCGAAAACGCCGAAGTGGTACCTTATCAGCTTTTCGAAGTTGACGTAAATGGGAATCGGCACCTTGCTTGCCTCGAACATCTTCACCAACCCCAGCCTCGGGTCAGCGTGCGCATCCGCCGTAGTGCTTGCGGTGTTCACGCCTAGCTCTGCAGCGATTTTCTGGTTGTACATCCGGTTAATCATCTCGCTGCTCAGGATGAAAATCGGGCTGCCCACCACGGGATACGAGAAGCCCTTCACGAACTCGAACCTGCAGTCCCCGCGGATAATCAAATCATAATTAATCGGAATCGCGTCAATCTGAATCATCATCGTCGAAGTGTCGTTGCTCTGCCAATCCGCCTCCGACTGCTCGATAATCTCAAACTGCATCGGATAATACCCATGGTCGCTCAAACCACGCAAGCCAAAGTGTTCGGGCCACACGCGGCTAATCTCCATCAACGTGAAACGCTCCGCCCCGGCCTCAGCAGGCTTGAAGTTCTTCACCGCCAATAGCATGCCTTCTTCAAGTAGCCCCATTAAATCCTTCTGATACTCGATTTTCACGCGGCACTGATACCGTGCACTGGTTCCTGTGACTTTGGAGTCGTCTCCGCCGCCGAAGAAACGCGGCACCACAGCTGCCAATCTCGCTTTGAATTTGCTGTCGAAGTCGGTGAAGCAACGGCTGTTAACCGCGGGCTCTTCTGTTTTGTTCAATTTGGCTTCTTCTCTCCCTGAAAGTGCTCATGTAGAATATGAACTTGCGTAATTTATGATTATTCAAAATCCAAGCCGCCGTCGTATCCACCACGGATTTGAACTGGCTGTAGTTCCACTTGGCAATTCTG
>Ga0307420_1000730_pt1 | contig 14943 bp, 14 predicted proteins | sample SalMarWE160240MG_2_FD_202167 | JGI IMG/M metagenome (GOLD analysis project Ga0307420, IMG submission 202167) | Salt marsh sediment microbial communities from the Plum Island Ecosystem LTER, Massachusetts, United States - WE1602-40 | ecosystem: Environmental > Aquatic > Marine > Intertidal zone >... | reverse complement strand
CAGTACGTTCGTCACCGACGATCTGGACTTACCGACGCGAGCCCCGATCTCCTCGTGTGTGAACTCGAAGTCATCCATCAACTGCTGGTACGCTGCCGCCTCCTCGAGAACGCCAAGATCCTCGCGCTGGAGGTTCTCGATGAGCGCTTCTGTGAGGAGACGATCGTCCTGTCCCTCTCTCACGATCACCGGCACCTCGGACAGTCCGACCATGCGTGCGGCCCGCAGACGCCGCTCGCCCGCTACCAGTACGTATCCGCCGCCCTCTGCTTCGTTCACGATCACGGGCTGCAGCAGCCCAACCTCGCGAATCGACGCAGCAAGCGATTCCAGGGCTTCCTCGTCGAAGCGCTCTCTCGGCTGGCGAGGGTTTGGATGAATGCGGTCCACCGCAACGAGCTGAAACGTTCGATCGGTCTTGGGGATCAGCGCGTCGAGGCCCCTTCCGAGGCCCGACTTCCTAGTTGACATTCGCACCTCCATGCCGCTGAATGAACTCCCGTCCGAGTTGCCTGTAGGCGATGGCGCCTCGACTCATCGGATCGAAGGCTTCGATCGGTTGTCCAAACGAAGGAGCTTCGGAGAGCCGCACCGAACGTGGGATCACTGTCCGGTAGGCGATCTCACCAAAGAAGTCGCGCACCTGCGAAACGACATCGGCCGCCAGATTCGTTCGCCCGTCGAACATGGTCAGTACGACTCCGCCGATTCGCAAACTGGGATTCAGGTTGCCGCTCACCAGCTCAATGTTCTGCATCAACTGGCTGAGACCCTCCAACGCGTAGTACTCGCACTGAATGGGTATGAGCACCTCGTCGGCTGCCGCGAGCGCGTTCACGGTCAGAAGACCGAGCGACGGGGGGCAGTCGATCAAAATCACGTCGTACTCACCCCTCAGCTCACTCAGCGCCTTCCTGAGCCGCATCTCCCGAGAGAACATCGATACCAGTTCGATCTCCGCTCCCGCAAGGTCGATGGTCGCCGGCACCAGGAACAAGTCACGAAAGCTCGTCGCCTCGACCACATCCTCGATTGGGGTATCTCCCAGGAGCACGTCATAGATCGACGCGGTGACCCCTCCCCGGTCGATGCCGAACCCAGATGTCGCGTTTCCCTGCGGATCAAGGTCAACCACGAGCGTGCGTTTCCCCTGGTAGGAGAGCGTCGCGGCAAGGTTTATGGCGGTCGTCGACTTGCCAACGCCGCCCTTCTGGTTCGTCACCGCAATGATGACGGTGTGTCGATCAGTGTCCACGCTTTCGTATGATAAGCAACCAGCCCGGCGGGTCAAGGACCGACACCTCTACGATCGCCCCTCCCAACACCGGCTGCTCGAAAACCGGGCTTTCGCGCCGGGATAGACCAATCACCCCTACTCCGCCTTGGCGAAGTGCGCGCCGCATCCATGCAACTCCAGCCTCAGGGCGGAGCACTCCCCGCATGACGATCGCCTCGCAGTTCTGAAGTCGTTCCAACTCACCCGTCAGAACCTCGATATTGTGCAACTCCAGTATCCGAACGGCCCTTCTCAGGAGACGCGCCCGTTTCTCGGACCGCTCGACCAGCACCACCCGCGTGTCTGGGAGCACAATTGCCAATGGGATGCCCGGCAGTCCTCCTCCCGAGCCGGCGTCGTGCAGGGTCACGGGAGCAGCATCCGGCCAGCCCGCGAGGAAACTCAGGCTGTCCTCCACGTGCCTGCTGCCGATTCTCCCTGCTTCCGTGGGGGAGAGAAGTCCTGCGGGGATACCTTCCTGCAGAAGCCACTCCGCATATGTTCCCAGAAGGCTGCCCCGGCCGCTTTCAAACACTCGCTCGACCGTGCTACCGGTGCCATGTGATCCGCCGAGTGCGGTCAACCAACCCCGCACCTCAGGTTTCACGTGAAACTTCAATCTTCGGGTGAGAGTACGACCGAGCGCTTCGGCTCCTCGCCTTCCGAGTACGTGCGGACACCCTCAACCTCCGCCACCGCGTCGTGTATGACTTTCCGGTCGGCGGCGTTCATCGGCTCCAGCATGATCTCTGCCTGCTCCTCGAGAACCTGCTCGGCCAGGCGCCGTGCGTAGATTCCAAGTGCCTCTCTCCGGCGCTCTCGGTACCCACCAATATCAAGACGGATCCGGGCAGATTCCCGGGTGCGCCGCTGAATGACTGTCTTGCACAGCTCCAGGATCGATTCCAGAACGACCCCGTGTTTGCCAATCAGTGCCTCGGTCTGCCCGCCGGTGACGTCCGCATAGATGATGTCCTCTTCCACCCGCGTCTCAACAACGCCTTCCAGGCCGAACGCCACCAGTAGTCCCCGCAAGAAGGCTCCTATGATCTCCGCTTGCTCTTCTCGCACGGCGCTGTCCTCCTCGCGTGACTTCTGCGGCTTCTGTTCCCGCTTGTGCTCCCGCCCCCGGTCCTGCCCGGGTTTGTTCTGTTGCTGGCGCTGCTTCTGCCGCGGCGCCGGGCTGCCAGATTCTGGCTTTCTCTTCTTCTTTGAGCGGCGTTGCCGCTTGGGCTTCGGCTGGACGCGAACCACGGCGTCCTTGCGGCCCAGGCCTAGGAAGCCCTTTTCAGGCTCTTGGAGCACCTCGACACGCACCTGGTTCGCCGATGCGAGCCCCAATTCCTCAATGGCTGTCTGTACGGCGAGTTCAACCGTAGGTCCTTTCACTTCGACCCACTCCACAACTACTTCCTCCTCCGACGCTTCCTCTTTTTCGCGGAGCCCTGCGGGCTCTTGGGTGCCGGTGAAGGCCCCTCCTCCTTCTTCTGCACCGGTGGTGGCTCCGGACGGCCGTCAATCCTGAAGATCATGGCCTGCTGTCCCACCCTGAAACCGTTCGACGTCACGAAGTACAGGTTCAGTCCCGCTGGGAAGCTGAACGAGAACACTCCGAACAACAGTGGCATGATCTTGGTCATCATCTGTGCCTGCTGTCCCGCACCGTCGCTGGTTTGCGGCGTTGCCTGTTTGGACTGGATCCATCCAGACGCGATCACCAGGACTACGACGACAAGGTAGGGGATCGCGCCAACCCAGCCGGCGCTGAGCGCATCCTTCGGCGTCACACCGAGGTCCATCCCTAGGAAGTTGGGCAAACCCCTCTGAAGAGCGGTGAGGATGTTCGAACCGGCCGGCATGAACTGATCAGGACTCCGGAGCAACCTGAACAGACCGAACCACACAGGCATCTGCACCAACATTGGGAGCAAACATCCTGCCGGATTCACGCCCTTCTCTTTGTACAGGGCCATCATCTCCTTGTTGAGCGTCTCCGGCTCTTCTTTGTACTGCTTCTGCAGCTTCTTGACTTCGGGCTGTATCTCCTGCATAGCCCTCGTCGAACGAGTCTGTTTGAGGGTCAGGGGGAAGAGGAGCACGTTGATGAGCAGGGTGAGCAGGATGATCGAGAGGCCATAGTTCGGGATGAGGTCATAGAACAGGCTCATCGGGACCGCGATGATGCGTGCGAGCGAGTCCAGCACTAGCGGTCTCCCTCCGAAGGTACCGGGTCGTAGCCACCTTCGCTCAACGGGTGGCACCGAGCGATGCGCCGGACGGCCATCGCTCCTCCCTTCATCACCCCGAAGCGACCAATCGCTTCATACGCATACTGTGAACAGGTCGGCATGTAGCGGCAGTTCTTGCCCAAGGAAGGGGAGAGGAGCCGCTGGTAGACGCGAATCGTCGCCCGCACAACGAGTGCTCCCGGCCCTCGCACCTGGTCAGTCACGTTTCTCCTCCATCGCGGTCTCCAACCACCCCACCAACTCCCCGAACGGTGCTGTCAGCACTCCTCGAGAGGCAACCACAATGTAGCTGCCTTCGGACAACGTGACGTGGCCGAGGGCGGCACGGATCCGGCGTCTCGCCCGGTTTCGGTCAACAGCGGAACCGACGCGTTTCTTGCTCGCCACGATACCCACTTCGGGAACGCGCCCATCCCTTGCGACGATCACCGTGATCCCTCCTTGCCGACGCCGCGTCCCCGTCGTGAAGACCTCCGAGAAACGCCTCCTACCGGTCAGCGATTTAGGCGGAGAGCCGCTTGCGGCCCTTGCGGCGCCGCCGTTCGATGACCGCGCGACCTCCTCGCGTTCGGAGACGTGCGCGGAATCCATGTTTGCGTTTTCTGCGTCGAACATTCGGCTGATAGGTACGTTTCATGAGACGTCCAAAGAGGTGAACGGAAGTGCGCAGGGAGGTTACGGGGGGTCGGTAGTGTTGTCAAAGGCCCGGGTTGTCATCGACGAACGAGAAGCGCGAAGATTTTCTTCCGGTCGCGAAATTCCGTTTCGCGTCCTCCGGCGAGTTCCTGGCCCTACCCGACGCAACCGCCGCGCCGAGAATTCACCCATGAGCAGGCGCTTGGCAGATTGTGCTAGCTCGCCAGGGGCGGTCCAGCGGTGATTTTGCCGCTCTTGATGAGTCTCCGGGCGGTTCCATATACTCGCTCAACGCCGGAGGCTCTGAGCCCGCCTCACTTCCCCGAGGGGGCAGACCGACGTGCTGCGAAGCTAGACACAGAATTGCCCTCGGGGTCAGCGTTGTCCACATGTTGTGGATAGCTCTGTGGATCTATTGAGAGGAGGGGAGCGGTGGCGGAGCCACAGTCGACAACCTGGGATGAGCGGACCTTGGAAGCCGCTCTTCGCTCCCGGGTGAGTCCCGTCACCTGGCAGACGTGGTTCTCCCATCTCTCCTTCCGTCTGAACGACGGACATCTTCAGGTCATTGCCCCTAGTGAGTTTCATCAACGCTGGGTTCAGGAAAAGCATGCCTCAGTGTTGACCGAGGCGGCCCGGTCCGTATTCGGCCCTCATGTGCCTCTCGAGTTCATCGTCGATTCGACTCGGGGCCTACCCGAGCTCGAACCCGAGGAAGACGAACCGGTCGAAGAACCGATCGTCCAGCCTCAGCAAGGAGCGCTCGGAACCAAGTACACCTTCGACAACTTCGTCGTCGGTCAGTCGAACCGGTTTGCTCATGCCGCGGCCATGGCCGTCTCGGAACGACCCGGGATGCACTACAACCCGTTATTCATCTACGCGGGAGCCGGTCTTGGCAAAACACACCTCCTTCACGCCGTGGGGCACCAGTACCGTCAACTGAACCCGAACGGTCTCGTGCGGTACGTCACTTCCGAAGGCTTCTTCAACGAGTTCATCGAAGGTATCCGACAGAAGCGCATGGACGGCTTCAAGGCGAGATACCGCACGACCGACGTCCTGCTACTAGACGACGTCCAGTTCTTCGAGGGTAAAGAGCAGGTGCTCGAGGAGTTCTTTCACACGTTCAACTCGTTGTACGAGGCCGGCAAGCAGATGGTCTTCAGTTGTGACCGCCACCCGAAGAATCTCTCTTCTCTCGAGGATCGAATCCGGAGCCGTTTCGAGTGGGGTTTGCTGACCGATATCCAACCCCCGGATGTGGAGACTCGCCTTGCGATCCTCAGGAAGAACTCCGAGTTCGCTCCACTCCCGGTCCCCGAAGAGGTGCTGCACTTCATCGCCGAGCATGTGCGAGCCAACATTCGCGAACTCGAGGGTGCGTTGACACGGGTCACTGCTTACGCCGCACTCACCAACCAACGGATCAGTCTCGACATCGCTCAGGATGTTCTCCAGGACCTCTCCTCGGATTCGTCACTGCGCCCCGTCACCGCAGAGGAGATCATTGCGGCCACGGCCGCCGCCTACGGGTTCACGCTCGCCGACCTGCGCGGTCCCAGCAGAAAACAACCACTCGTTCGTTCCCGCCAGGTGGCGATGTATCTGTGCCGGGAACTCACCGACCTTTCTCTGCCGAAGATCGGAGCACTCTTCGGAGGACGCGACCATACGACGGTCATGCATGGAGTCGACAAGATCACCACGCTGATCAGGACGGATTCTCACGTCTTCGAGAAAGTCACAGCGCTCTCACAGCAGCTGAGGAGAAGTTGAGTCTTGTCCACACATCATTCGCCTCGATCATGGGTCCCTGTGGACAGGGGCGGCATTCGTCCACACCTCCTCCACAGCGCCCCAACGTCTCCTACCAGCGGGTTTGACCAGTTTTCCTCAATCCCCAGGCCTACTACCACTACTACCGTTGATAGATACAAAGAGAAGGGATAGCTACGGTGCGGATACGTGCAGAACGAGACGAGTTGGCCGATGTCTTCTCGCGAGCCAACCGGGCCGTGGGACTACGGCCAGCGCAACCGATCCTCCAGGGAATCCTCTGTGAGACCGTAGGTTCCAAACTCCGTGTGACAGGAACCGACCTGGAGATGACGATTCGCACCATGGCAGAGGTCGATGTCCAGGAAGAGGGGCGAGTGGTGGTTCCCGGCCGGCTCGCCACAGAGGCCATCCGCAAGCTCCCTTCGGGATCCGTGACGCTGGAATCCGGCGACTCGGAAGTCGTGATCACAGGCCGGGGTCCGAAGTTCAGCCTTCGGGAACTCCCGGCGGTCGACTATCCAGAACTGAGCGATCCGACATTCGAGGGGGCGCTCAACATCGATGGGGACACCCTCGGCAACGCCGTCAATCAAGTGACGGTCGCGGCTTCGGCCGATGGCGCACGACCGATCCTCACGGGTGTGCTGTTCGAGCCGAGTGCGGATGGTGTTCGACTGGTCGCCACGGATTCGTACCGGCTTGCAATTCGGGAGGTGGAGGGTTTCTCATTGAAGGAATCGGGACTCGTGCCGGCGAGGGGGCTGAGGGAGCTCTCTCGATCGATAGGTGCCAAGCAGATGCAGGCGTCGGTTGGCACGCGGGAGATCGTGTTCGGGTCCACGCGAGGGAGCCTGACACTGCGACTGATCGAGGGGAACTTCCCGAACTATGCATCGTTGCTTCCGCAGACCTACCCGAATCGTCTGGTGGTGAGCAAGGAACAACTGCTGGATGCCCTTGGAAGGGCCGGATTGGTGGCCGAGGACCACATTCCCGTGCGTATCACGATGCATGATGGCGGCGCAGAGATGACCGTCACTCGACAGGATGTGGGTGGAGAAGTCGAGCACCTACCCGGCGACTACGAAGGTTCGGCCGACGAGGTGCTCATCGCGTTCAACCCGAAGTACCTCAGTGAAGGCGTCGCGGCGATTCTGACCGACGATGTGGAGATCCAGGTCTCGGATGGTATGAAGCCGGCGGTGCTGAGAGGCGTCGGCGATGATTCGTTTCTCTACCTCCTGATGCCGGTACGAATCTGAATGAAGCTCGACTGGCTCGAGCTCACGACGTTCCGTTCTTATGGGAGGGCTCGTATCGAGCCAGCGCCCGAAGTCAACGTCTTCGTCGGCCCCAACGGATCGGGCAAGACCAATCTCCTGGAGGCGGTCGCGTACCTGTCGATGGCCAAGTCGTTCAGGGGAATTGGAGACGAGCTGCTGATCGCGCGCGGGTCGGACGAGGCGATCGTACGAGGCGAGGTGACGAGGAGATCCGGGGTATCGAGGATCGAGGTGGCAATTGGCCCGACGAGAAAGGTGCTCGTCAACGGCGTGCGACCCCCGAGGTTGTCCGATCTTCTCGAGCACCTGCGAGTATCGACCTTCCTCCCCGACGACCTGGACATCGTCAAGCGGGGACCGTCCTACCGGCGTGACTTCCTGGACGACACGGCTCTTCAGCTCTGGCCGGGATTCTCGGGTGAGCTCAGGGACTTCGACCGGGCGCTGCGCCAGAGGAACGCACTGCTGAAGTCATACCGTCCCGACCGTTTCACGCTGCAGGTGTGGGACGACCGGTTGTCACAGGTGGGTGCGAGACTCATGGAACGACGTGCGAGGGCGGCCCGGCTCCTCCTCGACCGTGTGGAGGCGGTGTACCGCCGAATCTCGGGGGTGGAGAGCCACATCGAGTTGGACTACCAGTCGGAGTGGGGCGGATCGCTGGAGGAGTTGGAGGTGGAGGAGTTGAGTACCCGACTGAAAGAGAGTCTGGAACGGCGACACGGATCGGATCTCGAGCGGCGACAGACGTCTGTGGGTCCCCACCGAGATGATCCCGTGCTGGTACTCGATGGACTACCGGCGCGCCTCGCGGCGAGCCAGGGAGAGCAACGGTCTCTCGTGTTGAGCCTTCGCCTGGCTGCCCACGAGGCGGTCACAGATGCGGTAGGGCAGATGCCCATCTTGCTACTCGACGATGTGTTCTCGGAACTCGATACGTCGAGAACTGCAGCGCTGGCCGCAGCTCTCCCTTCGACCCAGACATTCATCACGACCGCCCGGATCGAGGATGTACCGGTCTCCGGCCGACGATGGGACGTGGGGGAGGGGGATGTTCGGTGAGTGGACTCGAACAGCTCGGAGGGCTCATCGATGCGATGCTGGGCCGGTGGGGGATCGGCGACACGGGGGTATTCGTCGCCATCCGTGACCGGTGGTCGGAGATCGCAGGACCGCAGTGGTCGGTTCACGCCCGCCCCACGATGCTGCGCACCGGAGTACTCACCGTTGAGGCCTCTCATGGGGCGGCCACGATTCTCCGGTACGCATCAGGCAGCTTGCTCGCAGCCCTCCAGGACGAATTCGGCGAGAACGTGATCACCGGAATCAACATCAAGACGACGGGACAGCCGACTGTCTGATTTCTCAGGATCTTGTTGGCGTTTTTGGGGGTCGAGGGTCTTGGGTTGGGGTGGGGGGTGGACTATACTTACATGCGTGTAAATCAGGCTCTGGCGGAGGTCGACGACCCCGCCTCGGAGCCGTTGTTTTGTGAAGGAGTCGAGTGACCCAAAGCGTACGGAATGGCTACGACGCCAAGGACATCACAGTCCTGGAAGGTCTCGACCCGGTTCGTCGGCGTCCTGGCATGTACATCGGATCGACCGGCCCACGAGGCTTGCACCATCTGCTGTGGGAGGTTGTGGACAACTCGGTCGATGAGGCGATGGCAGGCTCGTGCGACAGGATCGAGGTCACACTCCTTGGCGATGGAGGGGTACGGGTCAAAGACAACGGACGCGGCATCCCGGTCGCCAGACATCCGAAAACGAAGCAGTCGGCCCTGACGACCGTCCTGACGACCTTGCACGCCGGCGGCAAGTTCGAGAGCGGCGCGTATCAAGTGTCGGGTGGCCTGCATGGCGTTGGGCTATCGGTCGTGAACGCACTGTCGGAGCGCCTCGATGTGGAGGTGGTCAGGGACGGTTTTCTGTGGGCCCAGTCGTTCCATCTCGGAACACCGACCGGTTCGGTCAAGAAGATCAAGCCGGCAAAGCGCACCGGGACGACCACGACGTTCTGGCCATCGCCGGCAACGTTCACGGAGACGACGGTGTTCAACTTCCAGACCGTCTCGTCACGGCTTCGCGAGATGGCCTTCCTGAACAAGGGCGTGACAATCACGCTGAAGGACCAACGGGGTGAAGAGCCGGTCGAGCAGGCGTTCCAGTACAAGGGCGGCCTCATCGATTTCGTGAAACACCTTGGAGCGAGCAAGGAACCGGTTCATCCCCACATCCTGTACTTCGAGGATGTCGACGATGACGGCGAGATGGAAGTCGCGTTGCAGTGGATGAAGAACGCCTATACGGAGACGGTCCTCAGCTTCGCCAACAACATCAACACCCATGAGGGAGGGACGCACGAGGAGGGGTTCCGGAAGGCCCTGACCCGCGCCCTGAACGAGTTCGCCCGCGACAAGGGCATTCTCAAGGAGAAAGAGGACAACCTGACCGGCGAGGACGTCCGAGAAGGGTTGACGGCGATCGTCTCGGTGAAGGTGCGTCAACCTCAGTTCGAAGGACAGACAAAGACGAAGCTGGGCAACACGGAAGTCCGGGGCTACGTCGAGAGAACCCTCAACAGGGTGCTGCCGGAATGGCTCGAACGCCATCCCGGTGAGGCTCGAGCCATCGCCGAGAAATCGATCACCGCTGCGAGGGCCCGAATGGCGGCCCGCAAGGCCCGTGAACTGACCCGACGCAAGTCGATGCTCGAATCGGGCAGTCTGCCCGGGAAGCTCGCCGACTGCTCGTCGCGGGACGCCGACGAGTCTGAGCTGTTCATCGTGGAGGGCGACTCGGCGGCCGGCCCCGCCAAGCAGGGCAGGGACAGCAGAATCCAGGCGGTCCTCCCGATACGAGGCAAGATCATCAACGTCGAGAAGGCCCGACTCACGAAAGCACTCCAGAATGCCGAGATCCAGGCCCTGATCACGGCGATCGGAACGGGCATCGGTGAGGACTTCGACCTGACGAAGGCCAGATACCACAAGGTAGTCATGTTGACCGACGCGGACGTGGATGGTGCCCACATCCGTACGTTGCTCCTGACGTTCTTCTTCCGCCACATGAAGCCGCTCATCGAGGCGGGATTCGTGTACATAGCGCAGCCCCCGTTGTACCGGGTCAAACAGGGGAAGAACGTGACCTATATGGACGGTGATGCCGAACTGGCTGCCTATCGCGAAGAGATCGGCAACAAGCGAATCGACGTCGCCAGGTTCAAGGGCCTCGGCGAGATGAACCCGTCCGAGCTGTGGGAAACGGCGATGGATCCGGAGCGACGACGACTTCTGCGGGTCGACATCGAGGACGCCACGCAGGCCGAAGAGGTGTTCTCCGCTCTGATGGGCGACGACGTGAGCGCACGCAAGACATTCATCCAGCAGAACGCCAAAGACGTTCGTTTCCTGGACGTGTGAAGGAGAGGCGATGGCGGACGTCCACGACACGGAAATCCCTTCGATCGACATCAATCAAGAGGTAGAGAAGTCGTTCCTCGACTATGCGATGTCGGTCATCGTGTCCCGCGCTCTCCCCGATGTGAGAGATGGCCTCAAGCCGGTGCAGCGCAGGATCGTCTACTCGATGTTCGAGTCGAACATGGGACCGAACACCACGTTCCGCAAGTGCTCAAAGGTCGTCGGGGATGTGATGGGGAACTATCACCCGCACGGCAACGACGCGATCTACGACGCGCTGGTGCGCATGGGTCAGGACTTCTCCACACGCTACCCGGTCATCGACAAGCAGGGGAACTTCGGAACGATCGATGATCCACCGGCTGCCATGCGATACACAGAGAGCCGATTGACGCAGCTCGCGACGCGGCTCCTCGACGGCATCAGAGAGGACACGGTCGACTTCGAGGAGAACTACTCGGGGGAGATGTCCGAGCCGAAGGTGTTGCCTGCACGGTTCCCGAACCTGCTGGTGAACGGGTCGACGGGTATCGCCGTGGGGATGGCGACCAACATCCCGCCATACAACCTGCGCGAGATCGTCGATGCGTGCATCTACGCCCTCGACAACCCTGACGCTCCGCTCGACGACTACCTCGACATCGTCAAAGGCCCCGACTTCCCGACAGGAGGATTCCTCGTCGGCACCAGGGGTATCAAGGAGGCGTTGAGGACCGGCCGTGGATCGGTCAAGATGCGTGCGGTCACCGACGTTCAGGAAATCCGCAAGGGTCGGACAGCGATCATCGTGACCGAACTTCCCTACCAGGTATCCCACGACCGGGTCCTGGAGAAGATCGCCTCACTCGTCCATTCCAAGAAGATCACTGGAATCGCCGACCTCCGGAACGCCAGCTCCGACCGTGTAGGCACGCGGCTCGTCATCGAGCTGAAGCGAGAAGCCGTCCCGCAGGTCGTGCTCAACCAGCTGTTCAAGATGACACAGCTCCAGGAGACGTTCGGGGTGAACACGGTTGCCCTGGTCGATGGGGTGCCACGCACGTTGAACATCTCCGACATGATCGGCTACTACCTCGACCACCAGATGGAGGTCATCGAACGGCGGACCAGGTTCCGGCTTAGTGAAGCGGAGAGACGCCTCCATATCCTCGAGGGACTGCTGATAGCACTCGACAACATCGATGCCGTCATCGAGATCATCCGCAACTCGGCCGACACCAGCGTGGCGAGAACGGCGTTGATGGATCGGTTCGATCTGTCCGAGATCCAAGCGAACCACATCCTCGATATGCAACTTCGCAGGTTGACGGCACTCGAGACGTCGAAGGTGCGCGAAGAGCACGATGCGCTGGTGATTACGATCGCCGATCTGAAGGCGATCCTCGCCGACCCCGCCAAGCGGAGGTCGATCATCGCCTCGGATCTGGGCGAGATCAGGGAGAAGTTCGGAGATGGGCGGCGCAGCCACATCATCCCGGACGACGGTGATCTCTCACTCGAGGATCTGATCGCCGATGAGGAGATCGTCGTCACGGTATCTGCGAATGGCTACGTCAAATCCGTACTCGCCCGTTCCTATCGAGCACAGGGACGGGGAGGGAGAGGCGTCCAGGGTGCGGCTCTGCGCGAAGACGACGTGATCAGTCATCTCGTGCACACGACTGCGCACTCGTATCTGTTGTTCTTCACGAATCGGGGGAAGGTGCACCGCGTCAAGGCGCACCAGATCCCAAGGAAGGAACGGACCGCCAAGGGTGTGCTTGGCCAGTCGGTACTGCCACTCGAGCCGGACGAGCGGATCGAAGCAGTCATCGACACGAGGGACTACGAGACGTCGCGCTTCCTCGTCACCGCAACGAAGATGGGCCTGATCAAGAAGACGCCGTTCACGGATTACGACTCTCGCAACTCCACCCTGGTGGCCATCAACCTCCACGAAGACGACGAGGTCGTCGCGGTGAGGACGACCAACGGCTCAGACGACCTGTTGCTGTTCACCAGCGACGGGCAGGGTATCCGGTTCTCTGAACGAGATCTGCGGCCCATGGGACGAGCAACCCAGGGGGTTCGAGGGATCAGGTTGCGTGAGGGTGACGAGGTGATCGCGGCTGCCACCAGCAAAGACGGAGAGGAAGTCATCCTGATCACGTCGGGTGGGTACGGTAAGCGGGTCGCAGTCGATCAGTTCCCCGTGCAGCACAGGGGTGGCATCGGCGTGAAGTCGATGAAGTTGACGCGTGTGCGAGGCAGATTGGTTGCTGGGAGAGCGATCTCCGCGGGCGCCGAGCTGTTCGCCGTTTCGTCCGAGGGTGTCGTGATTCGGCTCTCGACGAAGAGCATCAGCCGGCAGAAGCGCGAGGCGAGCGGGGTGAGAGTGATGAACCTCGCCGCGGGTGCAGAGGTGGCTGCGATCGCATCCGTACCGCCAGAGGACGAGTAGCCATGTGCGCGTCCCTTGCGTTGGACCCGGTGACAGTACACTCGCCGGAAGCGAGGAGCTGAGAGTATGGCCGTGCGGCGGGTTCGCAGAATCGTCCGCAAGTTCGATCCCTGGACCGTGATGAAGGTGTCTCTGGTCTTCTACGCCGTCCTGGGCCTGGTGTTCGTCCTCGCCGTTGTGATCCTTTGGGCCGTCATCTCGAACGCCGGTTTTCCGCAGAAGATCGAGAGTTTCCTGAAGCAGATCTCGCTACTGAAGACCGATGCCGTGCTGTTCAAAGGTAGCGACCAGTACCTGCGGGTTGTCGTGTTCCTCGCAGTGGTGTGGACGGCACTGATGAGTGGTCTCACGACACTTGCGGCCGTCATCTACAACTTGATCTCCGACGTTGTGGGTGGGATCGAGATCGTTGTGCTCGAAGAGACGTTGAACGTCCCCGTACCCCCGGTCGTACGCGCACCGCAGATCCACACGACACCGCCACCTTCCCACGATGACCTCCCGACGGCGGAGTTGCCGGCCATCGATCTCACCGATCAGTCGATCGACGGGGAACATGTAGCCGATGATGTATCGGCCGACGCCGAACCGGCTAGCGAGTTGTGGCCGGACGGAAGTTAGCAATCTCCAGACCTGCGGTCCGAGCGGCGTTCAGGTAGCTGTCCGCGATCGACCCCACATCGACCAAACCCACCTCATGTGATTCCGTCGCCATGACGATTGCAGCGGCGGCCAGAGCGAGGGCGTCGAGAAACGCTCCCTGATCTGCGACACCGACCACGTGCGAGGGTGCTTCAACTACGATGCCGGCCCATTCCCCTGAAGTGGGGGCGACGATCAAACCGTCGGACGGTCGATTCGAGCGGAGCCTTCCGACGGGTGGAGGAAACGCAATGGGGACCCCGCTTCGCAGCGGAGTACCTGGCGCGGTGATAGCGACCGACCGGGGAGTCATTGTCGCGGCAATGGCTCGGGCGAGCGCCGCGAGTGAGGCATCCGCGAAGACCGGGATCTGAACGGGTGTGGGCACGGTGCCTCTGACTGCGAGAGGGACTCCCGCAGAGGTCGCCCTGGAAAGGATCTCGGTGGTGTTGGCCGCGTCAGACACGAGAACATCCCACTCGGCGAGGTCGTGGACCCTCGTGGTCCTGGGACGCTCGGGCTTCTGATCGAGCACACCGAGGATGGCGAGGTCGGCTTCGGCGAGGAGAATCTCGGCGCAACGTCCTGCAACGGGTCCCGTCTGATGGATGGCTATCTTCACGGCCGCTGGATTGGCTCCCACGTCCCTTCCGGGAGGGGAGAGCGACGCCTGAAGAGGAACACTCCGACGGCCACGGCCGCGATCAGGAGGAGCTTGCGCATGGGGCGAGTGTAGAGGGTGTCTGTCTCAAGGAGGCACCCGATTCCTCCGATGGCGGTCAGACCGCTCCTCGCCCGGATCTAAGGTTGGGTGAAGCGATCGTGGCCGGTACGCGAGAGATGCAGGGGCGCGGATTTCACTGGCTTCGTGATAGACATCGGCGCTCTCAAGGGAGAGGTCTAGGGCCGTCGCCGGCGGGCAACGCGGGCGCAGACGATTCACTCGGGGTCATGATCGACCGGGCATAGCTCCGGTACGGGCCCGCCTGACCGTCGAAGTGGCGATCGACGATGCGAAACAACTGCCGGACAACCAGGAACACGACGATGCCGATCAGAACCCCAGCCGTGTTGAGCACGAGGTCGTTGATGTCGAGTATCCGGTAGGGCACTCCGATCACCACGCCGATCAGGAGCTGGAGGAGCTCGACCGTCGCAAACGTTCCGACCCCGGCGAGCAGCACCGAGGGGACCCATCGCCTCCGAAGAAC
>Ga0307420_1000729_pt1 | contig 14944 bp, 17 predicted proteins | sample SalMarWE160240MG_2_FD_202167 | JGI IMG/M metagenome (GOLD analysis project Ga0307420, IMG submission 202167) | Salt marsh sediment microbial communities from the Plum Island Ecosystem LTER, Massachusetts, United States - WE1602-40 | ecosystem: Environmental > Aquatic > Marine > Intertidal zone >... | reverse complement strand
CTATGCCGCCGAGTAGTTTTAGTCGTTTTTACCGTTAATTGTCAAGCTTTTTTCTTCTCGATGGACGTCCTCGTGGTGGTTGGGTTCTAATAAGATGTAGTAAAGAAAAATCAACATAACCGAGCCGAAAATTGAAATGGCGCCAACAAAGATAAACAATACATTAAAGCCAAATTTAGCTGCCATTAATCCACTCAGAGCCGCGGTAATCGCCGACCCCGTACCAGCTATCAGTGAATTAAAACTCCATTCATATCCCTCGTGCCCTTTATCAATATGGCGGGTGAACATGCCATACCAACCGGGAAGTCTCAAAGAATAACCAATGCCGTAAAACGCTTCTACCAAGTAAATATGCCAAATTTTGGTGCTTAAAAGGTAAAGAAAAGGTATGACACAAATTAAAATGGAGCCCAAAATCATAAAATAAAAGTCATCTTTTTCCGATTTAGTCCGCTCAATGTAGCGAGCAACTGGTAGGCGGGTTAAGACTGCTGCCAACCAGTAAAAAGCAGCAGCAAAACCGACGGTTTCGATGGTTCCTCCTTGAATTTTATCGGTTATAAAAAGAGCAAAAATCGGCGCCACGAAACCGAAAGCTGAAGTGATAATGAAATCTGACAATACCAAAACCTTAATTATCTTGTTCAGCGGCAAAAACAAATCTTTAAGACGCATACATTCCAATTATATCATCTATGAAACTACATCAGCATTATTGAGACATCTCTTTTAATAGTGTCTCATTTGTCTCATTTAGCTTTGATATAAGACAATCAGTTATAATGATAGAAAGGGCCTAGACCAATATGCTCAGCTTAACTTCAGAAATATGTCGCACAAGAGGTGTTCTATGAGATAACAATCAAGATAAGGTTTAAATTCTACCGCCGGAGCTAGCTTCAGGAAGTCCATTAAACTGGGCTTTTTTGTTGGATAAAAATAGTCATAAAAAACCCACCTTGACGGAAATAATAGTAAAAAAACTATTATTTTTTTCCGTTTTCGGTGGGTTCTGTTTTTAATTCGTCTTTGGCTAAAAGAGTTTAGTGTTCAATTTCTCGAGAAATTAAAGAATTTTGAACACTTAACTAGTGAACCTGATCCAATCTGAAAACAATATCAAACTCTACACTATCGCTCTGGGCTTCATTGTCCTGCGGTGTTGAATATCTTCCATCCCACCAGGCCCTAAATTCAATCTCTACCTCATCATTCTCACAAAGTACAGGAATTAAAGCTGCGCCATTTTCTCCTAAACCATAAGGTCCTAACAGGTAATCAAGCTTTGTATGACCATACATTACCATCGATATTTCGTGCCATGGATCTGTTCCTTGTCGCCATTTCATCAATACATAGAGCTTTTTACCCAATTCGCCTTCTCCTGCGCCTGGGTTTCCACAAGTAGCATCAAGATAACTTTCTGGTTCAGTACATCCATTTTCATAATTAATAATATTATCAAATTCAATTGATGGCTGACCACATATACTACCCACATTTTTTAGAGTCCAATATTGATGAATTGTGTCACCAGGTTTAACGTCTGTAAGCACTATACGGGCTACATTGGGATCATCTTGATCATCAACAGTAAGGTTTAGTGTTCCAGCAGTTAAGGTATTATCTTTACTTACTTCCTGATCAGTAAACCAGCTAAAGGTACCCACCGCTCCAAAAATCATTAAAGAAAAAACCAAGATAAAAACCACAGCAATAGGAATAATAATGAGTAATCTCTTTTTCATTTTCTTTTCCTCTTTCCTTTTCTTATTTTGTTTTTAAATGTGCCAAAAACGAATTAGTAGGAATTAAAACCATTCTCAATGCGAAAACCGAAAAAGATTTTAGTTTCCCAAAAAAAATAACCAGACAGGTTATCTAGGAAAGAATTTTAGCAAAAAGAGCAATCTTTGTCAAGCTATAGGATTATTGTCATAAAAAACCACCAAGTGGAAGGGAATAGTCAAAAGACTATTTTTCCACTTTGGTGGTTGTTTTCAGTTCTTGGCTTATTAAGAAATTATTGATTCCAACCCGGATTATTGTCTTGAGTTGAATCAAAAATGAGATTGAAAGTAGCGGTTGCTCCTTGATATGAATTGTTGGCTGAAGAGTCAACCATCAAGGAGATTTGCCATTCATGGCTATTGCCGCTGGGAACACTTGCCATGGCTCCGCAGATACCTGGATCAATATAAAGATCTTTTAGTGAACCTGAATAATATTGAACCCAGTTACTACCTTCTCTTCTTTCAACCTTGATATTAATCTTATCGTAAAAACCGCCGACAGATTCATTAGTTGGTTCATCATAGATGCGGTATTTTACAGGTAAGGTTGAGTTGTTAGTATGGTTAAAGAAGGTAATCGGGTTTGAAGGTCCATTCCAAATTCCCGGCTTGGCGTTAGTAACGGTAAAAGCAACACCTCTGACTTCAGGGTTAACAGTTCCAGCTTGGATACTATTGCCAACCAATTTATCCTGGTCAGTAAACCAAGCTCCGGTTCCAATAGCCCCAAAACAAAGGATTAAAGTTAGACAGACCACAAAAGCAATCGGAAGAAAAATTTTTAATTTTTTCATTACTCCTCCTTTGAAGTAATATTTCGTTTTTAAATTGCCAAAAACTGATTATTGGGAAAGATTCAGTTTTTAACTTAACCTGGTGGGGAAGAATCCTCTGATGTTGATTCTCCATTTGTTTCTTGCGTCGTTTCGTTTGGCTCGGTCGTTTCTGTCGGTTCAGTTATTGTTTCTTCCTCAAAGATAATTACATCAGAAGCAGAAACAATGTTACCCTCGGAATCTTTAATTTGCAGAAAGACTGCTTTTTCACCTTGTCCTTCGGAAAGCTGCCAGTCTTTAGTTTCCGAATATGATTCCCAACCGCTATCTTCATCAGCCCAAGATTTGCTATCATTGGCTAATCTCATTTGCAGATTTTCCGGTTCCTGACCAATAGCGCTGATCGTTAAAACAACATCCTGAGAGCTTGTTTTTTCATCATCATTATTGATAACGAATTTATCAATTGTCAAAGACTTCGCTTCTGTTTGTTCTTCAGCAAATGCTCCAGCTAGTGCTAAACTTTCAGTTGTAATTATTTCTGTAGCAGCAGTGAGGCTGACATTTAATTTGTCTTGGTTAGTAAAAAAAGCATTGGTTCCGTTGATTTTTATTAAAGCTAAAGTTTTTTGAAAAAAGTTAGGAACTTTTTCTTCAAAGACATTAGCTAAAACCGGCAATACTGTTTTACTTAACCAAGATCTACTTATTCCTGCGCCATAATCAATCCAACCAAGATAAGGAAGTTTAAATTGATATAAACCCGCTACCTTCTTAATTTCATAGCTACCCCAATCATCATTAACATTATTGGTATCGCCTTTAGTTACCAAGCTTCCATCCTCATTAACAGCAACAACGCGGTGGGTGACAATATTATTCTTGATTTGAAAAGTGATAATCATCCCCGGCTTAATTTCATAAGGAGGTTTGGTAATACAAATCAAATCGCCATGTTGAAAAACCGGTTTCATGCTATCACTTTGAACCCAAATAAGCTTATACCAACGATTATTAAGATGTCCGTAACCAAGAAAAATGCCAAAGATAACAAACAGAATCAAAATTGTCCACCCCAACCCCTTGAAAAAAGACTTAAATCCTTTTTTAACCATTACTTACCCCTTTCCTAAATTTCTTAAAATTTTTTATTTAAATATTAATGTTAAAGGACCAAAAACTGAATATATATTAAAATTAAAGCTTCGACGATATTAATACTTTTATTAACAAGTCAAACTTTAATTAAAATTTTTTCAAACGGAAAAGATAAATTTGAAGTTATCTTTTTCGTGGAAAAATTGTAGCATTTTTGATTCTTTTTGTCAAACTATGGGTTTTATTGATTATGTTAATAGGAATATCTTTTCTTTCTTGTCTAAATTTGAAAATAACTAGTCAAAACATCACCCACACTTTTTCCTAATCAGTGTAAACAGGGGTACTCTTTTTATAGTGTCTCATTTGTCTCATTCAGCCTTGACGTAAGACAATCAGTTATAATGATAAGAAGGGACCCAGACCAACTTGCTCAGCTAGCTCAGAAAAATTCGAAATAACATAACGATGAGTTACAAAAAACAGGAGTTTTTTTCTATTTTATTATAGAAAGCTTCCTATTTTTTTGATAATTTAAGGAGAAAAAGATTAAAAAAGCCAAGGAAAGAGATAGCTCAGCTATCTCCTGCCAACCGTGGTTTGGAAATAAATGAAGATTAAAATGTTCAATAATAAAAATGTTTAAAAAAGTAATATAAAAGTAATATAAAAAGGTAAAGATAAATAAGGTGAACAGAAACGGTGGCGGTACCAGTAACTTAGCCCATAATTTGTCCCTCAGTTTAATCGCTTTTGAGGTAATCAACCATAAAAATGCTCCAATAAAACTAACTATCATGTATGACAAATGCAAAAACTTCCTTAAAGGTGCTAAATTATGAATAGTTAATTCACCTTGGAGATTAATCTCTTTAATTGCTTCAAAAGTTTTAAACCCTAATATGTGCTGTCCCCACGATATCTCTTCCATGGCAATAAAGAATAATCCAAGGGCGACAAAAAGATAAAACTTAGACGCTTTTTTATTAATCTTTCTTAAAATGAAAGAAGTTTTGATAACTAAGACAGTTGAGATTAGATAGAATACAAACTGAGAATATTCAATTGGGCCATCTTCTACAGGCAAAAGCCAAAAAGCGTACCAGGCCCAAGTTTGGAGATAAATCATGGCAATAAATATTATCGGTAAAAAAAGGCATAACTTTTTAAAAAATTTAAAATTGGGCTTTATAGCTAAAAGATAATATATTGAAAGAAATAAACTAAATATAAGAAAATAATACAAGCCAGCAAGGTTAATTCTAAAAAAGGCTAATACATAATTTTGGTAATTTAGCCCCTCTATTGTTAACAATACGATATAAACTAAAAAGATTAATGGCGATAAATATAAATTGATTTTAAAAAAGATAGGGGAAAAACCAGTTTTCTTTTTTGTAGGATAATTGGTTAAAAAAGCAACAATCCCTACTCCAAAAAAAATACTAATTATAAAAAAAACATCTGCGGAAATTCCTAGTTTGTTTAAAATCAATCCCTTGTAAAATTTTGTTTCCAACAATAAAAAAAAGTAAGTTATTACTGATAAACAATAAAACAAAAAAATAAGATTTTCAGAAAATTTTTTAGACAATTTTTTGGTAATTATGTTTGTTTTAAGCATCAGCGATTAACACTAATATTATTTATATTAAATTTTACTTTTCGTATTTATGCTTCAAATGCTATGAAAATTATCTCATTAATTACTTGATATAATCAAGGCTAAATTACTTTGCCTTCTGATAAACCTCCCCTCGGATGGACCCAATCAAAAGTTCGGAAATCGTTCTGGACTCCCAGCTAAGTCAGGAAAATAAACAAAAAAAGAAGCCTCACTTGTTAGATTTTTTTGTTATTATTCTAACAAGGAGGCTTATCAACATAAGTATTTTGAAAAAAATACAAGATAAATTTGTATTCCTTTCTTTTTTTTCTAAAGGAAGCCACAAAGAGGATTAACTATTTTGTTGAGTAAGTTTTAACATCTTCTTCGAAATCTATAAATCTGTAAAAGAAAAACCAAAAATTACAAGTAATACAAGAAAAATAACAATAAAAACAATGAAAGCTACTATAGAAGATATTAAAATTAACACTGTCCAAAATGTTCCAAAGATTCCAATTAGGAAAGTCCAATTCATACCTACTTGAAGTGGGCCAAATCCCAAAAAGAAAAAAAAGCCAGCAACAACAAGTAATCCTAATCTTGGTAACCAATCTTTCATCTTAACTCACCCTTTCTTTTCTAAACAAAGTTTTAAATCTTTTGCTAATCTTTCTATCGCTTTTTTCTTCGCTGCTCTTATGAATTCTTCGATTCCTTCGACTCCCACATAAATCAATGGAAACATCCTTAAAAAGGGACCACTTATTATTTTTTTGTTTCCTTCATATTCGAAGCAAAGGAATCCATAATCAAATCCTTGTTTTTGCAAAAGTTCCATCGCCTCTCTCGATTCTTCTGGTTTATGTGTATCATAGCGAAAAATCAAAACACTATCTCTACCCCAAAGGCACATCTTAAATCCCTTCTCTTAAATTTATCAGAATTTATATATAAAAACTCAATTGTAAATGAGCTAGGCAAATTCTAACACTTAAAGTGGCCAATTTCAAGTTATAGGGCTTTGGAGAAAACTCAAGCTTTTTTATATAGAAATTACAAAAGACAAAAAGCCCTTGGAAAATTAGAAATGATTGAATAAATTGATAACTTCTATCATTATTGTTAATATTTTATAAATATCATTTATTAAAAATATCAGATGACAAAGGGGGTGAAAAAAATGAAAAATGGACCTGCGGCAGGCGCTGTTTATGGCTTGGGTTTAATCGGCGCCGCTGTCTATTACATCCAACATGCTGCCACATTGGGTGAAGGAGTAATCGGTTTCCTTAAAGCCTTAGTCTGGCCAGCAATGTTGGTTTATAAATTATTAGGACTTTAACCAATATTTTTTTAAAAACTAAGAAGACTTGAATCTTAGAATTATAATAAAAGTATGAAAATCACTAGCCCTGCTTTTGCAGACAAACAAATGATTCCCCAAAAGTATACTTGCGATGGAGAAAATATTAATCCCCCTCTTCAAATTAGCAATATTCCCACTGAGGCTCAAAGTTTAGCTCTGATTGTTGACGATCCTGATGCCCCTAGCGGCGATTGGGTTCATTGGCTAGTTTGGAATATCAATCCTAAAACTCAATCAGTCGCGGAAAATGAAATCCCAGAAAAAGCCATCCAGGGAATCAATGATTTCAACAAACAAAATTATGGCGGTCCCTGTCCACCCTCCGGCATTCATCGCTATCAATTTAAAATCTATGTCCTGGATACAATTTTAAATCTTCCCTCAAGCTTAAGAAAAAAAGACTTGGAAAAAGCCATGGAAAACCACATTTTAGATAAAGCAATCCTTATTGGCTTATATAAAAGAATATAAAAAAATTAGGCGGACACAAAAAAACCATATTAACTAAACCTCCTGCCAAAGGAAGTAATAAAGAAAGCTTAATTTTTCAATCAATGGCTGGGAATAGTAAAAACAGAAGACTATCTCATGTCGCCGCGACGAAAATTATTTTCTCTAGGTTGCTGTGGTCGAGCTTCATTAACCGTAATATTTCGACCGTCCAAGCTTTGACCGTTTAACTTTTTAATTGCTTCTTTTGCTTCTTCTTCAGAAGACATTTCCACAAAGCCAAAACCTTTGGAACGACCAGAAAATTTATCGGTGATAACCGTTGCGGAAACAACGTTACCAGCTTGGGAAAAGAGATTCTTTAAAGAATCTTCTTTAGTGTCCCAAGAAAGACCGCCAACAAATAGTTTGCTAGCCATTTATTTTTTTCACCTCCTTCTTATCTTCAAATTTGAACTGCTGGTTCTTTGCTTTGACAAGATCCGTCTTAGGGAAAAATGACAATTGAGAAGAACAGACATGGTTCGATAATATAACAGGATAGATTATAGACTATTTCTTTATAAAAAGCCAGTGTGTATAATTTTTATAGAGCCATGAGAACCATCAGCTTCCAAACTAGAGAAAAAAAGCAAGTCTTGGACATCACCGAAGAAATTGAAGAAAACCTTAAAGAATCAAAAGCAACAAACGGTTTTTGTTATCTTTTCGTTACTCACACCACTTGTTGTCTAACTACCGCTGATTTGGACCCAGGCACCGACTTAGATATTTTGGAAGCCATAGAAAAAATTTTTCCAAAAGGTAACTACCGTCATCCCCATAATCCAACCCACGTTGGCGAACATATCATGTCTTCAATTATTGGTTCTTCTTTAACCATCCCTGTAGAAAATGGTAAACTGGTTTTAGGCACTTGGCAAAGAGTCGTTCTCATTGAACTCTCTGGGCCAAGAGAAAGAAAAATCATTTTAGAGTTTATTAAAAATTAAAAAATGAAGATTAATAATTTTTGGAAATTAATCCTCTCTGTTTTAATTTGTCTTTCGGCCGGCTTTATTGGCTCTATTTTCACTACCCCTTCAATTCCTTCTTGGTACGCCACCTTGGATAAACCTCCTTTTAACCCGCCTAATTGGCTTTTTGCTCCAGTCTGGACAACACTCTTTATCCTCATGGGCATTGCCGTTTTCCTAATTTGGCGAAAAGGACTAAAAAAGAAAGAAGTAAAAAACGCCTTGCTTATTTTCCTTTTCCAGCTGATTTTTAACACCCTCTGGTCATTTCTCTTCTTTAAATTTCATTCACCTTTTTGGGCTTTAGTTGATATCGCTGTTTTGTGGGTTTTAATTCTTTTAAGTTTGGTTAAATTTTGGAAGATTAACAAGGCTGCTGGTATGCTCTTAATCCCTTATCTCCTCTGGGTTAGTTTTGCTTCAATCTTGAACTACTTTATTTACAAACTTAATTAAAGATATTTCTCAATCTTAATAAAGTTTTCTCTTTACCCAAAACTTCCATTGTTTCAAAAAGAGGCGGTGTCGCGGTTTTACCAGTTAAAGCGATTCTGACAACCATAAAAAACTTACCCATATGGTAGTTCTGTTCTTTAGCAATCTTTCTAAACAAAGCCTCTAACTTTGATGCTTTCCACTCTACTTTGTCTAACTTTTTCAAAATTGTTTCAAATTGTCCTTTTATCAATTTTTCATCCTTACCTCCCTTTTTAAGCAATAATTTCTTATCAACTTTCGGTTCTTCAATAAAGAAATCAACCAAAGATGGATAATCTGCTAATTTCACCAATCTTTCTTTAATTAAAGGAATGGTTTTTTCAATTAAACCATCCGTCATTTTCTTATTGGTAAAGGGCTTGAGTAATTTTAACAACTCGCTATCTGCTTTTTGGCGAATGTAGACTCCATTTAACCAGTCCAGTTTTTTAAAATCGAAAATCGGGGCGGATTTAGAAATTCTCTCAAAAGAAAAATTCTTGATAAACTCTTCTAGAGGAAAAACATCCTTCTCTTCTGGGTGAGACCAGCCTAAAAGACAAAGAAAATTAATCAAGGCTTCCGGCAAATAACCCTGCTCTTGATACCAGGAAATGGCTACTGGATTTTTTCTTTTAGAGATTTTCGAATGGTCAGGATTTCTCAATAAAGGTAGATGAGCAAACTCTGGAACTTGCACCCCTAAAGCCTGATAAATCATTATCTGTCTTGGCGTATTGGAAATATGCTCTTCAGCCCGAATAACATGGGAGATTTTCATTTGCCAATCATCGAGGGTTACGGCAAAATTGAAAGAGGGATATTTATCTGATTTTAAAATAACAAAATCTTTAATCTGATTATTTTCAAATTCTATTTTCCCTCTAACTAAATCATGCCATGAAGTTTTTCCCTGGGGAACTTTAAACCAAACAGCCCCTTCTTTCAGATAAGCCAAATCTTTCTCAATTAAACGTTGGGCATACTCCTGATATTTTTTTAATCTTTCCGATTGGCGATAGGGCTCATATTTACCACCAACATCCGGTCCTTCATCATATTTTAAACCCAACCAACGAAATCCCTCATAAATAGCCTTCTCTGCTTCAACCACATGTCTCTTTACATCGGTATCTTCAATCCTTAAAATAAATCTCCCTTGGTTTTTTTTAGCAAAAGAATAGCTAAACAAAGCAGTGTAAACGCCACCCACATGGAGAAAGCCAGTTGGGCTCGGTGCAAACCTCGTGCGAACTTCCTTATTCATCTTAGCCTTGATTTTAACATACTAAAGTTCTATCTAAAAGCTTAAGCTGTAGAAACATCTTTTATAAAGATGTTATACTCAAAGAAACCTGCCATGTCTAACTTAACTCAAACTGCCTACTGGACACGACGCCTTTTAAAAATAGGGGCTTTCCTCTTAATCGCCATCATCTTTTTAAGAATTTCTTTCAGGATTTTCAATTCTGTTTGGCAAAAACTTCATCCACCGGCACCACCACCGCCAACTGTTAGTTTCGGCAAGCTACCAGTTATCAAATTTCCGGAAACTAGCAATCCAGAGAAAAAATTAAACTACCGCCTGGAAACAATTCAGGGTGGTTTACCAAAACTAACTGAAGTTGCTAAGGTTTTCTTCATTCCTAAAGAAGGACCTAATCTTTTGGCTCTTCAACGAGCTACCCAAGAAGCTAAGAAATTAGGTTTTAATTCAGAATCACAGCAAATAAACGAAACAACTTACCGTTGGAATGATAGCAAAACGCCACTGACCACCTTAGATATCAATATTAACACTGGTAATTTCCACTTACGTTACGCTTATGAAAATGATGCCGAAGTTATTAATGCTCAAGATTTACCTGCTAATCAACAGGCTGCACAAGAAGCCAAAAACTTTTTAGACGCCCAGGGGCTACTGGCTCATGATTTGGCCACCGGTAGCGCTGAATTTGTTTATCTGAAATATTCTCCACCTAATCTCTTACCAGCATCTTCTCTTTCTGAAGCTGATTTTGTTCGTGCCAATCTTTTCCGGGCTGATTTGGATGGTTTGAAAATTCTGCCACCTAATCCCAGAAATTCTTTGGTTTCTTTCCTTTTCTCTGGTATCAGAACACTAGGGAGAAGAATGGTAGAAATTAATTACAGTTATTACCCCATTGAAAGAGAAGTTTTTGCCACTTACCCCTTAAAAAGCACTCAAACCGCCTGGCAGGAACTACAAGGCGGCAAGGGTTATGTTGCCAATCTTGGCCAAAACGAAAACGGCAATGTTGTTATCAGAAAAGTTTCTCTAGCCTATTATGATGCTGATCAGCCACAAAATTTTCTCCAACCGATTTACGTTTTTGAGGGTGACAATAATTTTATCGGTTTTGTCCCAGCTGTTAATTCTCAATGGACGGAGTAATTTCCTGCCAACGAAAATTATCAAAAATCCAATTGGTTAATTTAATTGTTTCTCCAAATCTATCCTGACTACCTAAAACAACAGTTATCACTCCATACCCATCCCTTTCGGTGTAACCAACCAAACATTCACCAGCTTCTTCGGTCCAGCCGGTTTTAACTCCCTTCATTCCCGGCAGTTGATTTAAAAGTTCATTGATATTATTCAGCTGGTGGCTGATTTTTCCTTCTACATCACTGATGCTTATTGATGAAGTAGAAAAGATTTCTAAAAGAAGTTGATTTTTTAAGGCCTCGGCAGCCAAGCGGGCCAAATCTAAAGCGGTAGTGTAAGAAAAATCAGTTAAAATATTTCCTTCCGGATCGCTATCCAAACCGGTTGGATTGGCAAAATAAGTATGAGTTAAATTCAACGACTCAGCTTTTTGATTCATCGCTTTAACAAAACTCATCTCTCCACTGGGATAATTTCGGGCTAAAACTAAAGCGACATCATTGCCTGAAGAAACCAGTAAACCATAAAGCAAATTCTTAAAAGTTATTCTCTCTCCCTCAACTAACTCTATATCCTGACCGTTTTTTTCCATTTTCCCAACCATAAGAACATCATCTAAACGATAATAATCCAAAGCGACCAAAGCCGTCATAATCTTTACTGTTGAAGCTGGAAGAACCCTTAAATTTTCGTTGCGGCCAACCAGCAAAGCAGAAGAATCACGGTCAACAGCGACAAAAGAATGAGCCGTTAGTAAGGGCAGGCTTGTTTTCTCTAAATTCACTGGATAATTGGTAGCGGCCGGCAAAGAGAAATCTAGTTCCTGGGTTGGTGAAGGTAAAGGACTTGCCTGAATGACAGCATAAAAATTCTGACTGGGAATAAAAAAGAAAAACAAACAAAAAAGAAAAAGAAAAGCCCGTTTAATCTTCAAGATTAAAACTTGATTATTTTTTCCTAGAGGGGACATTTTTAATCTCAATTCCCAGTTCTTTCAATTGTTCTTTGTCAACTTTAGAAGGGGCTTCCATTACCGAAGTCTGACCGCCAGCAGTCATTGGAAAAGCTATTACTTCACGCAAGGATTGTTCATTAAGAGCCACCATTAAAAATCGGTCAATACCTGGAGCAATCCCACCGTGAGGCGGGACACCATATTCAAAAGATTTTAATAAATGACCAAATTTTTCTTGAATTTCTTGCTTGCTATGACCAAGAATCTCGAAAATTTTTTCTTGAACTTTAGGGTCCGTAATTCTCATACTCCCACCGCCAATTTCATAGCCGTTCAAAACAAAATCATGCTGATAAGAATGAACTTCTTCTGGTTTTGTTTCCAGTAAATTAATCTCTTCCTTTTTCGGTGCGGTAAAAGGATGATGCATTGAATCCCAACGTTTTTCCTTCTCTTTCCATTCAAACAAAGGGAAATCCTTAACAAAACAGAAGGCTAAAAGATTTTTATCCTTTTTATCTGGTCTTAAATCAGGATTATCGGTTCCATATTTCTTCATTACCTCAGCATAAGTAAACCGGGGAAAAGGAAATTGATAAACCTTTTTGCCTAAAATTTTCTCAGCAATCTCCTTATATAAATTCTCTGTTAAAACAAAAATTTCTTCTTGTTCAACAAAAGACATTTCCAGATCAAGCTGTGTAAATTCCCCATAAGCACGGTCAGCCCGCGGATCTTCATCACGAAAACAACGGGCAATCTGATAATACTTTTCTAAACCAGCCACCATTAAAAGCTGTTTGTATTGCTGAGGTGCTTGCGGTAAGGCATAAAATTTACCCAGCTGTAAACGCGAAGGAACAATAAAATCTCTGGCTCCTTCTGGAGTTGCCTTGGATAAAATAGGCGTCTCTATCTCAATAAATCCCCTTTTATCCAAAAAATCACGAATATATTTAATAACCTGGTGACGAATTTCTAAGTTTTTAACTAACCGTTGGCGGCGTAAATCCAAATAGCGATATTTCAGCCTTAATTCTTCATTAATCTCATAACCATCAGTTTCTAAAGGAAAAGGGAGCTCTTTAGATTTAGCCAAAACATTCATCTTTTCCACTTCAATCTCAATTTTACCTGTGGCTATTTTTTCATTAATCATCTGCTGGGGGCGTTTTTTAACTAATCCCTCGATTTCGATGACAAATTCTGGCCGTAACGCACCTAATTTTTTATCACCAACAATTTGAACCAAACCAGAACGGTCACGTAAATCAATGAAAACCATTTGACCGTGGTCACGCTGGGTATTCACCCATCCACAAACTTTAACTTTCTTACCAACTTTTTTAACAGTTTCACTAATTAAAGTTCTTTCCATAGAAATAATTTTATCTTTTACGATAATGTTTTGCAATCTTACGCCGAGCTTGCTGGGTAATAACAAAGTTCAACCAGTCTTGAGAAGGCTTCTTTTTGTTTTTGTTAACTAAAATTTCTACCATTTGACCACTTTTTAAATGAAAATCCAAAGGAACTATTCTCCCATTAACTTTAGCACCGCGGCACTGATCACCCAACTCTGAATGAACAAGATAGGCAAAATCAACCGGGGTAGCTTCAGCCGGCAAATCAAAAACATCACCCCTGGGTGAAAAAACAAAAATACGGTGGCTTAAAGCGTCAAATTTTAAAGAATTTAAAAATTCCTGGGAATCAACCAATTCTTGCTGCCACTGGACCAATTCCTTAACCCAAGACATTTTTTCGGTCGGGGCAAAAAACCCTTTTTCGAGTTGAGAATCATCAACTTTTTTGTATTTTTGCTGACTGTAGTACCAGTGGGCAACAATGCCGTTCTCCGCCTCTTCCTGCATTTTTTTGGTTCTGATTTGGATTTCCACAATTTTCCCTTGAGCAAAAACGTTGGTGTGAATTGATTGATAGCCGTTGGGTTTTGGCTGGGCGATAAAATCGCGAACGCCCACCGAAGGAACCGGTTTGTAAAACTGATGAATAATCCCTAAAACTAAATAACAATCCTCAATCGTCTTGACAATAATTCTCAAAGCCATTAAATCATGAACCTGACTGATTTCTTTGTTAATCTCCGGCCGAGATAGCTTTTTGTATAAACTGTAAAGATGCTTGGCCCGACCACGCACTTCAGCCTGAATTTCTTTCTTAGCCAAAACATCCAAGATTTCTTTTTTTAACTTCTGAATATAATCCTCGGTTTGCTGATAATAGGGCCAGGCAAAATCCTTAACCCATTGATATTCCTCAGGAAAAGCATAAGGAAAAGCCAAATCCTCCAATCTTCCCTTCATCTCACCAATTCCCAATCTTTCCGCCAAGGGGGCATAAACCTCCAGGGTCTCATGAGCGATTCTCTTCTGTTTTACTACAGGTAAAACATGAAGAGTTTGCAGATTATGATAACGATCGGCTAGTTTAATTAAAACCACCCGCAAGTCATGGGCCATAACCACAATCATCTTACGTAAATTTTCCACAAAAAAGTCTTTGGCTGCTCCCCGTAATTTAATTTCGCCGATTTTCGTCACCCCATCAACCAACTGAGCGATATCCTGGCCGAATTCCTTCTCCAATTTTTCTTTTTTGACGCCACCATCTTCAACGACATCGTGAAGTAAACCAGCAACAATCGAGCCGGTATCCAAACGCCAGTCAGCCAAAACTTCCGCTACTGATAAAGGATGAAAGAAAAAAGGTTCGCCGGAAAGTCTCTTTTGCTCCTGATGAACCTTAGAGGCAAAATCATAGGCTTTTTTCAATAAACTCAAATCAGCTTGAGGATGGTAACTTTTAATCTTCTTTAGAAGTTGATTAAACTTTCTCTCCATAGTTAAATTCCTGTGGTTTTGATGTCTTTTATCTTTAACTGTAATTTCCGATTCCCATTCCACTCATTAAGGCTGAGATTATAAACAATATCAATCGTTTTCTCTGGAGAGAGTTGAGATAAAAGTT
>Ga0307420_1000727_pt1 | contig 14947 bp, 11 predicted proteins | sample SalMarWE160240MG_2_FD_202167 | JGI IMG/M metagenome (GOLD analysis project Ga0307420, IMG submission 202167) | Salt marsh sediment microbial communities from the Plum Island Ecosystem LTER, Massachusetts, United States - WE1602-40 | ecosystem: Environmental > Aquatic > Marine > Intertidal zone >... | reverse complement strand
CTTTCATCGGCATTGGCACTTTCGTATTCGGAAAATATTCTACTCTTCGAGTAGCTATCATCCGTAAACCAGTCTAATTTGCCCAGGTTGCCAATGTTTACAGAATTATCTGGTTGACTGCTGTTATACCACTTTCTTTCAACAAGTTCCAGATTATGGGAAAGATCAATAGATTCCATATCATCCAGGTAACTTTTTCCGCTTGTCGCGGGATTTGGCATGGAGAAACCATAGTTGCCGTCAATATTGATACGCGATTTGCTGTCTTTATCGACAAGGGGTAAGTGACTGAAGAACTGACTTAAGAATTCAGGCTCTTTGTTTAACGAAAAATCGATATTTCCCGTTGTGATATTGGACGGCTCTTTTCCGACGGAGGAATGAAAAACTCCTTTGTCCGAGCGAGAAAGAAAATTTATGTTGAAGTTGAGCCTGCTGTCTTTAAATGGTTGTGATTGAACGTTAGCCTTTGCTTTATATTGTGAGTCGAAAGAAAAAAAAGGCTGACTTTTAAACGTATAGGTTATTTTTGCGTCGGGGGGAAGAGCTGCTTCTTCTTTTATTGTAACTTCTCCGGTTTGATAATTGATATCATAGTGCTCACTCTTTGTAAGAATTTTCCCCTCTGCTGTAATTTGTTCGGAACCCTCGATGATAAAACCTCTTCTTCCTTCCAGATAAAAACTTTGCGAAGAGGAGGAGGATGATGTTGAGACAATAATCTCGTATTTTTCCCCGAATTCGCCTGTTGTAGGAGGTACTTCTCTGTAGATTTCAGCAACCGTATCCGCGCCAAGCCTGGGATTTAAAAAAGGGAATTGATCCGGGAACACAATATCTCCGTGTTCCCAAATGATTAAATTAGGGTCTGGACGTCCCTGGTTATTATCGGAGACTCCCAGAATATTTACATATAGACTATCCCCGCTGCCAGTGGATTGATTGTTTTCGCCTACGACAATTTTATCTATTTCAATCATTATATCTGATGGTGTTGTTGTGCCAATTGAGTATACATTTCTCATTTGTAAATACCAGGATGTATCGCTTGGAATGGGATTATTCAATTTCAAAGCATAAAGTTCTAAAGTGTCGCCCCTTAGATTGCCGAGTGTGTCTATGTTGCCCGTGGAATCAGCATAAATCAAATATATACCCAAATATTTGTCCTGTAAAAGATAATTGTTTTTTATATAGAAATAAGGTATTTTTTTATCTGCATATATAAATTCTCTGAATTCGTAGTCTTCTTCCTCTATTAATTCATTAAAAGGGAATGTGTTAATAAAAGAATTTTCTTTGAAACTAAATAGCTTATGTTGTTTTATAGTTCCATCCTGAGTATTATTATAACTCTGGAAAAGACCGTATGCTATTAAGGAATCCGAGGATGGGTGTGGTAGACCTGTATAAAAATATCGGTTTTTTAAATATTCTTTATCAAAAAAGGTTATTGTTGAAGTAGTTAACTCAATTGATCCGGAACCTTCTCCCTCATAAGTTTCTAATTTTCCCGCGCTCAAATCAAAGGAAGTGGAACCTACTTTTCCTCGCGTAGAGATTCCGAAAGTTTTTTCTCCTCCGAGTCCCTGTATATCTCCAATGTGCAATTCCTGTATTATATCATCTTCGATATCCGAATCCATGCCGGACCCTCCGCCGTACCAGATTTTCAAATCGTTATCCTGTTCGGGTCTTTCCGAATTGTGATCGATTTGAACGTGTATTTTAGTCCCTATTGTTCCTTTTATATTTGCATCGAGGCTCTGTCCCAGTATTATTTGAGGAAATGCGGAAGATGACTGATGGTAAGAGGAAGTATATTTGGTTCTTTCTACTTCCAGATCGATATCCTGTTTTCCATTGATAGACAGATGCCCTCCTTCTCCTATTATATTAGTTAATCCTCTGGGCATATTTAAGTCCAGGTCGATATCCTGAAATATTCCTTCACCTGCTCTGGCTTTAGAGGCTTCCTTTGAACTTTTTCTGATTTTTTCGGTTAAGAGTATTCTGAAATTATTTTTGAACGCTTCATCGCTCAAATTTTCGATGGTTTGTTCTGGTTCCGCGTACAATAAGTGCCCGTTGTAATAATAAGTGGTAATGATAAAATTGTCGGATAGAGCTGAAGTTTTCGTTAATTCTTCCTGGTAATAAATATTAACCGGAAGATTTGAAAGGTTTAAATAGGATAATAATAAAAGGAAATTAAACATTTGATATTTTGAATGCGGATTTAATAGCTGCTTTCATGCTTCCGGGGTTCGCGATACCTTTCCCGGCTATGTCAAAAGCGGTGCCGTGGTCGGGAGAAGTTCGGGGGATAGGTAAACCGAGAGTAATATTTACTCCTTTCCCAAAACTTTTTATTTTAAAAGGAATCATTCCCTGATCATGATAAAGAGCAATTGCGCAATCTTTCTTTTGTGAACTCCAATATGTATCCGCAGGGAAAGGTCCATCTATATCGAGTCCTTTTTCCTTTAATTCTTGTATGGCGGGTTTTATTATTTTTTCTTCTTCGTCTCCGAAGAGTCCTGAGTCTCCGGCATGAGGATTAAGAGCTAGGATTCCCAGTGAGGGTTGTTCTAAATTCCAATAACGACGCAGATATTTGTCCGTGATAAGAGCTTTTTCTTTTATTAGTTTTTTGGAAATCGTTCGTGGAATTAAAGAGAAAGGTATATGAGAGGTAACAAAGGTTACTTTGATTCCCGGCGCTGCCATCATCATTACAAATTTTTCGGTAGAAAATTCCTTCGCAAGGATTTCAGTGTGTCCCGGATATTTATAACCGGCAAGATGAAGAGCTTTTTTGTTTATTGGAGCTGTTACTATTGCTTTGCACAAACCTTGCTTTGCGGCTTCTATTGCTTTTATCAGAGACTTATAAGCGATCTTGCCGTTTACTTTGCTTTTTTTTCCTACATCGAAATTCCCTTCGATGTTAACTATTTTAGCTTTTTCAGGAAATTTGAGGTTTAAACTTTTCGAGTAGTAAGTGATTGCTTCTTTATTTCCAAAAAGAATAACTTTAGGAGGAAAATCAGAGAGAGCTTTAAGAGTAATCTCTATTCCGATTCCTCCAGGGTCTCCGAGTGTAATTGCAATCATTTATAATTATATAAGACTTTTTTCCTGATCTGAAAGTTCGGTTCAGATTTTTTTGATAAAAATATGTTCTTTTTCCTTTTCCAACCATTCATCTATCAACTGTATCATTTTCTGTTGCATCAATGTTCCGCTCAATCTGTCTTTTATTTCGGAAAACTCTGGTATTCTGTTTTTGTCTTTAGAATTTATTTTTAAGAGGTGAAAATTATTTCCTTCTAAGAGCGGTTCGCTTATTTGTCCTACTTTCATTGTGTCAATCATAGTCGCGAGTCCCGGGGAGAGTGCCTGGATTGGTACAGGTCCTATTAATTCTATTTCATCAAAAAAAGTAGTATCTGTTCCGCTACTCCATTGTTTTCTTATTTGGAGAGCTTTTTTCTCTGCTGACTTAATTTCTTCTTCGTTAAATGTATATTCCAGCAATATTTGTGATAGATTTAGGTTTATTCCTTCTCTTTTATCTAATTTTATTATATGATAACCGGTAGGGGACTCGAATATTTCTGCTCCTCCTTCTTTGAGTTCTAATACTCCGGTAAGGTGAGGGGGTATATCGTTTGGGGTAAACTTTCCCAGTTTTCCTTCGTAAGGAATAGTGGCTACGTCGTCTGAGTATTTTTTTACAAGCGAAGAAAAATCGGCCCCTCTTTCATACTCTGTAAGCACTTTTTTCGCTTTATCCAACAAATAGTTGTCATCAGGTGAAAGTATAGGGATTTGAATTTTACCGATAGTGACTATTTTGGGGATCCTAAAAGAATCTTTATGATTCTGGTAAAATCTCTGGATTTCAGCTGGTGAGACTTTTAATCTTTCTCTGAATTTTATACCAATGAGTTTGTTGGTTAGAATCTGAACTTTTACTTGTTCGTGATAAAGTTTGTTAACATAATCATTCGTGAGTAAGGCGGCAATTCCGGGAGTATTTGTTGTTATTTCGTTTTTCATTTGAGATATTTCTTCTTCACTCACTTTTAATGTTTCTGCCTCTGCTATATGTTCTATAACTTTATTGTTGATTACTTTATCTAACAGGTCGTCATATCCGACTCCGGGATAAAACATTGCAATATATGTTATTTCTTCTTTGGTTATGGGTTCTCTCTCGACAACGCACACAAGTTCGTCGAAAGCCGAAAGCAAACATAGAAATAAAAGCATTTTTATTCAGTAGGTGTGGGTAATCCGGGAGCGCTTATCGGAATTCCCAATTCCTTTTCCAAAACCTCAGGGTATATTTCATAGGAGTATACTCCTTTTAGGGAGTCTACCAGGGCTTCAGACCTTTGTTGGAATTTATCTGTTCTTATTTTCAACATTATTGATTGCGCCACATTTTCATATTCTACGGGAGATTTTTTTATTGAGTGTAATTTAATTATGTCATAGTTAAATTCCGTTTGGACAACATTAGAGAATTCTCCCGGTTTTTTTAGTTCGAAAACGATTTCTTCGAAGAGGGGATAGGAAGAAGTGAGGTCTCCTTTTCTAAAAGACCCAAGGCGGCCTCCGTTTGGCGCGGTCTCATTGTCAGTAGAGTGTTTTTTTGCTAACTGATAAAAGCCCACTCCCTTTTTAAGTTGAGATAGAACTTCTTCTGCCTGGGCTTTTGAGTTAAAAGACATATGTGATACTTCTCTGATGGAATTGAATTCATCTTTATGTTGTTCAAAATAACCCCTTGCTTCTATATCTGAGACAAATTGGACTGTTTCCAGTATTTCCTGTATATACGCTCTTGTTAACAGTTGTTTCTTGATTTGCTCAAGTCTTTCTTTTATTTCCGGGTCGTTCAATAGGCCTTTTTTTAGGGCATCTTTATAAATTATTTCGTTAGCAATCCAATTATCTAATATTGCTTGCCTGTTTTCAGCAGTTGTTTGCATTAACATTTGCGGGGGTATCTGTTGCAGGAAATCTTCCATAGTTAAAGTTGTGTTTTCAACTTTAGCTAATATTTTTCCTTCTTTTTCTTCTCCTTTTTTGCAGGCTGTTACCAATACAATCCCGATGAGTAAGATTACACATAAGTTTTTCATTTTAAGCATTAAAATTACCTCCTTAATAAGGTTTTGCGCCGTTTTAGGACAATATTTTTAGTCTATATTTTTCTTTGTTTTGTTCGTAAATTTGTTTTCCGATTTGCTGTGCCTTATATACTTTATAGTCGTTTCTTATAGTAGCTTTAACATCTTTATAGTCCTGCTTGTAGCTTTTCTTTATATCCGTTACTTTAATTATTGCCCAACCGATTTCAGTTTCAAAAGGTTTTGAGATTTCTCCTTTTTTTTGCTCGAAGGCAACCTGCCCTATACTGCCCAGTTGATCTTTCGTAATATATCCTATTTCTCCGGCTTGTTTCTTTGCTCTTCCAATTGATACCTCTTTCGCAAGGTTTTTGAAATTCCCTCCGGAAATAAGTTTATTTCTTGTTTCACGAGCTTCACTTTCTTTTTTTACTTCGATTAAAGAAACTTTTCTTTTTGGTGCTACTACATATTTTTCCGTGTTATTTTTATAAAAATCCTTTAAATCTTCTTCTGTTTCTTTTATTATAGATAAGATTTCCTTATTTTTGAAAAAATCTATAGTAGCATCTCTCAAAGCTCGGGTATGATTTTCTGCCATAGAATTTTCTCTTTGTACGCCTGTTCTTTTGCTTATTGTTATGAAAACATTATTTAAAATTTGTCCTTGTATAAAGCCTTTGGTCGATTCTTCATTTTGTAATAAGGATAAATTTCCCGTTTGCGATGCATCTTGTAGTAAATCACTTATTTTATATTCTCCTATTGCGCTTTCCGCCAGTATGGTCTGTAAATCTTCATCCTGGAACGCCATTTTTATAGGAACGGGATTTCTTTCTAACTTTGATAGCTTTTCGAATAAAAAAGCGAGGTTTTTTGAATTAAATTTTATGTTTGCTACCCAGGGAATAAATCTTTTTACTTTATTAATAAGAATAGATGAATTGTATCTTGAAAATACCATTTTGAATTCTGGTTTTGTAATTTCCTTCAGCATACTTTCTTTATCGATGCTGCTTTCTCCGTTCTGGTATTTGATGTCGGTTATCTTGACTATATTCCAGGTAGGGCCGTTTTTAAGTGGAAGCGAAATTTCCCCCTTATTCATGGTAAATACTTTTTGAAAAAAGGGTGGTAACTTAGGAGATAGACGAAATGGATAGTCTAAAACTCCTTTGGAATGTCTTATTTCCGGATTAAACGAATATTCCTCTGATATCTCCCCGAAATCTTTGCCGCTCTTCACTGCAAGGTAAGCTTTTAAAGCCTTAGATAGATTTTGTGTTTGAATAAGCTGTATATTTATTGTTTTCCTGGAAAGCTTGTAATAGGCTGCGAGTTCATGAAGTGAAGGGGCGGAAAATTTTTTCATATATGAATTCATTGCTGTTTTTGCTATTTGTTGATGAAAATTTCGGTCTATTCTTGTTTTTACTGAGTCATCGTATCCTTTTTCTTTTGCCAACTCAAAAAAAATAAAATTTTGAAGATGTTGTTCCAGAGTTAGATTCTCCGGTATGTCTTCTTCAAAAACTTTTTTATTTGCAATTATAGCAACAGGCTTTTCCTTAGAAATAAGAGAAAAAGCAGAAATTAAAGCAAAAAATATCATAAGTTTCCTCCAGAATTTTTTATGGTAACATAAGTTATATTCAATATAAGTCAAGAGGTGTTTTTTACAGTTTAAGACGTTTCAATTCGTTAAATGTTCCTTTATATATTGTCTTAAAGTTTTGAAAAATCTTTTGAGTTGACATAGGGTAGCTTTCTTTTATCATAGTAAGTATAGAGGTTAGGATGAAAAATAAAAAAATTGCTCCGTTTGGATCATGGGCTTCGCCGGTAAAAGCGAAATCTATTGCTGCAGAACATATTGGCCTGGGTCAAATTGAGATTGATGAAAATCAAGTATATTGGGTCGAAAATCGTCCCTCTGAAGAGGGGCGAAATGTGATAGTCACCCAGAACTCTAAAGGTGGAAATTTTGACGTTATCCCTCCCTCTTATAATGCACGTACGAGAGTTCATGAATATGGCGGTGGAAGTTTTGCTGTCAAAGATAAGATTATTTGTTTTTCAAATTTCGAAGACCAGAATTTATATATAAAGATACCAGGGAAAGATATTAAACCTTTGACGGAAAACAATAATTCTCGTTACGCGGATTTAAGTATCGATATGAAATTTAAGAGAGTTATATGTGTAAGGGAAGAAAATAAGAATTCTGGAAAAGAACCCGATAATACAATTGTTGGTATTCCTCTTGAATTTTCAGATAAGATTAGAACCCTGATTTGGGGTAATGATTTCTATTCTTCTCCCAGGTTAAGTCCTGATGGTAGAAAAATCGCGTATTTAACCTGGAATCATCCCCAGATGCCCTGGGATGGAACCGAATTATGGGTTGCCGCTTTGAATCTGGATGGTTCTATAGGTAAAAAAGAAAAAATCGCGGGGAGCAGGAAAGAGTCTATTTTCCAGCCTGAGTGGTCTCCGGACAATGTCTTGTATTTTATATCTGATAGAAATAACTGGTGGAATATTTATAGGTTTAATAAGAATAAAGTTGAATCTTTTGTTACGATGAAGTCGGATTTTGGTTTACCTCAATGGGTTTTCGGACTTTCGACTTTTGATTTTTACTCAGGAGATAAAATAGTTTGTTCCTATACCAAAGAGGGGAAATGGTATTTGGGCTTTCTGGATTTGGAAACAAAAGATTTAGATTTAATAAAAACAAAGTATGACACTATTTCTTATGTAAAGGTAATGGGCGAAAATCTCATTATGAAAGCAGCTTCTCCCCTAAAGCCTCCGGCACTTGTACGTTTGAATATGAATACGAGAAAAAGTAAAGTTCTAAGACGTTCCACAGATATTTCTATCCCCTTGGAATATATTTCTGTGCCGGAATCGGTGGTTTTTCCTTCGAAGGGAGGAGAAAAAACCTACGGTTTTTACTATTCTCCCAAAAACAGGAAATTTAAAGGGCCCAGAGGAGAAAAACCTCCTCTTATCGTTATAGTTCACGGTGGGCCTACATCCTCTACCTCGACAGCTCTGGATTTAAAAAAACAGTTTTGGACGAGTAGAGGTTTTGCCGTTTTTGACGTTAACTATGGAGGGAGTTCAGGGTACGGGCGTAATTACCGAGACAGGTTGAAAGGTAAGTGGGGTATCAAAGATGTAGATGATTGTATAAACGGAGTAAAGTTTTTGGTAAAAAAGGGAAAGGCCGATGGAGAGCGTTTGATAATAAGAGGAGGAAGCGCGGGTGGTTATACCGTGTTATGTGCTCTTACTTTCAGAGATTTTTTTCGAGCTGGTGCCTCTTATTATGGAGTCAGCGATCTTGTAAAATTAACCAAGGAGACTCATAAATTTGAATCTCATTATCTAAATTCGCTAATTGGCAAATATCCAGAGAAGATAAAGCTTTATGAAGAGCGTTCTCCTATCAATTCCGCGGGTAAGCTTTGTGTTCCTGTAATATTTTTTCAAGGGGCAGAAGATAAGGTCGTTCCCCCGGAACAATCCGAATCGTTTGTATCTGTTTTAGAGAAAAAAGGTGTTCCTGTTTCATATATTCTTTTTGAAAAGGAGCAACACGGATTTAGAAAGGCTCAAAATATTAAACGTTCTTTAGAGGCTGAATTATATTTTTACGCACGTGTATTCGGTTTCGAATTAAAAGAAGCGATAAAACCCGTTCCAATTAAAAATTTATATACATAATCTGCTTTCAAAAGAACCGGGATGAAACGGTACTCCTCTTCTGCATTCCGGTATTATAAAAACCCTTTTTTATAATACATCAACTAAAATCCCAAAAACAAAAAACCCCCTTGACAAAATCCAAAATTGTATTATACTATTGATACAATATTATGGAGATTGATAAAAGTAAACCGATTTGGAGACAGATAGTAAAAGAAATCAAAGAGAGGATTTCTCGAGGCGATATAGAAAAAGACGTGCCGACAGTGAGAGCGCTTGCGGAAGAGTTGGGGGTCAATCCCAATACTGTGGCGAGGGCGTACAGGGAAATGGAAAGGGAGGGTGTTGTGAAGAGTTGGGTAGGTAAGGGGACGTGGGTAAAGAAAGGTTCTCGCGATAAACTGAAAGAGGAAATGGTCGATGAAGTAATTGGTGATTTTGTCAAAAATTTAACGTCCATGGGATTATCTAAAAAAGAAATAAAAAAATTAGTGAGGAAAATCGATGATTGAGGTTAAAAAATTAGTAAAGATATATGATGATATTTACGCGTTAAACGGCATAGATTTGACGATTGAAGAGGGTTCTTTTGTAGGGCTTGTCGGGCCTAACGGCAGCGGAAAAACTACTTTTCTAAAACTCCTTTTCGGATTTTGTCGCCCGACTTCAGGTGTTATAAAAATCGACGGGAAAAATCCCGGAGTGGATTTAAGGTCGGAAATCGCTTTTTATCCGGAATATGATTCAACTTATCACTGGATGAAAACGCGAGATTTGATAAATTGGTATGCAGGTTTCTTTTCTGATTGGAATAAGGATAAAGAAAAAGAGCTTATCGATTTCTTTGATCTTCCGGGGCACAGATATGTGGCTCATTTGTCAAAAGGTTTTCGGGCAAAATTAAAATTGGTATTAACTCTCAGCCGGGACGCGAAAATATTTCTTCTCGATGAGCCTCTCTCGGGAATAGACCCTGCTTCGAGAGCAAATATAACATCGGGTATTCTTAAAGCGTATAAGGAAAATCAAACATTTATTTTTTCAACACACATAGTAGCGGACGCGGAAATGCTCTTTGAAAGAACTATATTTATGAAGGAAGGTAATGTATTTATGGATGGGAAATCTGATGCGCTGAGAGAAGAATACGGAAAATCGATGGAGCAGATTTTTAAGGAGGACCTCTATGGGAAGACTGTTTAGAAAGGAGCTTCTGGGAGAGAAAAACTGGATTATTGGTTTCTGTAGTTTTGTTTTGGGTGTCAATCTATTGTTTTTTCCTTTAACCAAGGTTACTGAAGGTTTTATGGCTATGGTTGTCATATTTTTTACTCTGCCCGCTTTTCCTCTTATGGCTTTGGTCAGGTCTTTTTCAATATTAAAAAACGAATGGGACTCGAATACAAATTTTATGCTTCTATCCTTACCGGTAAGAGGCTACAAGATAATCTTAAGTAAGGTTGGAGCTTTAGGAGTTGAAATATTTCTGTACGTGCTTCTTGTTTTTCTTATACCTTATATCATGTTGACGGGTTTTACCGAAGAATTCAGTATAGATATATTGACTTTTTTAAAGTTATGGTTTTTAACAGCGTTTAGAATCTTTCTTATTGTTCCATTCGCTATGTTTCCTTATCTTCTCGGCAGGGTCGTTCCTAAAGCCAAAGGCTGGATTACTGCCGGGAGTTTTGTTGCGGTTTTTTTGATATATCTTCGATATTTGAATTTTGGGAGTAAGCTTTTTTCATATCTTCCGGAAATTTCTATGAAATTTACTTTAGCCGGAGATGTTGAAACTTTTAGTTTGAACATAGCATCTATGACGGCAACATTTTTGTTCAGCGTTATTTTAATAGCATGCTCTTGCTTTTTAATAGAAAAGGCAGAATTATAATATTAAAATTTAAGGAGGCAAAATGGAAAATCATGTAAAAGCGGTAGGAATAATTCACATAGCTTTTAGTGTAATGGGTGTTATAGTCGCAATCGCGATGTTTACAGGTCTTAATCTTGTAACAAGGTTGCCCGATATGGAAGAAGAAGCAGTGCGCATTATTCAGGCAATTGCTATGATTGTTCCCTGGTTTGTAATAGTTTTTTCTCTTCCCGGAATTGTTGGCGGAATCGGACTTTTAAAATCTCAGGGGTGGGCAAGGATTCTTGTCCTAATCCTATCCTTTCTTGGTTTATTGAATTTTCCTATTGGTACCGCTGTTGGGATTTATTCTATATGGGTGCTATTCGATAAACGAACAGAAAAGGTGTTTGCGGAAAGCAAGAAATAATAAGAAAGGTTGTTAAAGCCGCTTATAACGGTTAAAAAGTTAAAATTCCGACACAGCCGGTCTTGAAACCCTGTGAGTTTTCTTTTTTCATTTATTGAGATATCCTACCTTTCCACCTATTCCTACTAATTAATGCTAGGCCTTCGGAAAAATCCCCGACGTAATCAAACTGCGGCTCTATTACTAACTTACCGCTTTTATTTATATATCCCCATCCCTTCCTATCTATCTTTACTGCCGCCAATCCCTCGGAGAAATTTCCGGCAGTAGAAATATCGACATCAAACGGTTTAATTACTGTTTTACCTGTTTTATTTATGTATGCCGCTTTATATCCTACGCTGACCCAGGCCAACCCCTCGGAAAAATTTCTTGTGTGATTGTATAGTGGTTCGAGTACCCATTCCCCGGTTTTATCGATATATCCCCATCTGTTCCCTGTGCACACTGCCGCCACACCCCCGGAAAAGTCGTTTACCCGACTGAATTTAGGCTCGACTACTACCTTACCGGTTTTGTCGATATATCCCATTCCCTTCCCTGATATATATACCGCGGCCAACCCCTCGGAAAAACTCCCCGGATTTTCATATGTATTTTTATTAAATTCCGGGTCTATAACCATTGTCCCGGTTTTATCTATATACCCCCACCATATACCGTCTATCGTTGCTGCCGCTAACTCATCGGAAAAACATAAAACTTTCTCAAATTGCGGCTTAATTACCATTTCCCCCTTTCTATTGACATACCCCCATTTACCGTCTATTTTTACCTCTGCCAATCCCTCGGAAAAAAATCTGGCACTCTCAAATTGCGGTTCGATTACCCACTTGCCGGTTTTGTCGATGAAGCCCCATTTTTCTATTCTCGCTGCAGCCAAACCCTCGGAAAAACTCCCGGCCCTCTCAAACTTCATTGGAATTACTATCTTGCCGGTTTTATTGATGTAACCCCATCTCCCCTTTCTTACAGCCGCCAAACCCTCGGAAAAACTTTCCCCCATATCAAATTGCGGTTTGACTACTACCTTCCCTTTTTTATTGACGTATCCCCACTCCCCTACCCATGCTGCTGCTAACCCTCCGGAGAAACCCTTTGCTTTCTCAAATTGCGGTTCGATTACCCAACTACCGTTTTTATCAATGTACCCAAATTTACGCCCTTTTTGTACACACGCCAATCCCTCGGAGAAACTCCAGGCAGACTCAAATCCAAAACTATCGAACTGCAGTTCAATTACCATTTTGCCGCTCTTGTCAATAAATCCTGATTTTCTGTCTTTATTTACAGCTGCCAAACCCTCGGAAAAATCCCCAACATCATCAAATTGAGGCCCAATAACAACCTTTCCGGTTTTATCAATATATACCTCATCCCCGGTCATCATACCTCTTTTTTCTACAACTGCCCACGCCAAATCCTCGGAAAAATTACCGCCTTGCATAAACCGTGGTTTAATTCCCCATTTACATATTCTAAAGAGCCGCCTAAGCCATCCGGGCTTCCCGACATATCCGCATCTATATCCTCCGGGTGCTCCGGGTGCTTTAAATCCTACAGTAGCCAAACCCTCAGAAAAATCGTGAGCATAATCAAAACGAGGTCTTACTACCCACTTTCCTTTTCTATCGATGTATCCCCAATTATCTTTTTTTCCTGCTGCCGCCAACCCCTCGGAAAAATTCCTATAATGGATATGTTGCGATTTGATTACCCACTTACCCGTCTTATCAATATATCCGCATTTAGAATTAAATCCTACTACCGCCGCCAACCCCTCGGAAAAAATGCACGCTCTAGAAAATTGCAGTTTTATTAGAATTTTACCAGTTTTATCAATGTATCCCCATTTACCTCTTTCCCGATTTCCTATTTTTACTGCTGCCAAACCTTCGGAAAAACTTTCGGCAGCATCGAATTGGGGTTCACATAACCAATCTCCGCTTTTATCTATATATCCGTATTTATCACCTATCTTTACCCACGCGAATCCTTCTGAAAAACTACCGACATCATCAAACTGCGGTTCGATTGCCCACCCCCCCGACTTATCTAAATACCCCCATTTGCCGCCCAGTAATCCCAGGGAGATAAAAAGCAACAATAACAGTTTTTTCATATTCCTCTCCTTTTTTTACTATACTAATATTAAAACAGAATAGTTTGGCAGAAGTTTAATTCAGAACTCATTAATCCTTCAAGCGATAGATCGAGCACGAAATCAATCTTTTATCTTCACCGCCGCCAGGCCTTCGGAAAAGCTCCTGGCACCCTCGAGTTTCATTTCGATTACCCACTTTCCGGTCCTGTCTATATATCCTGATTTTCCGCCTTCTTTTTTCGCCGCCACCAACCCCTCGGAGAAATCTTTAGCCTCAAAGGGATATGCCGGAGGGAATTGCGGTTCTATCACCCATTTACCGGTTTTATCGATGTATCCGTATTTATTAAATGCACTACCTTCTACACTTACTGTTACCTTCGCCAATCCCTCGGAAAAATTTCTGGCACTAATGAATTGAGGTTCGATTGCTATCTTGCCAGTCGTATCGATGTATGCCCAACCCCAATGGTATTTATCACCTAACTTTGCTGCTACCAACCCCTCGGAAAAACTATCGGCAATATCACTATAAGTAAACTGAGGTTCAATTACCCATTTACCGGTTTTATCTATATATCCCCATTTATCGCCTTCCACAGTATCTATTTTTACCTTCGCCAACCCATTGGAAAAATCAAAGGTTTCCTCAAAACGAGGTTCGATTACCACCTTCCCGTTCTTATCTATGTATCCGGATTTATAACCTATCCTTACCCACGCCAGACCCTCGGAAAAATTCCCGGCATGAGAAAAATGCGGTTCTTTAATTACCACCTTTCCGGTTTTATCTATATATTGGCATTTATAATTATGATTATATCCCTTTACCCACGCTAATCCCTCGGAAAAATTTCCGGCAAATTCGAATTGCGGTTCGATTATCCATTCCCCGGTTTTATCTATATATCCCCATTTATCGCCTTCCGCAGTGGCTTTCTTCACCTTCGCCAGGCCCGCGGAAAAACTTTCTGCTTGATTAATTTCAAGTTGCGGTTCGATTACCATCTTCCCTGTTTTATCGATATATCCACAGTATCTATTTTTCCATACCAGCGCTAACCCCTCGGAAAAATTCTCGACTCTATCGAATTGTGGTTTAATTACCATTTTGCCTGTCTTATCGATAAATCCCCATTTGCCGGCTATTAATTCCAAACTTATAAATAGAAAGGAAAATATTAGGTTCTTCATACCCCCTCCTTTTTTCTGATATCAATATTATAAAGAAATTCACCCTATTTGTAAATACCTTATTTTCTCGTATTTGTGTTGTGGGTGATCCAGTGTATATTCGTGTTTATCCTTGGCAATATTTAAGATTTTGGATTTAGGAGTCGGGAGTCAGTTAAAACAATAAAACTACAAGTACTACATGTTCTAAATGTCATAAAAATAGCACTTGGTCTTTAGCTATTAGCTTAAACAACAAAAAAATCCTATTAATCTGCGTTAATCTACGACTATGAGAAGAAGTCAACCCCTTTATTTATTTTTTGCCAAAAACCTTTTGTATTCCATCATTTTCCTGTCATGTAATTTCTTATTCATATATCGGTAATATTCCCTGTCTCTTAGCATATAATACATTGCCGTAAGCATTTTTCGTACAACTGCTGTCCTCGCTTTACACGCACCTTTCCCCTTTCGCAGCCTCCAGTAAAATTCATTTATAAAGGGATTTTCTTTCTTGAAAT
>Ga0307420_1000726_pt1 | contig 14953 bp, 13 predicted proteins | sample SalMarWE160240MG_2_FD_202167 | JGI IMG/M metagenome (GOLD analysis project Ga0307420, IMG submission 202167) | Salt marsh sediment microbial communities from the Plum Island Ecosystem LTER, Massachusetts, United States - WE1602-40 | ecosystem: Environmental > Aquatic > Marine > Intertidal zone >... | reverse complement strand
TGAGCCGTCCAGTTCAGCTACGACTGCTGCCCTCAAAAAGCTGGTGGATCAGGGCTTGGTTGATGGGGGAGAATCGGTTGTGTGTCTTATAACGGGAAGCGGTTTGAAGGCGACGGATGTGCTTCAGGAGTTGGCGAAGAAGCGGAAGACGGCTGGGGTTGGTTTGGAGTTGAGTACGAAAGAGAAGATTCTGCGGATTTTGAGCCGTGAAAACGCGTATGGTTATGATTTGTGGAAGAAGATTGGGAAGACCATGACCCGAGCCGCCATCTATCAGCATCTAAACGATCTTTCTAGGAGGGGTGCTGTGACGCCTTACAATAGGGATGGACGAAAATATTTCAGGATTACGGAGCGTGGAAAAAGAGCCCTGGTTGCCATGGATGAACTGAAAACGTTGCTTTAAACCAGAAGTTTTTAATAGTAAAGTTGTAACTATACTATCTAAGTGCGTCAAATGGTCAAGGAACAAAAAGCTGTAATTCAGCTTTCTCTGATGGCAATTATGTCAGCACTGGTCACAGTAGGTACTCTAATAATCCGTATTCCCAACCCCATGGGCGGATACTTTAACGTTGGCGATGTCATGATTTTTGTTGCCGCGCTGACCTTTAACCCGCTTGTAGGCGGTGTTGCAGGAGGATTAGGCTCAGCAATAGCCGACATCATAGGATTTCCATTATTTGCGATTCCAACGTTGGTTATCAAAGGTTTAGAGGGCTTACTTGCGAGCCTAGTTGCAAACAAGAAAAGTGTTTTGCGTGATGTTATTGCAGTTGTTGTGGCTGGAACCGAGATGGTTATTGGCTATTTCCTAGTTGAAGTATATCTGTGGGGAATAGCTACTGCCGTGTTAGAAGTTCCAGCAAACATCGCTCAAATAGCTATCGGAGGACTTGTAGGGATTCCCGTAGCCCTAATTTTGCGTAGGAGACTGCCAGAAATCCTATACGATTAGAACTGCTCCGTAAACATTTTTACAGAGTGCATACAGTTTTTTTAGTCTCGATGTGTAGAACCGTTAAGGTGGGCTGGTAGACATGGTTGGCAACTTGTCAGGGGCGCCAAAGAAGCTGGAAAGGGTTCTAGTGGTTTCTCGGCAGGATACTTCGAAGATTAAGGGTGTTTTGGTTGCAGAGGGCTTCAAGGTTGTTGAGAGGAACCCTGATTTTATCGTCTGTTTTGGTGGAGACGGCACAGTCTTATTCAGCGAAAGAACTTTTCCTGAGGTTCCGAAGCTTATAATTAAGACTTCACGGGTCTGCAGAAAGTGTGATTACAGTCCAGATGATCTGAAAGACCTGCTGTCAAAGATTAGGGAAGGCAACTACTGTTTACATAAGAAGATGAAATTGGAGACAGAAACTAAAGGCAAAAAGCTTGTTGGATTAAACGAGATTCAGGTTCACCCTAAGCTGCCGATCTACGCCGTGAGGTTCTTCCTCTCTGTTGACGGAAAAGAGTACAGAGACTTGATTGGTGACGGCGTCATCGTTGCTACATCCTTCGGTTCCACAGGATACTACGAAGCAACAGGGGGAGAAAGATTCGAGAAAGGCATCGGCATATCATTCAATAATCTGCACAACAGGAACATGAAGAGCTTCGTGGTTCCAGAAGATTCCATAGTGAAGTTAACGGTCAGTAGGGGACCTGCATGGCTCTTGGCAGACAACAACAAGAATTTCATTGAATTAAGAGCCGAAGATACTGTAACAATCAGAAAATCTAGCAGTGTAGCAAATTTCATTTACGTTTCCCGCACATAATCTTGCAGCGTCTAGAGTTAGGTGATGGTGCGAAAATATTGTTGAAGATAGGTCACAGGGGAGCAAGAGCTTACGAGCCAGAGAACACGTTACGTAGCTTCAAACGCGCTATTGAGCTTGGAGTTGACGCCGTGGAACTGGATGTCAGAAAAACAAAGGACAACGAAATCGTTGTTATCCACAACTCTGATGTGAACAAGACTACAGATGGCAGCGGCTCGGTTAGCGATTTTACTTTAGAGGAGATAAAAAAATTCGTTACTGAGAAGGGGGAACAGATACCTACCTTGGAAGAGGTGCTGGAGTTTGTGGGTAAGCGGGTGAAGGTTCTCGTGGAACTCAAGGAAACTGGCATCGAAGAGAAGGTTCTAGGTTTGATTCGTGAAAAAGGGCTGATGGAGAACGTGATAATCGTTTCTTTCCATGAAGATGCCCTCAGGAAAGTCAGAGAACTAAATGATAAAGTGGCGACTGGCTTGATTTACGTGAGACATAAGAATCCTATACAATCTGCTTTAGAGTTGAAAGCTGAGTATCTGCTTTCGCTGTATCGGTTTACTCACTCCGCCAACGTCAGGAAGGCTCATGAAAAGGGCTTAAAGGTGATTGTCTGGACCATCAACAGAGAAGAAGAGGTTGCTGAATACAGGAAAAAAGGCGTTGACGGCATCGCAAGCGACAGACCAGACATCCTAAACATCTGAAGGAACTTTCTTCCCCACTTTTTGATGTCTTCCAGTGCTATCTTCGGCGTTTCTGAAAAAAGCTGTTTTTCAACATAGAAGTATTATTAGTCTCCTAATAGAAGTGTGTTGAACTCGACCTTTTTCCGATTGCTGTACAGAATAAGAAGCATGAAAATCAGGAAAAGGCTATTGTTGTCCTTTGTGTTGTTTGGCTACTATTAATGTGGCTGTTTGAAAGATGTCGGGTAACACTCTTAGCTTATCTGTTAGGAAGTGGTTCAACTGTTCCAGATTTCCAGTGCATACTTTGATGATGGCATCGTAATCTCCGTACATCATACTTACCCTCGTGACTTCGTTTAAGTGAGAAATCTTTTTTAGTATATCCTTCTCGGTGCCCGGATTTAACGTAACCAACACATAAGCTAAGACAGACATCTGACTTCCCCGCCTAACAAACTTTTACACCGAAGAACTTTAACCTTTTGCTTAACAACACAAAAAGGCACGATTCAAACAGGAATCAGAAGACAGTTCACAGACCAACTCACGGAGCTTTATCCACCAAATCTTGAGCCAAAGCAGCTGCCCCGATTACCCCTGCATCACCACCCAACGCAGCCTTCACAATTTCTAACTTTTCAACAGCAGCCTCTAATGCTCTATTTTGAGTAATATCTTTCACCATCTGAATCAGCTCAGGAATACCTTCGATAACACCGCCTCCAAGAACTAGAAGACAAGGATTGAAGGCGTTAACGATGCTAACCACTCCGGCAGCTAAGTATCGCCCAGTATCTTCCACCAATCTTCGAGCTAGCAGATCGCCTTCATGGTAAGCTCGGCTAACAGTAGCCGCCGTTATTTTTTCAACACTGCCCGCCAAAGATTCCAGATGTTGTCCCTCCTTTGGCACAGTTCTAACAGCTTCTTGGGCGCGTTCAGCGATTGCCCAGCCACCCGCATAGGCTTCCAAACAACCCCTGTTAGGGCAGTGGCATTTTCGTCCATCATAGACAATGGTGATGTGCCCCAGTTCTCCGCCACTGTTAGTGCAGCCCGCTAGAAGGTTTCCGCCAGTTATGATTCCACCGCCTATACCAGTGCCCACAAAAAGAACAGCCAAATCGTCTATGCCTCTTCCTGCGCCGTACCGCCATTCGCCCCAAGTAGCTGCACTAACATCATTAGTCACAGCCACAGGCAGCCCAAGCTCTCTTTCCAGTTTTTTCTTTAATGGAACGTTTCGCCATCCCAAGTTTGGAGAACCGTGGACAACTCCCTTCAGGTCCACTTGGGCGGCTATGCCGATTCCAAGAGCTTTAGCTTCTTGACCTGTTTTGCTGAGGCACCTGTCTATAGCTGTTAGGATGTCGGCGATGACCCTTTCTGGTTCCTTTTCGGGGTGAATTGGAGATTTATGGGTAGATAAAAGGCGACCAGTAGCATCCACTAATGCTACATTAACTTTGGTGCCTCCAAGATCAACACCTAACGTAATGGGATCATCAATCTTCTGGACCATTATTTTCCCGCTCACATGCTACGCTTTTAGCGCATATATTCTAAACTCAGTAACCTGTTTTATGCTATCTGGTTCAGCGTCTCTTGAACCAAAATGAATGTTATCAAGAAAAACAAATTAACTTTTCTACAACCTTCAAGAACAATGTCCCATTTTATCAACTACCGAAAACTAGCCATGGAGACTTTTTGCACAAATGCACACGATTACGTAATGAACTAAAAATTAAAAAAATTTAGAAGAAAAAAAGAAAGCTTTCGCTATGCTTCTCAGTATCCTGGAGGCATTCCGCCCGGAGGAGCCCCTTCTTTTGGTTTTGTAGAGGCGATCACGTCGTCGATTCTCAAGATCATGGAGGCAACTTCCGTGGCTGACTTCATCGCTTGCTCCTTAACTTTCAGAGGCTCAACGACTCCGTCCTCGTAACTGTTAACTATCTTGCCCTTGAAAACGTCTACACCCATCAGATGACCGTTCTTCTTTTCGTGAGCTGCCCTCAAACCAACAAGGATGTCTATAGACTCTAGACCTGCATTTTCAGCCAGTGTCTTCGGCACGATTTCCAGCGAATCAGCGAATGCTTCTATAGCAAGTTGTTCCCTACCGCCAACCGTTGTAGCGAAGGAACGAAGAATTTTTGCGATTTCGCTTTCTGTTGCTCCTCCGCCAGCAACAATCTTGTTATATTCGACGACATCAGCAACCACTGACAGAGCGTCGTTCATGGCCCTGTCCGCTTCGTCCACCATTCTTTCTAGACCAGCGCGGATGAGAACCGCAACCGACCGGGGTTCTTTGCATTTCTCCACAAAAATCATTTTGTCATCCCCGACCTTACGCTCTTCCACAATTCCTGCGTCTCCTAGGTCTTCACTCTTTAAATCGTCCAACTTTGTAAGGACGTTGCCTCCAGTGGCTCGAGCTAGTTTCTCCATGTCTGATTGCTTAATTCTTCGTGCGGCTATGATGCCTTCCTTTGATAGGAAATGCTGAGCTAAGTCGCCGATGCCCTTCTGACAAAAGAGAACTGTTGCGCCTGAGGCTTTGACCTTTTCAACCATCTCCTTGAGCATAGTTGTCTCTTTGTCCAAAAAGGCCTTCATTTGACTGGGGTCTCGTATCCTAATTTCAGCTGAAAACTCGGTTTTCTCTACCTCTAGTGGAGAGTCAATGAGAGCAATTTTTGCTTTTTCAATCCGTTTTGGCATCCCTGCGTGAACAATCTCTTTGTCGATGATTATGCCCCTGATAAGTTCAGTATCGAAGAGGCTCTTTCCCTCTTTCTTAACTCTCTGAATGTTATCAATGTCCGCTATCGTTTTCTCGCCCCGTTTCTCAGCTATCAGTTTAACGGCATCAATAGTGATCTCAGACAGATGATCCCGAGCATTACCCACAGCTTTACTTCCCATAGAAGTCATGGAAACTTTCTTCAGGGTTGCACGGTCATCAATGTCAACGGTTATCGCCAAACCGTCTAAAGCTTCAACAGCCTTCTCAAGAGCTTTTCTGTATCCTTGCACAATAATCGTTGGGTGAATATTCTGAGTCAGCAACTCCTCGGCTTTCCGCAGAAGCTCTCCAGCCAAGATTACGGCGGTGGTGGTTCCATCGCCCACCATATCATCCTGAGTCTTCGCTACTTCCACCATCATCTTTGCCGCAGGATGCTGAACATCTATCTCATCAAGTATTGCTGCCCCGTCGTTGGTTATAGTTATGTCGCCTAAACCGTCAATTAGCATCTTGTCCATGCCACGAGGTCCCAAAGTGGTCCTCAAAACTTCGGCGATGATTTTTGCAGCCATAATATTGTTTGTTTGAGCATCTCTTCCACGTTTACGTGATGTTCCCTCTTTAAGGATAAGAACTGGTTGTCCACCCTGTGTAGTTAAATATGCCATACAAATCCTTCCTTTTTATATGTAAAGTTCTAGCTACTGCAGTTTCATCTAAAATATAAAGTTTTTCACTAAACGATTAGAGGCTGCTTTTGTGCCTCTTTCGGAAAAAAGGAAGTTGAGCTTGTTTATTTTTTCAAGACTTTTCTTGAGGCTATCTCTATGTCTTCTGCCTTAACGGTTTTTCTTCCAGCGTGCATGGCATAGTCGATAGCTTCTTTAGCTATTTTGATGCCGATTTCGTCCAGTTCCTTTGCCAGCGCTTTCGCAGCTGCCTCGCTTACTCTGCTCGCTCCCGCTTTCTTGCATATTCTGTGCATTGGAGCAATAGATAACTCTGGATTTCTCATAATACACCCCTTCGCAGCGTCTTTTTTCTTTAAGGCAGTATTTAAGTTTTTCATTCGCTTTTAAACGGTTAATGTTCTTCTTTTCACGTTTAATCCCGTTTTTTCCGTTTACGAGAGCTGATACTCAATGAGTGAGGATTAAGTATGAGAGGTTATATTGTGTATTTTGTTGGTCAGAAAGCAGTAACCAGCAAAACAAGGTGCTCAGGATGGTTACGTTAAACCTGGAAAAAATTTTTGATCCTCAAAGCATTGCCGTCATTGGAGCAAGCGATGAAGAGGATTCTGTTGGATATGCTTTAATGAAGAACCTTACAGAAAAGGGGTATGAAGGAAAAATTTACCCCATTAACCTTCATAAAACAGAAATTTTGGGTGATAGAGCCTACCAAACTGTGGGTCAGCTCCCAGAAGCAGTTGACCTTGCGATTATTGCTGCTCCAGCCAAGACAGTTCCTCCATTAGTAGAGGAGTGTGGCAAAGCGGGAATCCTTGGGATAATAATCATTTCAGCCGGTTTCAAAGAGATAGGCGCTGAGGGCAAAGAGTTAGAGAACAGAATCCGGGAGATAAAAAGAAAGTATAATCTAAGAATAATAGGTCCTAACTGTCTAGGTGTTATACGCCCAAGCATAAGTCTTAATGCGACCTTCACAAACAAGACACCTAAACCCGGAAACATAGCGTTTATTTCCCAGAGTGATGCTTTAGGCGCAGCAATCCTAGACTGGGCGACCCACGAAAACATTGGCTTCAGCAACTTCGTTTCCGTTGGCTCCATGATTGATGTTGACTTCGGAGACCTAATAGACTACTTTGGCACTGACCCGAAAACAAGAAGCATACTGATGTACATTGAAGGAATTACAAACGCGAGAAAATTCATGAGTGCCGCAAGACACTTTGCCAGAACAAAGCCGATAATTGTTGTGAAATCAGGAAAATTCAGCGAAAGCGCCAAAGCAGTGGCTTCCCACACTGGAGCGCTAACAAGCGAGGACATGACTTACGACGCAGCCTTTAAACGCGCTGGAATAGTACGCGTAGAAGACATTGGAGACTTGTTCAACTGCGCGGAAGTTTTGGGGGACCAACCTTTGCCAAGAGGTCCAAAACTGGCTATAATCACCAACGCTGGAGGTCCGGGAGTGATGGCTGCGGATGCGCTTATAGCTGGAGGCGGAAAGTTAGCTGAATTGAGCATGAAAACGGTTGAGTCGCTAGACAAGGTTTTGCCTACATTCTGGAGTAGAGAGAATCCAATTGACATTTCGGGAGACTCCAAGGCTGATATATATAAATCAGTTGTTAATACCTGTCTTGACGACGAAAATATCGACGGTTTGCTGATAATCTATACACCTCAGGGCGTGGCAGACCCCGCTAAAGTTGCAAAAAATGTTGCAGTGATATGTAAGAAAAGAGGGCTTTGTAAACCGATTCTGACGTCTTTTATGGGTTATGAAGAGGTAGAAGAGGCAAACAGGATTCTTAACGAAAACAATGTTCCAACATATTCTACTCCAGAGCAGGCGATTAAAACATACATGTATATGCATCAGTATAACCGCAATCTTGAATTGCTTTATCAAACGCCTGAAGAGCTGCCTGTGGATAGTTCCCCTCCGAAGCGTCCCATAAATGTGGTAGTCAAGGAAGCCGCAAGGGAAAACCGAGAAAAATTAACGGACATAGAAGCAAAAAAGCTTCTGGAAGCATACCATATTCCTGTTGTCAGGACTCTGATTGCAGAAACTGAAGATGAAGCGGTTTCTGCAGCTTCACAATTAGGTTATCCAGTGGTTCTGAAGATTCTTTCACCCCATATTGTTCACAAATCTGACATTGAAGGAGTCGCACTTGACATACATTCTAAGGCTGAACTTCAAGAGGCATTCCGCAAAGTTATGCAACAGGCTAAAGAAAAAATGCCAGAAGCAGAAACTCAGGGAGTCACGGTTCAGCCCATGATCAGAAAAAAGGGTTACGAAATTATTCTGGGAGCCAAAACCGACCCGCTTTTCGGTCCCGTGATCCTGTTCGGAATGGGCGGTGTTGGCGTCGAAATCTTCAAGGATATTGCTATCGGTCTTCCGCCGTTAAATCAAATTTTGGCTAGAAGAATCATTGAGGAAACGAAGGTCTATCAACTTCTAAAGGGCTACAGAAACTTGCCGCCAGCGAATCTTAAGCTTCTGGAAGAAATAATGGTGCGGTTTTCTCAGATGCTTGTTGATTTTCCACAAATAAAAGAAGTTGACATAAACCCATTGTTCATCAACGAAAAAGAGGCTTTAGCACTTGACGCTCGGGTAGTGATTGACAAGGAACGCGTATTCGCAAAATTTGAGCCCCACGAGCACTTGGTGATAAGTCCTTACCCCAAAAAGTATGAAACAGTGTGGAGGATGCGGGACGGCAGAACTGTTCTGTTGAGACCCATAAAGCCGGAGGATGAGCCCTTGTGGCTTGAGATGTTCCAGAATTTTTCTGAAGAATCGGTGCGCTACAGGTTTTTCCAGATTATCAAAGACACTCCTCATGAAGTTAGAGTTCGATACAGTAACATCGACTACGACAGAGAGATAGGAATCGTGGCAGAATTGGAGGAAGAAGGTCGCCGGCAAATCTTGGGTGTTGTGAGGCTCATAATTGAACCGGATGGAAAAAATGGCGAGATCGCGTTTATAGTTGCAGATCCTTGGCAGGGATTAGGTTTGGGATCAAAGATGGTTGATTATATGATCGAAATCTGCAAGGATAAGGGTCTCGAAACGGTTTATGCCTTAATGTTACCTGACAATTATAGGGCAATCAGGCTTTTGAAGAAGATGGGATTCACCATCCAATACACGCAAGATGTGGCAAAAGCCACTCTCAACCTGAAGGACGAAGAGCAAAAATAGTTACTTGGCTTTAAAAACCAGAGTTAAGCGAGTACTCTACATCCAATTGTTACTTCTCCAAGCTTTAGCGGCTCTGAGTCAGAGACTGAAGAGTGCGCTTAAAGATTTCGAAGGTTTTCTGGTCGTAAAGACAATAAACTACCTTCTCCAGTTTTGTTGGACCTTCCAGATACGCTATTGTAGTTGAGAGCATTATGGTGGCGCACCGGTCTTTTGGGAAGCCGAAGATTCCTGTGCTTATGGCAGGGAAGGCTATGCTCTTCAAATTCTTTTGGTCAGCCAAGATCAGGGAGTTTAAGGTTGCGTCTTTCAGCTTTGCATCCTCATGTTCTTCCCCATGCCTCGGACCCACAGCATGAATCACGTATTTAGCCGCTAGGTTTCCACCAGTTGTTATTACTGCTCCGCCCACATGGGTTCCCCCTATCCTGTTGCACTCTTCCTGAATTTTTGGTCCGCCCCTTCTTCTGATAGCTCCTGCGACTCCACCGCCGAGTTGTAACGCAGCGTTTGCAGCGTTAACTACAGCGTCTGTGGTTTGGTCAGTTATGTCTCCTTGAGTTAATTCTAAGAAAGTCTTGTTGATTTGGGCACTCATGTTTCAACTCTCCACAAAGATAGTTATGTTGTGAACAGATTTTAGCTCTTACCGTTTCTGTAAAATCCAGAAATTGAACAAAAAACACAATAGCTAACCAACCTATTCCTCACATGCGTGCCCCAAAAAATTTATCCACAGAATGAACCAAGTTTAATCGGTGGTATAATTGTCTGAAACTCGGACATTTTTTAGCACATACACATCTATCAATGGGGGAAAGCATCAATGGTAGATTTCGCTAATGGAAAAATTCAAGCGTTTGTTGGTCCACAAGAGTTAGGAGCCTCCGACAATCTTGAAAAAGTTATCATCAACTTCATAAACGAGGCACAAAAAACCCTTGATATTGCAGTACAGGAAATCGACTCAGAGAACATAGCTCAAGCAATCATTGACGCGCGATGGCGCGGGGTGAAGACAAGGGTTTTCATCGAGCATGATTACATCTACGATTCAAATCCACCGGAGAAAAAAGCTGAACCCATACAACCTGAAACACCGGAAGAAGCTTTACGACGAGCCCAGTGGAATGAGTATCGTAAACCAGCAGACATCAAAACTAACCGCGACATTCATATGGCTCTGCTTCGGAACGGCGTCGATATCAAGGCAGACTACAACCATAATCATATTTTCCACCAGAAGTTCATCATTCGCGACAGGCGTACAAAAAACATGATCCTGTCCACTTCCGCGATTCTAACGGGTTCAACCAACTTTACGCAGACGGGTACACATAAGAATCTTAACAATATCGTAGTGTTCAAGGATCCCAAGATTGCGTGGCAATATCAAGAAGAGTTTAAAGAGATACGGCAGGGGATTTTCGGAAATGCAAATAGGATGCATGAACCAAAACCCTCTACAATAAATATTGAGGGAGTGCCAGTGCAGATATTGTTTGCACCTGATCACGCTCCGGAGCTGGAAATAGTCAAGCAAATTCTTAAGTGTCAAAAGAAGCTGCATTTCGCGATTTTCACTTTCTCGGGTTCATCAGGTATTGACGATGCCATGTTGGCAATACGTGCATCTGACCGTTCTATCCGCGGGGTAATCGATCCTATGCAGGGGTTACAGCATTGGGCTGCAACGAAGTGGCTACATAATCAGGGAATTAAACTCTTTTTACCACGCAGAAGCAAAAAGTTTGGCAAGTTGCATCACAAGCTTATGGTTATTGATGAGGATGTTGTTGTGGCAGGGAGTATGAACTATACTAGGCCTGCCAACGAGTTTAATGATGAAAATGTCTTCATTATTGGTAGTCCTTATGACCTTGGCGATGATGAAGGCGGACCGGTAGACCATACTGCCTGCAAGGCAATCGCTGACTTCTTCAGGGACGCGATCGAGGGCATCATAAGCAATCTTAGCGATCCTTACGTAGCATAAAACATTTAGATGTACGCTTACTCCTAACTTACCCCTTTTTTTCGCGCAAAAGGACAAGCAGAGAAAACATGAATTGTTTTAATGCGGTAACAATTTGAATAAAGACGATACGCACGCATTCTAGACAATAAAAAATATTGATTTGAGATGCCTTGGATGGCAGATTCAAAGTTTCTTGGTGGGTTGGCTACTGCACTGCCTCTACTTTGACTACTTCAGGTATCCTTTTCTTGAGGAAGTTTTCGACTCCCCATTGTAGGGTCATAGTTGACATTGGACATCCGTTGCATGCGCCTTTCATCTTCACTTTCACGATGCCGTTATCGAATCCCATGTATTCTATGTCTCCGCCGTCAGCCTGCAATTGTGGCCTCACTTGTTCAAGAGCTTTTTTCACCTTATCATCTATTGTCTCACTCATCTTATCCACCTTAAGTCCCCATCTGATAGGGCAAAATATAAACCTTCACAAAACCAGTTTTTTGGCACTATTCCATATTTTCTAGGGTAATCTATGACCTGGGAGTGAGAATTGAACCACTGCAAATGGAGACATCTCCTGAAGTCCCCATTTTTAATCGGTATTTTAGATTTTATGACATATAATATTAGGTACAGCCGTTTCTTGAAGAGAACGGTTTTCTTTATTTGGTGCATTATGGAAAACCAAGTTTAGTTTGCGATTTCCAAGAACGATATCAATATTTGATGATCAAAGTCAGAGACAAATATTAAATATTAAAAGAGGAACATACATTTTTCTACATTTGGAGTTGCTTTTAGAATGGCAAGACGTCGAAGACCATCAATCCCCCTCATAATCCTTTTCATTATACTCCTATTCTTGTTTCTCTTTGCAGGTACACTAGTTGAACTCATAAGTAACTGGACAGCTCGAGGAACATTTACATTTAGCTATCTGTCAGGAGAGGAACCCATAGTATCCATCACCTACACGTTGCCCCAAGACTTAGCTGACGCAATGGCCCCAGAACAAACAGCAGGATGGACTGTCAACTTAGCAGATAACATTCTCAGCTTGACGGGCGGAACCTTGAATCCAGAGGAATCAGTTACAGTTGATTATCGGCTAACACAGTATATAACAGGAGGCACAAGGACCATCACAGCAATCAGCACGACAGCAAGTGGCACTACATCAACCACCCAAAGCCCATTACAAGTACCTGACGCATTTCTTCTAGCTATTGCATGGATGCTGTATCAAAATGCGATCTGGCTGCTGGTACTCGCTATCATAGTGCTCGTGATCATTATTGTCCTATTCATTATAGGCAAGAAGAAGGACAAAGAGCAAGAACAAAAAGAGGAGTAACGAGTCCAACAAGGCCCCAAAAAGCCAATTTGAATCCAGACAAAACGGAGACATCTCGCGCAACCTAATTTTGGGTTGGCTTTACGATAAGTTTCGAGAATAAAGGTTTTTACTTGTAGTAACCATGCAGTTGTTGAGTTGAGCTGATTGAGGGTCGGGTTTCACGTCTCAATTTATGGTTCTATCGATAGGGCAGTGGACAGAGCCGTCGAGTTGAAGTGTAACACCTTTCAGATTTTCACGAGGAACCCCAGACAATGGAAGTCAACAAAACTTACCTCAGAGACTGCTAAAGCCTTCTCCGATAAGGTGAAGAATTATGGCATGAAGCCTGTTTTTGCTCATATGCCTTACCTTCCGAATTTGGCGTCTCCCAGAGATGAAGTCTACGAAAAGTCCGTGAAGACTCTCACGTCAGAGCTGGAAAGATGTAGGCAACTCGAGATTCCTTATTTGGTAACTCATCTTGGCAGCCACCTTGGAGCAGGCATGCAGACTGGTTTTATGAGATTAATCAACGGTATCAACCAAGCCTTCAACGTTACTGATGGAGGCGTTACGCTTCTTCTAGAGAACACAGCCGGAACAAGGAACAGCATGGGAAGCACTGTTGAGGACATTCAGCATATAATCGAACGGCTATCTCATCCTGAACGTGCTGGAGTATGCTTTGACACCAGCCACGCATTTGCGGCTGGGTATGACCTCAGAACAGAGGAAACTGTGGAAGCGACCGTCAGGAAGATTGACGAAACAATAGGCTTAAAGAGGCTTAAACTTGTTCACCTGAATGACTCTAAAGGAGACCTGAACTCCCGCATAGATCGCCACGAGCATATCGGCATGGGAAAAATTGGAGAAGAAGGATTCAGAAATATACTAACAAGCAGGCTGGGTACGTTGCCGCTTATAATGGAAACACCCAAAGACTCTAGACGCGATGATGTTGACAATCTTAGAAAAGTGAAGGAACTGGCTGTTGGACTGTGAAAAGAAGGGCTGTTGTGTAGCTAGCTTCGTTTTTCGATTGGAATAAAGTCTCTTCCATATTCGCCGATATACTTCGATGTTGGGCGAATAAGAACCGCATCTTCGTACTGTTCCAGCACATGCGCAGTCCATCCTGTTACTCTGCTTGCGGCGAAGAACGAGGTGAAGAATTCTCTGGGAACCCCCAAGGCGTGCATGACTAATGCTGCATAAAAATCCACGTTGGGAAAAATTCCTTTCTTCTTGTGGACAGTGTCCTCAATCTTTTTGCATTTGTTGTAGATGACCAAAGTATCTCTTTGATGACACATCCTTTCAGCTATTTCTCTAAGGTGCTTTGATCTTGGATCCTCGGTTCTATAGACTCTGTGACCGAATCCCATGATTTTCTTGTTGTCATCCAGCATACTCTGTATGTAAGCTTCCACTTCGTCGAGGCTGTTTATTTCATAGAGCATCTTCATCACTCTTTCGCTAGCTCCTCCATGAAATGAACCTTTGAGGGTTCCAATAGCAGATGTCACAGCAGAATACAGGTCTGAGCCAGTGCCGGCTGTCACACGAGCAGCAAAGGTAGAAGCGTTAAGCCCATGATCCGCATGAAGTATCATATACCGTTCCATAGCATTCTTTTCTACCTGATCTGCAGCCCTTCCTCGGAACATGTACAGAAAGTTTTCAGCGAAACCATATTCTCTAAGAGGAGCAACAGCATCTTTTTTTACGCGTGTCCTATAAAGAAAAGAAATAATTGTAGGAAGCTTAGCTGTTATCCGAATGGCTCTTCGTTTGTTTGCAGCATCAGAAGTATCGTCTGGTTCAGGGTCAAATTCTCCAAGATGAGAAATTTCGGTGCGTAAGACTTCCATTGGATGACAGCCAAGTGAAGCAGAGTTTATTCGTTGAACAACTTGTTTAGGCAGTCTCATTTCGGAGAAAAGTTCGGACTTGAGGTTATTTAGTTCTGTTTGGGTAGGCAATTTGTTGTTTAACAAAAGATAAACTACTTCTTCATATGATGACCGATCAACAAGATCATCAATATCATAACCCGAATAGTAAAGAGCCCCAAGGGGATCTACGAAACTAATTCTGGTTGTGGCAGCAGCAACGCCTCTAAGACCCCTAATCACGACTTTATTATGGTTTTCATCAGTCATTCTCATCAGCTAAGTTCTCTGCAATCCTTTTGACCCAATCTACAATTCACCTAGATTAAGTCTTTCTCTTATCAGTTCACACGCCCTATTTAACGCATATTTGGAGAAACGTTATAGCGTAAGCATGATTTATCCAGATATTAACGGGGATTACGTAGTTGCATGTTAGAACAGTTGCAGCCATTATTGTTTGGTTTGTAGTTGCGTTACTCCTGCTGAATAGGTTCTTTAGGTCAGAATGGATATTGCCGATATCGATTGTATTAACGGTTATTGCAGTTCTCGTTTATTTCAGTCCACGCATAAGAAAAACTACAAAATCCGATAGACAAGA
>Ga0307420_1000724_pt1 | contig 14960 bp, 14 predicted proteins | sample SalMarWE160240MG_2_FD_202167 | JGI IMG/M metagenome (GOLD analysis project Ga0307420, IMG submission 202167) | Salt marsh sediment microbial communities from the Plum Island Ecosystem LTER, Massachusetts, United States - WE1602-40 | ecosystem: Environmental > Aquatic > Marine > Intertidal zone >... | reverse complement strand
ATCGAATATAAGGGAAATGCCAAGATTATTGCACCGGTGATAAAGGGTTTTTGAGGTTCTAGCGGTAACGATTCCAACTTGTATCCCTGATTCCATAAGTAACTCTATGCCCATACCATCCTTTGCGTTAAATACCTTGGTCTCTACACCGTTATCGCTGTAAATGATGCAACCATCGGTAAGGACCCCATCAACATCAAGAAGCAGGAGCTTGATGCGCTTAAGCTTGTTTATATCCATTTTAAGTTTTAACCTTATTCTTTCTGGCTCATCACCATAATCAGGGCATCATCACTCCCGTAATAATTGGGAATTTTTCCAGTTATTTTCATGCCCAGACTCTTATAAAAAGCTATTGCTCCACTGTTTTTTGATCTAACCTCGAGCCATAATCTTTTCCGAGCATATTTTATGGCATGCATGAACAACATCCTGCCAAAACCCTTCATTCGGCATGTGCGTTTAACCGCAGTGGAATGGATATGGCCACCTCTATCAAATAGTATGTATCCCACAATATCGTCTCCTGTTTCTATAACAATAAATGTATCTGGGAAACTGTTTCCATAATTTAGAAAAGTTTGTTTTGAATAGGCTGTCTTTGGAAATGCCTGTTCTTCAATCTCAAGGATTTCATTGATATCCTCAGGCTTGAATTTCCTAATCGTGGCAAGGGATTTTTCATCCATTTGGCGGCAGTGCGAATTTTTATTCGACCCCCTTTTCTTATGTATCCGGATGAGCGAGTTTGTACCTTATCCTTAACACACCGTTATCAAAACTCACTGACACTATTTGAAATTTACCGATCTCTTTTGTCGAGTTGACATGAGTGCCCCTGCAGGGGCAGGCGTCATAATCTCCAATTTTGACAATTCTGATGTTATCACCTATATTTTGCGGCAAACGCTCTATATTGTATTGCTTTTGCGATTCCTCTTTAGTTATAAACTCTTGGGTAACTAACATATCAGCTTGAATAACATTATTGACACCTTTTTCTATTTGGTTGATTTCCTGCTCGGTTAACAAACGATCAAAATGATAATCACATTTTGATTTTTTCTTTTCAACATGTGCACTAAAACTTCGACCACAGCAAAACATCCTGACCATTGTCTGGTTCAGGATATGCTCTGCCGAATGCATTTTTGGATCAATTTCTTTTTTCATAATAGTTCAACCACAAATTATCACGAATAATTATTTAACAATTCTTTTATATTCAAGTTTTTCTTTCGAAAAATTCAAGATAATTGCTAAACGCAGGCCGGTTGCCTTACGTTTTTATATAGAACTTTATTTTCATTTGTGTCCATTTGTGTCCATTCGTGGCTGAATACGAGATTTTTTATTTTCCCTCATAAATTTCTTTATTTCCTCAAGGTGCGGAATCCCTTTGCGTGCCCCTATTTGCGTACATTTAATGGCAGAGGCAGACGAGGCAAAACGCATGCATTTCTGCATATCCCAGCCCTGAAGCAGTCCATAGATATATGCTCCATGATACACATCACCAGCTCCAGTGGTATCCACTACATCAATGGAAAAGGCCTCCTGAAAGTTGATCTTTTTACCACTCAATCCAATACTTCCTTTTGAACCAAGTGTTATGATTACCTCTTTTGGGCCTAAGTCATGAAGGGCTCTAAGGGCTTTTTCAGGAGGTGCAATGTCTCCCACCAGAGGTTCCGCAAACCTTTCTGAAGCGATCAGGATATCCACCATTGATACCAGTTTCTGGGATCCTACCCTCATTGTTCCGGCATCCATGACTATTGTAAGTCCCATATTTTTGGCCTGCCGGGCTGCCTCTTGAGCCGCTTCGATCATCAGATTGTCCAGGTGCAGGATTTTGGCCCTTGAAAAAGGGCTCAGATTCACATCACGTGGTCTTAGGTGGGGAGCGCTTCCTCTGTGCCAGAAGATCGTTCTGTTTCCATTTTCTGTTATTGCAATAAAGGCAAACTGAGATGTATAACCAGGAGTAATCTTTAAAAAGGTAGAATCCACTTTTTCGTTTTTAAGCCCCTTTACTATTTCAATACCACGTGAATCGTCAGATATAGACCCTAAAAAGGATGTTCGTATACCCAGGCGGGAAAGAGTAACAAGGGCAGAAGAAGCAGGCCCCCCACATTGGATGTGAAGGTCCATGAGTTCGCACTTGCCATCTTCCTCGGGATAGATACTGACTCTTCCCAAATAATCAAGGCATGCCTGCCCAAGACCGATTACCTGAATATCTTCAGTAATGAGAATTCCCCTTTTTTTGAACACTCATGGCCTTTCGGCCACAACGAAGGATGAAAGTAGTTGAGTGGTCAAATGGTTGAGTAGTAAACGACTTAATTTTAGGCATTTTAGGCACTTTAGCCCTGGCCCAGACCTGTCCCGATACAATCGGGATTAGGCTGTATTGCCAGGACTTATAAATAATATAGAAATTGCAATATTTGCCAAGGAAGTCGCGCCTCTCGATCCCGACCCGGTCTCGGGACGGGGAGGGCGGGCTCACTTTAGGCACTTTCATATAAAGTATAAGATAGAATCTACTCGGATTTCCTACAATATAGCATGCCAAAAGGCCGATAAAAAAACAAGGCTGAATTACTGCGGGAAAAAAATAGGAGATACCATTAGAACAGCCTCGCTGTAATCAAAGGGCAAAAGTAGTAAGAAAAATAGGCATATACCTCATATGTGTATGATAAAGTGAGTTAATGAATAACAAAAATGATGTTGAGATTTCACTATTCCTATAATATCCTAATATATAAACTCACGAGGCTTTTTCTTTTAGGTTACATGGAGGATTTGTTTATGGCCAAGAAACCGACCTATGAAGAATTGGAACAAAAGGTCAGGGATTTGCAGAAAGAGGCTGCCAAGCATAAAAAGGTAGAAGGAGCTCTTCAAAAATCCACAAGGCGCCTTGGAACCCTCATTGATTTTGTACCATACCCCATAGAGATACTTACTGTTGACGGACGTGTGTACTACCTGAATCATGCCTTTACCGAAATGTTTGGGTGGACCCCCAAGGAATTAGAAGGAAAATTTATTCCGTTTGTTCCTCCAGAACTTAAGCAAGAGACTGCCGATAATTTTAGACTGCTTTTAAAAGAAAAGGTATTGCAGCGACAAGAAACCAGGCGTCTTACAAAGGATGGTCGAATTCTGGATGTATCTATGAGGGCGGTTTGCCATTCGGAATCTGACGATGAACCAGCCCTGGAACTTGTAATCTTTAGGGATATTACACAGGAAAAAAGGATAGCCCGCATCAATGAGGCACTACTTCGGATAAGCATGGCTCTCCCCTCCTATCCTGATTTAGAAGATGTTCTGGATTACATTAGCAGTGAGATTAAACTTATCCTGAATGTGGATGGAGCGATTGTCATATTGCTGGATGAGGAGAAGAAGGAGCTCTTTTTTTTAGGAACGGCATATGAGGATAGAGCTACCCAAAAAAGGGCGAAAGAGATTCGTTTTCCTGCAGATAAAGGTATATCAGGTAAAGTCATTAAAACCGGTGAGCCAGTCATTGTACTTGATACCTCCAAAGACCCGAATTATTATTCCGTGGTGGATGAGAAACTTGGATACGATTCCCGTAATATGCTGGATGTACCTTTTAGAAGCAGTGATCGAATTGTAGGGGTTTTATGCGCCATTAATAAAAAAGAAGGGGTTTTTGATAACACAGATGTTGATCTATTGAGCATGATAGGAGGGACCGTTGCCCTTTCCGTTGAAAACGCCAGGGTTTCCAATGAGCTAAAAAAGGCATACGAGGAAGTTACAAGCTTGAACAGGGCAAAGGACAATGTTATCAACCATCTATCCCATGAATTAAAGACACCTGTTGCAGTCCTGGCCAGTTCTTTAAATATACTGACAAGGAACTTGGTAGCCCTTCCTGAAGAGACATGGAAGCCATCCATAGAAAGGGCCCAAAGAAATCTGGATCGGATAAAGGATATTGAGTACGAGGTGGAAGATATCATGCGGGATAAACAACACAAGACCTATGGCCTCCTTTCCCTGATACTCGATCAGTATACCGATGAATTGGAGAGCCTTATTATTGAGGAGGGAGGAGAAGTTCCCATAGTTCAACGTGTAAAGAAACGTATTGAAGAAATATTTGGACCCAAGGAGATCATTGCAGAAGAAATTCTTCTGGATGAATATGTCAAGGAAAGACTTGAGTATAGCAAACCATTATTTTCACACCGCCAGATTGAAATTATACGCAACCTTGTTCCTACACCACCCATATATATGCCTCTGGATCCTTTACAAAAGGTGATTGACGGTCTGATAAAAAATGCCGTGGAAAATACTCCTGATGAGGGGAAGATAGAAATCACTGTCCGAAAAAAGGGGAAAGGTTCCGAGTTGGTGGTTCATGACTATGGCATTGGCATTATGGAAGAGGCTCAGAGACGGATATTTGAAGGTTTCTTTGTAACCCAGGATACGATGGCCTATTCCTCAAAAAGGCCGTATGATTTTAATGCCGGGGGGAAAGGGGCGGACCTGTTGCGTATGAAAATCTTCTCCGAGCGGTATCATTTCAAGATAGATATGACGTCTTCAAGGTGTCGATTTATACCCAAAGATAGTGATGTTTGTCCTGGCAGGATCAGCATTTGTACCTTTTGCAAAAAAAAGGAAGATTGTTATCATTCAGGTGGGACTATTTTCTCTCTGTATTTTCCACCAGCTCCGAAACGAGGTCGGCACGCGAGGGTTGATGGCTAAATTAGCGTAAAGCTGAAAACTAGTACACTGGCAAGATCATTATTTGCTCCTTCAAGGAATAGGTGAGGGTAGATGAGCATGGGGATGTCTTTTTTTAACCATGCCCTCACAAAGACGAATCGGGAGGCCACTTCACACCAGTGCACACAGACAAAGTTCCTAGAAGACAATGACAAGTTGCTCGTGCACAGGGTGTGAAGCGGCACGCTGATGCCCCCTGTTAGAGGGCATGATGTAAAAAAGACATCCCCATGCTCATCCGCCAGATGCATGCTCGTTATATAAAGCATTGATTACAATGGAGGTTTTACATGAAATATCGTGAACTGATCGTTGAAAGAGAGGGGCCTCTGGTCACGGTGACGCTGGATGGACCGAAGCCATTAAATACCCTATCTGCACGTATGCTCAGGGAGCTCAAAGAAGTTGCTTTAAGCTTTCAGGATGATCCAGGTATCCGTGTTGTTATCCTCACAGGAGCTTCAGGTGTTTTCAGTGCAGGTTTGGACCTTAAGGACCCGGAGGTACATAAAATGATAGGCGGAACCATGGATGAACGGCGAGAACGTGTCATATTGGGACCGCGTGCCTGCCGCTCCTGGGAAGAAACGGAGCCGGTTACCATTGCTGCTATAGAGGGATTTTGTGTGGGAGGTGGTGTCTCACTCGTGATTTCCTGTGATTTTCGTATCATGGGACAGTCTGCATTCATGCGTATACCTGAGATTGAACTGGGGTTAAATTATAGCTGGGGCTCCATCCCTCGATTGCTCCATCTTATAGGGCCTGCTAAGACCAAGCAAATGATCCTTTTGGGTGAACAGGTGCCGGCAAAAAAATGTCTGACGTGGGGCCTTGCTGAAGAGGTGGTTTCAGATGGATCAACTATGGAAACCGCCATAGCTCTGGGTGAGAAGATTCTCAAAAAACCGCCTATACCCGTTTGCATGACAAAACAGGCCATAGCCACTATAACCGCTGCTCTTGATAGAGCAGGTATCTATATGGACGCAGATCAGTTTCTCCTTACCACCTATTCAAAGGGTCACGAGGAAGCGCTTGATGCTTTTCTAAATAAAAAACCCATGGTGTAAAGGAAAATGACACTTAACACTTATTGCCCTTTATAGAGAAGTTCGGCCAGATCGGATAAGCCAAGATTTTCCAGGATTTCTTTTTTGGGCACTCCATCATCATTGAATCCCCGTAGCTCGTAAAACTCTTTTAACATCAGATCAATATCAGGCACACTTTCCTGTGTAGGGCCTGTCTCCATTGGCGTCAAAAGCCTCTCAGGCAGCCTGTCGTGCTCGGCCCTGGCTCCGAACAGGTTTGACAATCCCCGCTTTAAGTACCAGATTCTCCTGCCGAGGCGCATTACTTCCTTGATGGTGTAATCAAATCCCGTGACATGATTTACCATGTCCACGGCTTGGGTTGCGTTCAGAATCATCGCGCCGAGGTTACAGAATATAGCACAGCTGGAGAAAAACATCCCGAAATCCTGGCAGGCGCTGTTTAATTTTGCCTTGCCCGTACTGCTCATACCGTTTATCTCATCTGCCAGTTCAGGGATTTCAGGAAGATACATGCCACCGCTCTCTATCGGAAAGTTGAGGCTGGCATTGTGGCACGCTCCCCGAGGCGAGACAGCATAGGCCAAACCATAGCCATGAGCAGACCTGGGATCGTGCATAGGGGCCTCAAGGCCTTTAACCGTAGTCAAAAAATCTGATGCGTTACCACCGATCTGTTCCGCTGCTCTTGTGCTGCCCTCGGACAGGATGGAGCCAAATCCTTCTTTCTTTCCGATTTTCTCAGCCATTGCTACGATGGCTTCCGAATTGCCCCAACTGAGCTTCAGGCCGTCGGTATCTTCTTCTGTTATCATCCCATTCTCAAAGCACTCTATGGCAAAGGCAATGGTTGAGCCGCAGGTTATAGTGTCCATGCCGTAGCGATTGCAGATATCGTTTGCCTTTCCAATAGATTCCATGCTGGAATTCAAGCACATGGTTCCGAAGGTAGCGATAGTCTCATATTCAGGGCCTGGTCCCTTATCGAATTTGAAGGGCCCCTCTCTTACCTCTGCCTCTCTTTTGCACGCCACTCCGCAGGCATAGCAGGTTCTTTTCCCGGTTAGGATCTTCTCGCCATATGCTATGGGCGCTATCTCTTCAAAGAGCTCCCAGTCGGTTTGGTGCCAGTTCTTTATGGGGATGTCACCAGATATGATACCGATATCCATATGCGATGCGGTTCCAAAGAAGCGCAGTCCCTCTATGGTTATATTGCCATCATAGAGCCCCTTAAGCTCTGTACGGAGACTGTCAAGCCGTTCCGGGCAGGCAACTTTGAGCCTACCTGTTCCCCTGACAAAAATGGCCTTAAGCTTCTTTGCACCCCATACCGCACCCATTCCGGTACGTCCAGCTGCATGTCCCTTGTTGTTGATTATCGAGGCGAACCTGACAAGATTCTCGCCAGCAGGGCCTATGGTAAGAACCTGCCCAGACTTTCTTGATTTTTCCTTATGATCAGCGATTATCTCATCATTCACGGTGTATACATCCGTGCCCCAATACTTCTGCGCATCTCTTATCTCTACCGTGTCATTGTCAATATAGATGTAGGTTGGCTTATCAGCCTTACCGATAATCACTATGCCATCATAGCCGGCAAACTTCAGCTCTGCACCAAAGAAGCCGCCAATATTGCACTCACCCCATAGGCCGGTGAGTGGCGACTTTGAGCAGACTGTCCACCTGGCTACCGCATTCATCCTGATACCAGTTAAGGGGCCGGTCATAAGTATGAAGGGATTGTCAGCGGAAAGGGAATCAAAGCCTGGCCTGTCCTTTATCAGGTCCAGATAGATCTTGGCGCCAAAGCCAAGACCGCCTATGTATTCCCTGGCGAATTCTAAATCAAGGGGCTTTGTTTCTATAGTTCCGGAGGTAAGATCGATGTAAAGTATTTTACCGGCATACCCTCCCATATCACAACCCTTTAATAGATGTTATACTCGCTATACCCGTTCTCTTCGAGATACTTTGGGTACATGGTATAGGCAGGCTTTATTGCTGGCAGAAGCTTTAGTATTTTTGGAATTGGTCCTTTTGCCACCATCTGCCGCCGTGTCAGGGCTGCCATTAGATTCACTTTGCCGAACCAAAATTTGTGAGCTATTTCGGCGCTCATGGACATATCAACCTCGGCCTTTGTTTCGGTGTCCCCGGGCCTTACATCTATTTTATCGCCCGAGCAGTCAATTACTATCACAATGTCCGGATCACTGTAAGTAAACCGAATGATCAGGTTTGAGGCGAGTAGCTTATCTGCAACGTTTGGCGTGTCAGACACCTGCCTGAAGAACCCGCCAAGCATTTCTTCAAACTTTTCAGAACTTTCGAAGAGTCCCATATATGACCTCCTTTTATGAAATAATACATTAATAGGCGTTTTTCAGATGAACCAATATCTCCTCAGCCACCACCTCCCGTGGATTATAGAAGCTCGCGCCATCCAAAACCGTGGCCTCGGCAATCTCTAATAGGCCATCCTCGATAACGCCTACTTCTCGGAGCCTCAAGGGCAACATCCCCATCTTGTTCAACGCGCCGGTCAGCTTTTTCACTGCCTCGATGGCCTTTCTTGCTTCATCCTCCACTGAAAGCCCTGATATATCCTCACCCATAATAGGCGCCAATTTTGCTAACTTGTCCCTGGCTTCATCAAAATTGTACTCCATGCCATGAGGCAAAAGTATGGCGTTAGCAATACCGTGGGGTACCCGATAAAGTCCTCCAACTGAGTGTGCCATGCCGTGCACACACCCGACCATGGAGTGGGAGAACGCTATTCCAGCCATAGTGGACGCTATTAGCAGAGCACCCCTGGCTTCGAGGTCTTCCCCATGGTTGGTTGCCTGTACAATGTTATTAAAGATTAGTTCGACAGCTCCGAGGGCAAGGGCGTCAGAAACGGGCGACCATTGCAAATCAACGTAAGCCTCGATTGCATGGGTCAATGCGTCCATGGCCGTGGATGCAGTCAGCTTTGGGGGCAGGGAAAGGGTCATCTCCGGATCGAGCACAGCCAGACTGGGAAGGAGAAATTTATCCGTAAAGGATGTCTTCACCCTGTTCTCCTTGTCGTAGACCACTGCGGCCATGGTTGTCTCACTACCCGTTCCAGCTGTTGTGGGTATTACAACCAAGGTTTTAAGCGGCCTTGTAAGTGTTTGCGCGCCTGAGTGGTCTTCTATGAGGTCACCACCTTCTGAGATCAGAATGTTTGCCGCTTTAGCCGTATCAATGACGCTGCCCCCGCCGATGGCGATCAGACCTTCAGCGCCAGAGGCAGTGGCCTGCTCTGCGCATCCATTGACAGTGCTTACCTCAGAATCTTGAGGCACATCAAGAAATTCTCCTGTAACCTCGATGCCCGCAGATAAAAGACCATCCATAACCTTCTTTGTAATGCCAAGATCGCTAATAATTGTATCGGATACGATGAAATATTTCTCAACGCCGAGAGAATCAAGCTCAGCCGCAAAATCCGAGGCAATGCCCTGGCCGTATACTATCCTGGTAGGGTTGTAGAACTCGAAAAATTCCGGAAGCATAAAATCCTCCCTGTTTGACTTTAGGGCACAGAAAGATTGCTTATTTCTAGCTACCATCTCACAGGTGAGATGTCAACTTTTGCGAGCACTTTTGCGAGCAGCATCAACAGGCACTGTGACGCACAGTGCCTGTTTGTACATCCGAGGGTGTAACATTCGGCACAGAGCGCTTTGATCAATTTACTCCCGGTTTGGCATGTAAATGTAAACCGGGTTCAAAAAACCCTTGGCAGTTTCTTGTAGTGGATATATTATTTTTTTGTAGAAGATAGCTCCAAAACAGTTAATAAGGGGAGTGTGCTATGAAAAGCAAGAAAACCATGGGGGATTTTTGCGAGATGAAACGTAAGGGGCAGAAGATTACCTTTATCACCAGCTACGACTACCCAACAGCTACTTTTGCGGAGAAGGCAGGGATGGGCATGATCCTGGTGGGAGATTCTCTGGGAATGTGGGTGTACGGGTATGGCGGGACAGTGCCCGTAACCATGGATCAGATGATTGTCCATAGCGAGGCAGTGCGACGCGGTGCCCTGAGCACCTTTGTGATCGGCGACATGCCCAGGGACGCACCCTTGAGAGCGGCAAGGCACAGGTTCAGGATGCCCTAGCAGTGCAGGAGGCCGGCATTGCCTTAGCCTTCACTGGATCAAAGGGATCAAGCAATCCAAGCACATAATCAACAAATTGGGTTTGTGCTGCCATAGATATGTTTATATCAGGGTTAGGGAAAACTTACCAGAAAATCATTATATAAGGATACTATCCGCTGGATGGTTGTGATGAGGGCTCATGGCATGAGGTTTGAGAGCATTAGTCGCACAACACCCTCTCTTTCTCTATCTAATGAAGCTTTGCCTCAAACAGATGAAATAGAAGTCCGCAAGAAAATCCGTAATACTGAGTAACGGTTATGGGTTAAGGTTGCGATGCCCGTTTCGTTTTTCGGCCTGCCCTGGTGCGACGACACAGGAACGTTATGTCTGGGCCAGGGTAACATCATTCGTCTTTTTATTTTCACCTTACCTTAACCTTTACCGATACAGGCTTCGTTTCCCTAACCGTTACCAAAATAAAGCAGCAGAACTTGATGTAACTGCAAAACTTGACACAAATGTTGAGATCTTAGCTTATATAGACATCTAGTATGGCCTACGCTGAAGCAGGACATCTAAAGGAGGAAATGCCCAATCGTCTTAGGGCTGGTTAAGAGCAAATCCTACTCACAAGGCTACCACTCCACCTACGATTTCTTGCATATTTACCTGTCACCTCTTTTCAACTCATGGCTCTGCCGCCATCTATCGGTAGCGCAACGCCGGTAATATAGGAAGCTTCCGGGGACACAAGAAAGAGGGCTGCTTGCGCTATCTCCTCGGGAGTGCCAAGTCGTTTGATTGGTCGTATCTGTATATTCATCTGAGTATATTCTTCAGGTACTATTTCCGGGTTGCGTGCGAGGACGCCCTGCCACAAAGGGGTCGAGGCGATCGGCCCCGGGCAGACAGCGTTCACCCGGATATCATCCTTTGCCAGGGCAACGGCTAAAGCCCGAGTAAGCATCACCAGCCCGGCCTTTGAAACCGAGTAGGCTGGCGATTGCGATGAGGGACGCAGCCCTAGGCCTGAACCGGTAAAAAGGATAGATCCGCCTCCGGCTTTCTTAATCTCGGGAGCGGCAAATTTTGCCCCGAAGAAACCGGCCTTTAGGTGTATAGCCATTATCTGGTCGTAAGCTTCTTCCGTCGTCCGTTCGATACGACCTGGTCCGGCAATGCCGGCGTTGTGGTAAAAGATATCAAGCTTGCCGCATAAAGCCACCGTCGTTTTTACCATCTTTTCAAGGTCGACAATATTCACCATGTTGGCGTACGTAAAAAAGGCATCTCCTCGGTCATTCCTGATGGTTTGCACGGTTTCATTGGCACCTTTCTCGTTAATATCAGCAATGACCACCTTCGCGCCTTCCTTAGCAAATAAGATGGCAGCAGCCCGACCGATCCCAGTAGCCGCCCCTGTTATCAAAGCAACTTTCCCTTCAAGTTTCATCGTTCATCAGCCTTCCTTTATTCATCAACCTCTACTTGCCGACTTTTTATGTCTGCATCTCTAAAATTGGGTCGGCCGACTTCGGTCATCCATACCTGACCGCCGTTCAAATTCATCACTGTTCCGGTGACCCATTCAGCCACATCGGATGCGAGGTAGACCGCCATATCGGCAACTTCTTCGGGCTTTCCCATCCGTTGCAGAGGGACGTTGCTAAGGAGTTGCTTCAGTTGCTCAGGGCGCCTGTTCTTCGAGGTGCGCGGTGTCTCGATTAATCCGGGAGCAATGGCATTGACCCGGACATGCGGCGCAAATTCCATCGCCATTGACAGGGTCAGATTAATCACCGCTGCCTTGGCGGCCGAATAGGCCGGCAGCCCCGCCCAGGGGAATTGCCCGGTAATGGAAGCCATATTTATGATACTGCCTCTTTTTTGATCCAGCATGGGCTTGACAGCAGCACGGGCGCACAGGAATACACTCTTCAGGTTCAAAGCAATGGTCTTGTCCCAGTCCCTTTCGCTTATTTTGGTTACCCTGCCGATGCCGAAGTTCGGACCGCTCGCCCCCCCGGCATTGTTGACCAGTATATCGATGCGGCCGAAAGTCGCCAGTGCTTTCTCTACCATTCGGGCGACTTGCACGCTGTCCGTCACATCGACCGGCAGAATCACGCTTTCCTGCCCCAACCCTTTTATCTGCGCTGCGATATCCTCACCGGCGCCAGGGTTGAGATCGGCAATGCAGACAGCGGCTCCGCATCGAGCCAGCCCCACACTTATGGCTTTGCCGATGCCCTGACTACCGCCGGTTATGATGGCCACTTTGCCGTCCAGGCTTAGCTCCGATATTCGCATTTAGCGTTTCTCCTCATATATGCTCTATAAATAATATTCAGCCTGCCGGCTGCCGACATCATTTTGCTGGTGGAATAAAAATCCCCTCCTCAATAAATCTTTTTATCGGCTGCACTTGAGACCTTTCCGCCTGGTCCGTCGGCAAACGATCCTTATACAAGTTAATGGGATATACCGGGTTCTTGTATATCTCATTATAGGCTTCTGTTCTTAACTGGGTTAACCAGTTTTGCCTGGGGTCGATTCTTCGCCTTCGCAGGGCTTCGATGTTTATCTGGGCGGCGGTAACGGTTTCGCCGGGATAAGGCACAACCTGTAATAAGGCGCCATGAAAGTCCACTACCATTGAATTGCCCGGATAGGAATTAAGAGGATTCCCTTTGACATAAAGATTGCCGGGAGCGCAGGCTACCACATACATCATATTAAAGGCGGCATGGGCCCTATTGGAAATTTCCCACAACTGTTGCGGGGGGGAACCATCCGGCTCGGCCATACCGCTGGAGCGTATCATTACCTCACAGCCCTGGATGGCTAAGGCGCGAGCATGTTCCGGGTAAAAGGCCTCGTTACAGATCAGATAGCCCAGTTTGCCGATGTCGGTCTCTACAACCGGAAACATGCAGCTCAAAATATCTCCCTTTTTTCTGCCGTATTTACCGTCCATCACCTCGATGTACTTTTCCCAGATATCATGCGGGCTGACATCGTCGCGACCACGGTAAGGCAGGTAGGGACAATATTTATGGCGTTTATAAATGACCTCTCCCTGGGGGTCGATAATAAATGCGCTGTTCAGAGCAAACTCAGTGCTTATTTCCGGTATGACTTCATGCGCGTTTCCCGCGATATAAGTATTGTATTTTTTGGCCTGCTCGGCCAGCAGATCAGTTTCTTCTCCTGGTATCTGGATTGCCATGTCTTTGGCAACTTTAGTAAAGATGTTGTCATATGGTGCAGGATTGTCATTCCAGCCCTGCATAAATACTTCGGGGAATACGACAAGCTTCAGCGGTGCATATTCTCGAAAACTAAGCCTTAAGGCGCCATATCCAAATAGCTCCAGGCATCGGTCCAAATTGGCCTTTCTTATCTCCTTCCGGTGGTCTATGCCGACCCTGTTCATCTGCATGCAAACCGCAGTATAAAGATCTGTCATCGCTTACCTCCTTTTTGAGATACTTATTTTATTTAATCAAAAGAATTCCTCGATGCTCTGCATCGGGGTTAATAAAAATTCCTTTTGATACCTCGCAGCTCTGCTGCGGGGTAGTTCATTATAATAAAGTTGTCAAAGCATTATCGAATAATTTTGTTATTTCTGCGTTTTTCTATTTTATACTTTTCGTCTGTCGTGGCCGACGTGCAGCAGAGGAAATACGTACGCAACATTAACGCGATCTTATGCCGATTACATCAGTTTGGGCGCCAAGATTTTCATGAGTGGTGTAGCCAACATTACCCATTGCATCACAACCACGGCAATGGAAAAAATGGGATAATATTCCAGCAAAGACTCAATCACGGAGGATAATATGGATAAGGTCCGTCATAGCCTAAACTGTTTGAAATCATTTCCCCTTTTTCCAGCAATAGATTGATTGAGGCCTTCAGGTTCGGGCTGGCCTTGAAGTTGAATTCCATCGAGACATTAATAGCGGCGACCACCTGTCCTTGTTTATCGAGCAAGGGAGAGCCGATTGAATACAAATCCATAGAAAGCTCCTGATCACAGATACTATACCCTCTTTTCCGGGTTATCATGATCTCTTTCATAAGCTCTTGCTTTGATGAGATTGTCTTCGGAGTGATGGGAAAGAATTCAATTTTGTTCATGCGTGCCTTTAACTCTTTATCGCCTAATCCGGCCAGCAAGGCCTTGCCCAGCGAGCCTGCATAACAGGGAAGTTTAGAACCGGGTCCTAGATCATATTTCATGAATTTTCTGACTTCCTTGTGGTATAAAAAGAGAGTATGGACATCTTCTAAAACAGCTAAATTGACAGTCTTACCGAGTCGAGCTGAAAGTTCGTCGAGGTAAGGCTTCGCTATTGTAGCCAAACTGGATGTATTCAAAAAGTTGCACGACAGCGAAAGGACCTTGGCAGTTAAAACGTACCTCTTGTTCTCCTCCCGTCGCAAATAACCTAGAACGCTTAGCGTATTCAGAAAACGTTGCGCAGCTGTCTTCGTGAGCTGGGCCTGATTTGCAATTTCGGTTAAGGTCAGGGGGCGAGATGACTTGGCGCACAATTCCAGAATGCTCAGACCACGGGCTAAAGATTGGATGAAATTTCTATCACGTATAGCGTCATTAGTTCTCATATATCGTTACTAACACAAATTCTTCTTTATGGCAAAAACCGTTTTCGGTTGAGGATTAGCAGCGCATATTTAAGTGCCTATTGGATAACGTTCCCCGAGAGCACATCACTTCATTAAACTGGGCAGGTACATGGCGATTTGGGGAAATGCGATTAGCAGAGCATTGAATATTACCATGGTATAACAAAACGGCCATGCACCGCTAAATACAGTGCCCATTGATATATTTTCTTCTTTCACCATGCTGGCGACAACAAAAAGATTCAGACCCACCGGGGGCGTAATCTGGGAAAGTTCCATCTGAATTACGACAAGGACTCCGAACCATA
>Ga0307420_1000722_pt1 | contig 14965 bp, 28 predicted proteins | sample SalMarWE160240MG_2_FD_202167 | JGI IMG/M metagenome (GOLD analysis project Ga0307420, IMG submission 202167) | Salt marsh sediment microbial communities from the Plum Island Ecosystem LTER, Massachusetts, United States - WE1602-40 | ecosystem: Environmental > Aquatic > Marine > Intertidal zone >... | reverse complement strand
GGATAATAATATTACTGATTGTTATTTCCATGATTTCAGCTTTGATAATTTTTACATTATAGAATCAAGGAGATTAAGATAGATGAATAAAAAATTGACTAAAACAAAAAAAGCGAGGTTGAATGCGTGAGCTGGCATTATTTGGAAAGGGAGAGGTGATGTATGATAGAAATAAAGAAATTAACAAAAGCTGACCTCGGGAGCTGGGTTATTTATAATGACGGGATAGGATTTCCGGAACAGGGAAAAATTAAATCATGGAATAATAAATACATTTTTGTTGTTTTTAATGCAGGATTTGATTATAGAAATTATACAGGTCAAGCATGTAATCCAAATAATTTATTTTTTGGTAAATTAGATTATTTAAGGCAAATAGATAAGGAGGATTAATGAGAAGGAACATAAAAATTTATCAACACCATACTGGTTATTGGGTAATCTTTGATTTTGACGAAAAAAAAATTCTTCACAATTGTGATAATGAATTAGAAGCATACAAAATAGCATTGAATAGAGATTATAAATTGATGTACTAATTGGGAGGAATCATGCCAGCACTTAATTTCAAAAAACAATTTGTAGAGGAAATATTATCCGGGGAGAAAAAACAGACTATCAGGGCTATGAGAAAAAGACCGTTCAAAGTTGGAGATAGATTATATTTGTATACAGGGATGAGGACAAAACAGTGTAAAAAAATTGGGGAAGCTGTTTGTACAAAAGTAGAACATATAAAAATATATTATAAGAATGATATTCTTAACGTGAAGTTAAAAGGGAGAATATTATCATTTGATGAATTGAATTATTTTGCTGTATATGATGGATTCAACGGAGTTTTTGGATTTATTGGTTTTTTTAAAGATATAACGCCATTTTCTGGACAAATAATTTATTGGGAGAAAATAGAATGACAGTAAAAGAATGGAAACAATTTTTATCGGACAAGGAGGATTGTCGTACAGTTTATTATGACCACCAAATTATGGATATAAGTAAATTAGGTTTAGGATGTGAACATATTTCACAAAAAACAGAAGAACAAGGGGAGTTAGATGAGTAATTCGTTTCCAGGTGGAAGAATAGATTCTCGTCCATCAAAAGTAGAATGTCCTTTATGTAAAAACACAAGAAAGCTAGAAGATTTTGAAAAGTGTGAAGTATGTGAGGAATATGTTTGTTTGTATTGTGTTGAATATGTTAATCGTAAAGGCTTTGTTTGTGTAAAATGTAAGGAAGAAACGTGATATATGAAAAAGAGTAGAGCAGAAAAGGCTGGTGAAAAAATGGCACTTTCTATAATTGAAATGGTTAATCTCATGTATCAAAAAAATACAGCGAAAAATTTTTATATCGGATTATTAAAGACATTAAAAGAACAAACGGAAGAAAAATAGGAAAGGAGGAGTCATGAATAAAATATTTGAAGCGGTGGCAAGGAAATGGCTAAAAGAAAATCTAATGAAGTGTAACGAGAAACAACAAAGGGTTTTTCGTGTATTGTATGACGTAAAAGGAGGTGAAGTTTTAAGGAAAACGATAAATGATATAGTAGATTCTCTTCCAGAAGATAAATTAGATCATATCATGCAACAGGTACAAAGAACTATCGAAAAGAATGAAAAACAAAGCCACTATAGTATAGAGGATCATTTCGTAGGAACTGAGGAGAGTGTACAGGATCCCGCTTGGGAACAAGGAGAATTAGAATGGGAATGCTAGAACTGAATGAAGTGTGTATATTGTCTTATGAAGCATTTAGAGAACGCGTTAAGAGAATAATACATGATAAATCTATTTTATTTATGGAAGTACCTGTATTTATAAAGGATTACAATACTGGGGTAAGGAGTCTTAAGTGGACTTATTTTGTTCTATTAAATCAATTCCACGAAACAAAAGAGGAATACAGAGAAGAACTATATAAGAAAAACTATATGGATTATTTTAAGTTCATTAAATATCAGACTAGAAAAGAATTAAATATGATTGTATGAAAGTTATGAGTTTTCTATAATATAGTAGAAAACAATTAGGAGGTTTTATTTATGAACAGAGAATCTTGTTTATATTGTGTGCTTAAGCATCTCGCACAGGCACAAGATCTTATTATAAAAAGTCATCGATTAAGCTGTCCATTATCTGGTTTATTGCTTTCTGTGGCACATTTGGCTCAAGCTGAAGCAGAAAGCTTGGAGGCTCATTATAAAAATCTTGCTCTTGATATAAGAAAAGTAAGATTGGCAATTATGGGACAAAAAGGAGAATCAACAGCCAAACAGGGTATAATGAAATTGATAGAGCAAGCCAATAATATCTTAGAATCACTATTGTCTGAAAATAATGATAATCGTGATTATGATATTGTTGTTGAAATGCTTTCTGAAAGTGGTGTTTCTTTTGTTAATGATAAAATTAAATCAGGAGAGAAATTATGAAGAAAAGAAAGAACAAAGATCCTTATGAAGTTCTAGGAGTAAATAAAAAAGCTTCTAACAAAGATATAAAAAAAGCATATCATAAGGAGAGTAAAAAGCATCATCCAGATAAAGGAGGTTCTCAGGAGAAACAACAAGAGATAAATGAGGCATATTTAATTTTGATAAATCCTTTTAAAAGGAAGCAGTATGACACAACAGGAAATGTAGAAGATTATGAACAGAAAGGTCTTAATATAGCTATGAAGATAATGCAGGAAGCTGTAAAGGCTAATCCTAATAATGTTAAAGATTTCTTTATCAATGAAATAAATAAGGGAATAGCATCTGTAAAGAATGAACAGAAAAAAGCTAAAGATGAAATGACTAAATTGAGAATATTTCTTAATCGATTAGAAAAAGCTCCTGAAAATGACATTCTTACTCCTATGATAAATCAAGAAATATATCATTTAGAAGTAAGAATAGAGGAAGGCGATCTTCTTCTTAAAAGTATTAAAAGAGCAAAAGCAATACTGGATGAATATATCTTTTCTAAACTTGGAGAAGAAATGGAAGTTTACGGTTTTGGAAATATTTTTGTTCAAACCATTCAAACACCATGGGAACAACATTGTGATGGAACCTGAAAAAGATATGGAGTGGTTTAGAAACAGATTAAAAATTATCTTACATGTTCTTGAAGAAATAAAAAAGAACAAAAGAGATAAAAGTAAAGGTCCTTGTATAATGCTATTTCTTATTCATAGATATGCTCCAGTAATTCTTATTCCTAAAATTGATTGTAATGAGAATGGTACTATAGACGCTTATATATTGATAGACAGAATAAATCGAGAGAATAAGAAAAAATATGTAAGATTCGAGAATCTTGAAATAATTAAAACACTTTATTCTTATGAAAAAGTATTTCTCGAATGGTCATAAGGAGGTTTTAATAGAAGATGTTATGAAGAAAATAATTATGAGACAAACATGGAAATGGCATAAACCGTTAAGACCGTTAAGAAGTTTGAGTCAACCTATTGGGATAGAATACCTTTGTCCGCGAGTAGATTCAGAAATGGAAATACTAAATAAAGAGTGTCCAGTCTATGATTGTGGTAAATGCTGGTCAAGATGCTACCCAGCTAAACGGGAAGAGTGTTGCTGGGAATTATGTGTAGTAATAAATTTTGATTTTAATAGACGTGGAAATCCACAACCTGATTATACGGCATTCATGGTTGGTTTATATTATGACAAGGAAAGGAGGAATAAAGATGGGAAAAATATTAAATAAGGTAATTGAAATGGCAACAGAGACAAAAATGGAAGTTGACAAAGAAGTTTGGAATTATGTTAAGCCTGATAGTGAGTTTGAAATATATTATGGTGAAGATAATTCAAACAATTGTACTGTCCATGTGTTTTGTATAGTTGATGAGATTATGGTTGTTTATAAATCAAGGAGAGACGGTTCGACTGTATGGAACTACAAAATCGACAGTATTTATTTCTTCCATTTTGCTAATCGGGAAGGGTTCTTAAATCATTAAGAACTGGTTAAAAAGGGAATAATAATTGATGTATGCAATCGCTTAACAAATATCAGGGAATCCTGAGGCGAACAAGAAGATATTATTCTCTGGAAGAGTAGCTAATGGGTAAAGCAGCAGTAACAATCTTACTGTGAGACATAGGTTCGAATCCTATCTCTTCCAGTATAAAAAGAGGGTTTACATTTGTCCTAAAATATCTTACAATATAAGAGAGGTGACAAATTGAGATTATTGTTGAAATCAAATCGCAAAAGAATAACAGAAGGACAGATAGTAACTTATAGAGTCAGAGGTAAAATGAGGCAATATAAGAAGATAGCCGGTAAAATGGTTTATCAAGGAACTGTCGAAGAAACAAAAAAGAAAACAATAGGAATTAAAAAAGAAACAAAAAAACCTGTCTTAAAAATGAGCAAAGAACAAAAAGAAGTATTTAAAGATGTCGGAATATATTGTAAAGATGATAATGCCCTTAGTTATGTTAAAGATCAAATGAAAGCTATATTTTCTGAAAGTCTTAACACTGAAATAAGTGATTATTCTAAATTGCCTAAATATATAAGAAACATTACAATTATGAACTCTAATTCTGCTAAATATACACCTAATAAAATATGGATAAATTGGGAAAACTTTTTATGGCAAGAAAAAAAATTAGAAATAAATATGTTTGAGGGAATACCAGATAGTATTAAACCTGTTTTTGATATAATGAAAAAAGAGCAAGGAGATAATATTGACATATTAGAAAAGAAAATTGCTTTAGAAAAAACAATAAGAGAATTGTCAAGTAAAGCAACAAGAACAAGAAATGATATTTATAATTCTATTCTGTGGGCTAAAAAAGAATTATCAGAAGAGGATCAAGAAAAATACAAATATGTTAATCCAAATTATTTTTTCTCTTTTAGTAATATAGAAGATGGTAAGGAATTATTAGAAGACTTTAATAAATTAGTAGATCAAGGCAAATTAGATTTTCTTACAGAAAACAGAATTAAAAACATAAGAAATGAATATAAATGGACTTTTGAAGCTATGAGAGATAAGGAGGAAAAAAGAAAAGAATATAATAACAAATATGGCAATATAGATCATCAAAAGAGAGAGAATGCTAGAAAGTCTGTAATTAAACAATTAAAGAAGTTATCAAAACAAGATCCAAAAATTGAACCTTGGTTAAAAGGTTTATATGTTGCTTTTTTTCTAAATAGAAACTTGCTAAAAAGAGGAAGAAAAATAGGCTACAAGAAAATAGCAATAAAAGAACAAGTAAAAGGTTCAAATAAGTTTTTTACAGCGTCTGAGGCAATAGGAATATCAACAAACGATCAAGCAAGAGCTGCTTTTATAAGTAAAAGAGTAAAAAATATGACTTCTGAAAGTGCTAAGAAAAAACTAAAAAATCTTTTATCGGATGAAGGAGATGAAACAAAAACATTTTCTTTATCAACATGTAGCCCAAAAGTTAAAGAAATTATAAACAGAAAAATAAAAGAAACTTATGATAAAGAAAATCATGGATCGTTTGGTGTCAAAATACACAATACATTTCAAATAGGAGATGCCGAATATTATAAAAAATATAAACAACTGGAAAAAGAAATAGGAAATGTAGTTTTCTCTTATCATGGTACTTCGTTTGATAGTGCAGCCAGAATAGCACGTGGTGGATTTAAAATAACAAAACCAAAAACAGGTAGAATGATAGGAGATGGAATATATGGAGCAAAAAACTCAAGTAAATCTCTCCAGTATTTAAAAGGATACACTAGAAAGGAAGGTACAAGAGGTGTTTTATTTGTTTGTAAAAACGCTCTTGGTAAAGTAAAGATATTAACAGCTTCTGAAGTTGGGAAAAGAAATGTTTGTAATCAATTGATGAAAGAATATGATACTCTTTACGCTAAGAAAGGCATTATATATGGATATGGTGGAGGACAATATGTTCTCTTAAACGACGAATGGGTTGGTAAAGAAGCTCAACAAATGATTCCTATGTATTGGATTGATGTAGAATTAACAAATCCAAATAGTAAGGAAAATATAGCAAAATGATGGAAACAAATCATGTAATGATTCCTGATAATAAAGGAAGAATATATTGTCAAAAGATCCAGGCAGTAACTTTAATGAAAGAAAGTTTCTTTAGAGATGAATGTATGAACTGTAAATACTTTAATGGCTTCGGTGCGGGAATTGGAGCTGTTGAATGCAAATATGAAGATGGGTCAGATGCAGTCTCTGTTTTTGTAGAAAACCCGGAATCTTTAGTAATAAGCTATGGAAAAGTAGTTTTTCAACCAGTACAAAAGAATGGTGAAAACAAAATATAATATTGTAGAGAGAATCTACAAAAAATTATTTTTGGAGGTATATTATGTGTAATCAGCGTAGAGTAGCAAAAAGGCCGGCTGAGTTTGATGTAATGGAACCATCAGAAATCAAGAGTATTCTGAATGAAGGAGCTAAAATATTGCAGTTATTTCCGATTCCATTACCCCATGATAGATCAACAACAAGTGATTATCAACCTGATTTCGGAGTAATCTATATCCCTAATTATTATTCTTTTGCCGAAAAGAAAGTTGAAAATCTTGATGATCCAAAGGAAGAATATACTCAGGATGATATGAAGTTCGGCCTTTAAGATGAGAACAAGATTCTCATTTGAAACCTCAATTGGGGTGCGTTCATCGTACCCCTCTTAATTTTTTTGGATATTTGATAGGAGAAGATAAAGTTGGAAGCAACTTTACAGATGAAAGCAAAAAGATTACAACTCAAAAGAGAAAAGCTTAAGGTAAAATATCCAAAATTATGGCTTGCAAAATATCATCATAGAACAACACATAACGATCCTATGACATTTGGAAAGAGATTTCTTTTCTTTATTGATATATATAAAGAAGCAAGCAAATACATAGAAACTTGTTGCAGAAAGTCAGTTCAGTGTGGTTATACAGATTTTCTCATAGTAGACGCTTTAGATTCTGCATCAAAAGGATTAAGAGTTTTCTATGTTATGCCTAATCAAGATTTAAGAAATGATTTTGTAAAGGATCGATTGAATACATTATTTAAACTAGTTCCTTATTATGAAACAGGTATAAAGGAGGCAACAGGAGATTCGGCAAGCGTAGGATTAAAGCATTTCTATAAAGGATTGATAAACTTCGTAGGATCTAAATCAAAATCAGAGTTTATTTCTTTTCAGGCTGATCAAGTTGTTATAGATGAAGTTGATAGATGCGATCAAAAGAACTTAGAAATGGCTCCAGACAGAATGGATGGTTCAAAATATAAATTAGACAGAAGAGCAGGAAATCCATCTGTAGAAGGCTGGGGAATTGACGGATTATATTCAGATTCTTCTCAAGGTGTTTGGAAGATAAAATGTAATCACTGTGGTAAATGGCAAGAATTAGATTTCTTTCAAAATGTAGTCATGCGTGTTGATGAGTTACAATATGATATAATAAAAGGTAGTTTGTTTGATCCAAAATGTGTTTGTGCATATTGTAGAAAGGAAATAGATAGATTACAAAAAGGAGAGTGGGTTCACAAGTTCCCATCTCATTATAGAAGAGGTTATACAATAAGCCAAATGTTTTCAGGAAATGTTAGTCTTATTAAGTTAACTTCTACATGGTTCAAAGCAATCGGCAACGAAACAAAAACCCAGTTATTCTATAATTCAAAATTAGGTTTACCATTTTCTTCAGCAGGAAGTAAATTGATTTATACATTATTAGAAGAAAATGCGAATCTTAGAAAAAGATATGTATTATCTGTTAATGATCCTGGAAAAGCAATAGGTCTTAACAGAGTTTATATGGGAATTGATGTTGGTAAATATTTCCATATTGTGGCAAGACAAATTGTTGGTAATGTAAGAAAACTGGTTTATGTTGGTAAGTTATATTCACCAGAAGAGGTTATTTCTATTATAAGAACAATAAAACCAGATATTGCTGTTATTGATGAAAAACCCGAATTAAAAACAGTGGAAAATATGAAATCTGCTGAAGGATGTAAAAAGCTTTATTCCTGTGATTATCAAAAAGGACAAACATTTCTTGATATAAGAAAAAACAGAGAAGAATATAAAAAAGAAAGAAGAGTAAAAATAGACAGAACATTTCTATTAGATTATGTTAAAGGTAATTTCAATTCTAAAAAGAACATGATACCAATTAACGCTCGTGATCTTGGTAATGAAGATCAAGAAGATTATGGAGAATATTATCAACACTTATTATCTTCTACCAGAGTATATAATGAGGATAATAATTCTTATGAATGGAGAGAAGTAGGACCAGATCATTATTTTCATGCTGAAGCTTATTGTGAAATGGCCGAACAATTAGATGATAGAATCCTTGATTATTATAAAAAGAAAAGTGATGAATATAATGGAATGACGAAAGAAGAAATAGACGCTAAAATTAAAAAGAAAAATAAAATAGTTCCTAAGAATAAAAAGAAATTAGAGCTTATGAGAGCTGAAGAGTTCTTAAGAAATCTTTCTAATCAATCAGAATCATTTTTAGGCAAAATGAAAAAAGATGTTGATGAAATGGATAGGAGAGGAGAATGAGTTTAGTATTTAAGAAGAAAGGTTGTGAATTAGGAACAATAAAAGACTATGGCGTTTATGGTAAATATAAGAAAACAGAAGATGGCTGGAAAAGAATTAAGAATGGATACCCCAAATTTAGAAGAACTTTACATTTTAAGAGAATGAAAGAATTTCTTTTATCTCAAGGTTTTGGTGAAGGCTTTATAGATTCCAGGAGTTCTAAACAATTGAGAATATATATGAAGTCTCACGATCTGACAGATGAGTTTAATTTATGGAATGAGGAGAATGAAAATGGCAAAAAAATATAAATATGTTAAAAATGCTTTATATACAGAAGATGCCACATTAAGAAAGCTGAAAACAGTATTCGAAGATAAAATGATGTTTCTAACAAGAGGAGGCGTAGCATCTGATGTTCGTGAAAGATTCATGGATGTTAATTTTGAGACGTTAAGAAACATAGCTCATCGTCTTTCTATTGCTAATATGTGTATAAATTGCAGAGAACAGCAAATGATGCCCTTTCTAAAACCTGCTAAAGAAATAGGAGATACGGGTTTTGTCGTAACAAAAAAATCCCACACATCAAGACAATTCCGTGGTAAAGATAAAAAAGCAGATATGTTGATGGATATGGTAGAACAAACAGGATTTGTATATGATGATAAAAGGGAAGATGATTTTATTGATTTTGGAAAGATGTTAATGAGAGAAGTTTTAGTTATTGATCAAATTGCAATAGAACTTCAAAGAAACAGAAGAGGAGAAATTGGTGCTTTCTGGTTAATAGATGGTGCTACTATTTCAAGATGTTTTGAGGAAGGATTTGAAGGCAACAGAGATATAGCATTCGTTCAAGAAGTTGATGGCCAAATAGAAGCAGTTTATTCTAAAGAAGATTTAATTTTTGATTATATGTTCAAAAGAGCTGATTTAAGATACAGAGGATATGGATACTCATTATTAGAACAATCAATAGATCTTATAACAACTCTCGTATTAGGGATATCATACAATAGAGACCTTTTTATAAAGGATAAGATACCAAAAGGTTTCATCGCTCTCCAGGGTGAAGCTAATGATGAAACAATAGAAGCTGTTGGGAGGTATTGGTATATGGCTATGTCAGGAGCCGGCGGTAGATTTACTATTCCAATTATTCCTTCAGGTAAAGAAGGTGTTAGTATGGATTTTAAAACTATGGGACAATCAAACAGGGATATGGAATATAATAAACTTATGCTTTTCTTTCTTTCTCTATTTGCGGGAGTGTTTGGAATAGATCTTGCTGAGCTTGGTATAAAAACAGATAATACTCAACAAGTGTTGGGAGAAAATATAGAAGGAAGAATAAGATATTCAAAAGATAGAGGTCTAAATGCTTTGTTGTCTTTTTTGTCTGGCATAATGAATAAGATAATAAGAAAAATTGATCAGGAGTATGTGTTTTCATTTATTGGATTGGATCCTGAAGATGATATAAAAAAATACGAAATAGCTGCCAAGGCTATAGCATCATCAAGAACACCAAACGAAATAAGAAAAGAAGATGGTTTGGATGAGAAAGACAGTCCTGAATATAATGATATTATAAATCCTACACTCCTTCAATTTAAACAATTTTATAAAGGAATCGAGCAACAGGAACAAGCTGAGCAAGGACAGGAAGAAGGTGCTGAGAATGAAGAAGAAAACGAGTGGGGTGAAGAACCGGAAAAGGGGCCAGAAAAAGAGGGAGAAGAAGAAATGGAAAAGGCTTTGAAAAGTTTGGAGGATCATTTAGATAAATTGAAGAAGGCAGGATACGAACCAGAGATAATGGGATACATCGAATCTGTCTAGAAGAAAAGGGAACACAAAATATAGTATTATAGAGAGAAAATCTATAAAACATATTTTGGAGGATTATATGGATTACTATGGTGATACTTTTTTAATTGTTGTCTTTTTGTTTTTAATTGTGTTTTGGTTGATAATTATAAATCCTATATTAACAGTAATTATTAATCGAATGATCGACAAACATATGAAAACAAAATATGGATTGTCGATGCCACAGGAAGGAGTTTTCAAATGGGGAAAACGAAAGAGCATCAAGAAAAAATTAGTTTAACAGAAATGGAAGAAGTTTTAGGTATTGGGACAACAGCTGTTTCCACTTATGAGAAGTTCATGAATAAAACCATGAATTATATTCTTATTGTAACAGCCATATTGGCCTATGTTTTTGGTCCAATTATCCTCTATATCAGTTTTAAGATTTTCTTTTAATGTTTCAAAGGCGGATGTCTTTCATGCTGCGGACCTCCTTAAATTAGCATGTTTCATCCGCCTCTGATTTTTTTTGGAGAAGGAGTAAATATATGGGTAAACTATCAAGAGATGTCAACAAGGTTCTTTTAAAGAATCAAAGAATTAAGGATAATTTAGCAAGGGTAGAATATTTACTGTACGATAGTAACATGGATTTAACAGACGGTAATATAGAGTTTCTCGAATCTATTGAGAGACGATTAAAATCTGAAACACCTCTAACAGACGGACAAGAAAATTATCTGGCTGATATAGAGGAAAAGGAGTTTATATGAAAATTGAAAAATTAAATCTTAAAAAAGCCCTGGAATTAAGAAAAGCCAAGTATACAAAAAGATGGAAGGGCAGAGATGGAAAATGGCGATATGAATATAAAAAACCATCAGAAAAGAAAGGAAAAAAAATAGCGATAAAAAAAGAAATTAAGACTGGCAATATCGATAAAATTATAGAGCTTAATGATTACGAGGGAATTAGGGATCAGGATGGTTGGGAAACTCTTGAACTTACAGTTAGAAACAAACATAGAAAGGATATTGCAGATAAAATCTTGAATAAATTAGATGAAAAGCAAAAGAAAGGATAAAAAATAATCTGTGAAAATACTTTGTAAAGCTAATAAACAAGAATTGTCTCCATACAACTCTATAAATCAATATATAGATGAAATAGAGAAGTATACACACGAAACAACTAAACTTCTAATAAATAGTGTGATTGATGTTTTAGGATTGAAAATGAAGAAAGCTCATCCTAATACTCCTTTAATATTTAAAGGGAGAATAATATATCATCCAGGAACAGGGAAACCTATAACAATAAAAGAATGGAGAAAACTTGAAGATTCATTAGCAAAGTTTCTTAAAATAGAAAAGGAACAATTACAGAAAAAAATTAACGATGATTCTTATTGGCTTGGATCTTTATTAAAGAAGATGAGCCTTGAACAAAGAAAATCAAGAACAATAAAATCTATAAATCTTGCAAATCCTAATTTTACATCAATTGGATATAACTCCTATGATAAAGATTTGATGCTAGTAACTGAAAGATTATCAGGAATATATTTACAAAATGTAACAGAAAAAGCTCAATCAAAAATAAAGACAATTATAACGGAAGACACAAAACAAAGAAAACCTGGTTATAAATTATTTCAAGATTTGTGGGATCAAGAAGAAGACATAAATAGAGATTGGGATAGAGTAGTAAGAACTGAAATAGCTATGAATGCTAACAATGGTATTCTTATAACTACATTAAGAACATCTGATGAAGAACATACATTTGTAAAAGGTATTTCAGCTCCTAATGCTTGTCCTTATTGCAGAGAGTTTGTAGCAAATAAAATAGCATTACTTCTTCCAGCTCCTCCGACTGGTGGTGGAGATCAGGTAACTATTGACGGAAAAACATACACAGCTATATGGCCAGGTAAGAGTAATTTTGGAAGAAAACCAGCTGATTATTGGGCAGCAAGCCATATGCATCCTTATTGTCGGTGTACATGGACAGAATGGTATCCTGAGTTAGAAAAATATTTTAAGGAGTAATTTATGTTGACAACACATAATCAAAAACCATGGAAAGATGAAATGACAAAAGAAAGATATAATGAAATAATGAATGATAATTCTGAATTGACAGAAGAAGAAATGAAAAGAGGTTGGCATTTTTGTCAAGAGTGGGATCGTTTGTTAATTCATCCTTCTATGAAAGAAGCTGATTATTGTAATTGCCCCGCATATAATCAAATGGACGAAATACTTTTTTAAGGAGGAAAATATGAACTTAAAGAAAGCTTTAGAATTAAGAAAGGCAAAATATTTGAAGCGGTGGAAAGGAAGAGATGGAAAGTGGCATTATCAATATAGTAAGGTAAATACTAAAGCAGCAAAAAGACGCAGAATGAGAGGAAAGCAAAGTTATCAAGCAGCTGCAATTGAAAATGATGAAAGGGTAAAAAGAAACTTCAAAAAAGATATTGAACAAGCTACTAAAGATCCGCACGATATTGTAAGCGCACAGGAAGATGTTCTGAGAAGATATACAAACATACATCCAACCATTAACTTTAAAAAAATATTCAAAGAGATGTATGAAGAAAAACTTTCAAAAGAACAAATGATAGAAGCAAGAAACTTTTTACCAGTTGGAACTTTTCATGAAGTTTCTAAAAAGGAAGTTAATAAGATGACAGATGCTGAAGTACTTGAATATTTCACTGATGAAGATATAGCAAAAATAAAAGCAGGTAAGATAAATGAATTATATGAAGGTATGTATGATGAATAAGGAGGAAAAGGAATGAGTGCTTATATAATCAAAATAACAAGGGAAGTTATAGAAGAATATAAGAAAAGACTTTCCGAAATAAAAATTATAAACGACGATATAAAGAAAAAATATTTGAAATATCTAGATGAAGCTATAAGAGAAAAAAACAGATCAAGATTTTTTGAAATTATGTCGTTTATAGAAGAATGGACTCAAAGAGAACCCATAGTTTTGAAAAAGTTTAAAGGAGAAAAGCATGAATCTAAAAAAAGCTCTAAACAGAAGAGAAGGAAATAAAGTTTTATCAACATTAAAAGAAGAAGGTATTTCTAAAAACAGGCCTGATTCAGACTTTGACAGAAAAGCTTTAAGTGCAGGAATTAAAGTTGAATTAGAACACGCTAAAAGTCGAGAAGTAGCAAAAGAAATAGCTAAAGATCATCTTGTTGAAGATCCTAACTATTACGATAGATTAAAAATCATGGAAGGGGAAGGAAAATATTCTAAATTAGAAGAAAAGATAATGTCCTGGTTTAAGAAAAATCCTAATCCAACTGACAAGCAAGTTCATAGTTTTGCGAATAAAATGAATATAAATGAACATAAGCTGGAAGAAATAATTTACAAGTTAACAACAGAACATAGCAAAATGGTGAAAAAATCTATGACAGTTAAGCAATCTATGAAACATTCAAATATTCTTGGTGCTGGAGCCAAGAAAAGAAAGAAACTTAAAACAAGAAGAGAAAAGTTTAATGCGGTGATGAAAGAGTTTGAAAGAGGTACACTACATTCAGGAAGTGGAGAAATTGTTACGGACAGAGACCAAGCATTAGCTATAGCATATTCAGAATCAGGTATTAAATAAGGAGGAATAATATGCCATCAGGTGTTGTAAAAACAAAAAGGGATGAAGCTAAATGGAACAAGGCTAAAGGTATTATCCATAAGCAATATCCTGATTTATCAGAGGATGATGATAGTTTCTGGAAATTGGTTCAAAGCATATATAAGAATATGAAAAAAGCCATAAACAATATAAATACTCAATTGTTACAAAAAGCAGTTGAGATTTCTTTTTTGTGCCCTACGACCCCGAAAGATAAACGCAGCTTTATACTTGATAACTATTATTTGCTTTCTACTCATATAAATAATCTTCATAAGGCTAGACGATTACAAGGGCGTATGAAATTGCATGGGTTAGATATATCGATTGAAAATAGAAGGTATAGTGTTAGACGTGGGATGGATTCTGATGGCCATGAGTGGAGTACAAAAATGAAATATCCATATGGTTATATTCGTTTAACTGAGGGAAACGATGGTGAACATGTTGATGTATATATCGGTGATAATAAAGAATCAAGAAAAGTCTATGTTATTCATCAGGTTAATCCTTATAAAAAAGAAAGACCTTATGATGAAGATAAAGTTATGTTAGGTTTTGATTCTGCCGACGAAGCAAAGGAAGCTTATCAAATGCATTATGACAGACCTGATTTCTTTGGCAATATGGAAGAATGGGATATAGATAATTTCAAAGAACATGTGAAAAAGAAGAAAGGAAAAATAACAGGAGGAAAAAAACTTAATAAAGCAATAAAAGTAAAAACCAGTTATTCGAAAGACGATCTTAAAGCCAAGAATCTTAGATGGATAACAGTAAGAGGGAATCATGTTCTAGTGCAAGGTCTGGAAGATGGTAGTTGGGTAGTTGTTGGAGGTGCTGGAGGTAAATTAAATCATTTTAAGATTGATAGATTATTGTCAAAGGAAGAATATAAACAAAGAGCAGAGGAAAGGAA
>Ga0307420_1000721_pt1 | contig 14989 bp, 18 predicted proteins | sample SalMarWE160240MG_2_FD_202167 | JGI IMG/M metagenome (GOLD analysis project Ga0307420, IMG submission 202167) | Salt marsh sediment microbial communities from the Plum Island Ecosystem LTER, Massachusetts, United States - WE1602-40 | ecosystem: Environmental > Aquatic > Marine > Intertidal zone >... | reverse complement strand
AATTTGGTCCAGGTACTCCTGCGGCACGCCGGGCCGCATCGCGGCCTTGATGGGATCGCCCGGCATCACCCGCAGCAGGATAAAGACCAGGATGAGCAGGATGAGCACCATCGGGATGGTGAGCAGGATTCGGGTGATGATGTAGGCTCGTAGTGAACTCATTTTAATGGCTTGGTAGTTGGTAAACTGGTAGATTGGTTCGCCGGAGGTCAGTGCACCAGTTTCCCAATCTACCAGTTACCAAGTTTCTATTCCTCTTTAGTCAGCGTAAAGTAGTGCAGGAACAGGGTCGGGTCCAGCTTGACCCCGCTGACGTTCTTTTGGGTCACGACGATCAGCAGCCCCTGGGTGAAGGGGATGGTTGGTGCTTCGGTGGTCCACAGATCCTGAACCTGCGCGTATATTTGCTCGCGCTCTGCCAAGTCGGTGGAGTAGCGGGCACCCAGTAATAGTTCGTCCATGTCCTCGTTGCAGTAAAAGATGCCTATGTCATCCGAGGCGCCGCACTCGGCAAAGGCGGAGGTGTAGTTATCGGGGTCCAGGTAGTCGGGGTACCACCCTAGCAGGAAGACGGGCATCGTGCCGGGGCCAAAGTAGTCGGTGTAGGTGGCCCATTCGGCGGATTGTAGGGTGACCTGGATCACGCCGGTCTCTTCCAGCGCTTCCTTGATCACCGCCGCCACATCGCCCTCGGTCGGGCCGTAGTGGTCGGGCGTCCACCAAAAGTCCATCACCAGCGGGTTGCTCTCGTCAAAGCCGGCCTCGGCCAAGAGCGTCTTGGCCTTGTTCAGATCCCGGTCGGGGAAGGCGTCGGTGTGGCCCGCCATACCCATTGGCACCATGCTGTACAGGTTCTGGTGTGTGCCCTGGTATACGGTGCCAGAGATGGCGTCGCGGTCGATGGCCAGCGAGATGGCCTCACGGACCTTGGGATTGTCGAAGGGGGCGGTGGTGGTGTTGAAGCAGATGTAGCGGATGTAGGGGCCGGATCCCTCATAGTAATTGTAGTCGGCATTGTCGCGGAAATCGTCATAGTCGGATGGAGTCATCGTCTTCCAGGCGACGTCGATATCCCCAGCTTCAAGGGCCAGCCGCATGGCGGTAGAGTCGGCAAAGTAGCGCACAATGACGTGCGGGTAGGCCGGCGGGTCGCCATAGTAGTCGGGATTGGCCAACAGCTCCATCTCCACGTCCCGTTCCCAGCTCTTGATCATGTACCTGCCGACGCCGCCGCAGGTGCTATCCACGTCGAACTCGTTCTCTGGATAGCACTCTGGACTCACCGGCGAGTAGGGTGGCGTGGCGACCAGCAGTGGGAAGAAGCCGACCGCATCCTGTAGCACGAACTTGACGGTGTTTTCGTCCACCTTTTCGACGCGATCCACGAAGGAGGTCACCAGCCAGTTGGGGTCGCCCTCAAGTCGCATCACGCGGTTGATGGACCAAACGACGGCATCGGCATTGAAGGCGGTACCATCGGGGAACTTGAGCCCCTCGCGCAGCTTGAAGGTGTATTCCAGACCATCTGCGCTGACGTCGTATTCCTCAGCTAGGCCAGGTTCCAACTCGGTCGTCCCTGGGATATAGTTCAGCAGAGTGTCCATCGTGTTGTGATGGATCTCCCAGGTGTGAAAGTCATAAGACTGAGCCGGGTCGAGGTCGGTGACGGAATCGGTGGTGCCAATGATCAGGGGAGGGGCTTGCTCGGCCTTGGGAGCGCAAGTGCACGCGGCGATCAAGCTACCCACCATGATCAATATTGTTGCGACACTCAGAACACGCCAGTTTTTCATTTTCTTCCTCCCTTTTTGATATCTTGTGTGGTCAATGCCAAAATATGGTAGACAAGGTAGTGATGATTGGTGTCATCACCTCCTTTCATCTTATGGAATAAGAAGGGGCGCCGGCATGTACTATTATTGATGTGGTATGCCGGGTTGTTGTAGGTGGTATACAATAATAGTATATGGCCGAAGTGATTTGCTGTCAAATTCACGGCTTGCGTAAAGCGCAGCTTGATTGGGTGGTTATTGAGAGAGTCACTGCGGCGTTCTAGTGACGCTATCATTGTAGGACAAAAGCCCCTTAGTCGCATTGGTCATTTGGAGGGTTTTCCGATTGAACGTCTGTCCCACTTTTTCCTTGGTCAGATGTCCAATTTACCTGACGGGGAAAAGAAAAATCGGGGAGCTCGATGCTCCCCGATTTTCGGCGGTGTGCGATTACTGAACGTCTAGCTTTCTTCGACCTCCGCCCCTGGTTCTTGGGCGTTTTCTGTGGTGGATGGGTAGGGTTGCGAGCCAAAGCGGGTCAGCACGACGGCGCCCAGCCCGACGCACCCCAAGACAAAAACCGTTATCCAAACTAACGGTATTAGGCAGCACAGGAAGCCTTGCCCTGCGTCAATCGCTGTATTGATCAAGGCGATGACCAGGGAGATGATCAGTGTTCCCAGTCCGGCGGACCAAACGGGCTCCACCGCTTGAGCGTTGAAGGCTTTGAGCAGCCGCTCTCCGATCACCGCGCCGAAGCAGATCCAGCCGTACAGGCTGGCAGCCAGCAGGGCGAGCGCGGCCAGGATGGAGATGGGTGAGAGGCAGATCGTGACTATTAGTGAGATGATGGCTGCTCCGGCGGCGAAAGCCGTCAGCAGTCCATACCCGAAACTAGGTGCAATGGCCTTGGTCATCGTTTGCCCGACCCGGCTGACTTGCTGAGGCAGCAGCAGGGCCACCAGCACTGCCAGCGCCGCGACCACCAACGCCGAAATGATGTTGCTGACAAAGTTGAACAGCGGCCCGAGCACCATTTCTGGATCAGCGAACCGGAGGTTCATCGGGGTGGGTATCCTGATCTTGGGTGGGGGAGGGATTTGGGGCAGGGTGATGCCTTCCACGATACTGCCATCTATGCGGGCGTCCGATTCCTGATCAATGCTGCAATTCCAACTGCACACCAGATCTCCCTGGATCCAGGCATCATTCCCCAGGTAGACGTCGCCGCCGGAGACGACCAGATCCCCTTCGACGGTGCCCTCTATCTCGGCGTCTCCGCCCCAGACGACGACTGACCCCGCCACGGTGCCGCCGTCTTCCACGATCACGTCGCCGCCAAAGACAGTCACGTCGCCCTCGATTGTCGTGCCCGACTCGATGGTATAGTCCTCTCCAAAGACGGTGATCCCGTCGTCGGGCGGTTCATCATCGGCCAACACCGGCGTGACCGCCAGCAACAGCGCCACAGCCACCCAGGCGATGATCCACGCTAGACGTCGCTTAACCATAACTCGCCTCCATACGAGGTCTATCTCGTTTCGGATAGCCTCGATTCTTTTTTGCTCGGGCCGGATTGCCAAATCTGGCCCAAAAACGGGGGATCTGACGATCCCCTCGGAGCATTTTGGGAGATGCTCAATCCACAACTTCCAGGTCCACTTGGCCGATGCCCGTGGTGACGACAATGTCTAGCTCTATCTCTACTTCATCGTAGGCGTCATTGACATAGTCGCCGCCCGAGCGGTTTAATCCAGAGGCCTCCACGTTTGCCAGGCCACCTTCGACGTCAACACGCACGCCTACGTCCTCGGGCAGACGCAGAACGAGTCTGCCGACGCCGGCTGTGACCTCGATGTCGGCCGAGCGAGTCCAGTCGCCGGTCAGGTCCAGCGTGATCTCGCCGGCACCACCCTGCACGACCATCTCCTCCGGGCTGGCGTTGCCAACGCCAGCGATTTCCAGGCGTGCGGCCCCGACATCCAGCGTGAAGCGGCTCATCTCTGCCGTGTTGGGCTCGTCGAAACTGAGGGTGAAATCCCCGGCACCCAGGTCGACGTCCAGCTTTTCGATCTGCAAGCCGGTGAGATCCAATTCTCCCTGCCCGGCGCCGGCCTTGATGTCCATGTCCAGCACCGCTTCAGGCGAGAACCTCAGGTCCCACTCGTTGCGGATGCCTTCGTCGCCCGGCCAGCCCCACGCCTCCTCGTCATAGCCCTGCTGGATGGTCAGCCGCCCATCTGTGTAAGAGACCCGTGGTTCCCACTCGCCGACGTTGTACAAAAAGGTACCCAGAAAGAGGTCATCGGTGTCGCCGGCGCTTATCTCTAGTTCGCCTGTGCCGAAGAGAACGTCGACGGTAGCCGACGCGGTCTCACCGAGCGGGACACGCTCTTCATCTTCCTGGAGATCTCCGACCTCGATGGTTGGTCCGCCGTCGATGTTTATGGTTGCCGGAAAGGTACAACAGCAGCAGGCCAGGGTGCTGACCATCAGCACGAGTGCTGTCAGTACAATAGCGATCTTTGTCATTTCTTACTCCTTGTGTGGCCGAATTTGTGAGTGGATGAGCGCATTAGCGTGATGCGCGCAGGCGGCGCAGCGCTCCGATCCACAGACCATTCAGGGCCAGTGCTGACGTCATACCGCACAGGCCCAGGATGATCAGCGGGATGATGAGTCTCCCGATCAAACCGATGTACGTGCGCCCCAGCGTTTCCCCTACATCCAGCAGATGGAGAAGCGTCGTCGGGCCGCCACGGATCAAGGCCGGCGCGATGCCCAGGGCGTCCAGCAGACCCAGCAGTGCGGGCGCCACCAGAAGCAGGGCCAGCGCCACGGTGCCCAGTGTCAGCGCTGTGCCGCCGATGATCGCCCTCCGGGCCTGGTCCCGACGCTCCAAGCGCATCATCACCTGCACGCGCATGCGGACGGGGGTCTCTATCGTGGCGGCGGAGGCCAGCAGGCTATCCAGGGCTTGCAGCCCGTGCCACTCAGCCCGGCACGTTTCGCACTCAGCGAGGTGTGCATCCAAGAGGGCAACCTCTGTGGACTCTAGGCGGCCATCCAACCACAGCGACATCATCTCGCTAGCCTGTTTGCATTGCATAGGCCGATTCTCCTTCTATCGAACTTGCCAGGGCACGCCGGGCACGGTGGAGGCGCGACTTGACCGCGCTCACCGTCAGGTTTAGCATCTCGGCGATCTCTTCGTACGAGCAGTCGTACCAGTAGCGCAGCGTGATCGCTGCCCGGTCGGTGGGCGAGAGCGTGCCCAGCAAGCTTTGTACTTGCTCCTCTTGCTCTCGCTGTGAGGTCACAGTCTCTGGGTTTGGGCTCTTGTTTGTCATGAGATAAGGTTCGGCAAATTCATCTTCGAGCGGGAGCCAGGTGATTCTGCGCCGTCGCAGCCGGTCGATGCAGTAGTGGGAAGCGATAGAGAACAGCCAAGAACGGAAAGGGCGGTTTGGATCGTAGCTGCGAAGATGTGTGTAGGCTCTCAGGAATGCCTCCTGTGCGGCATCTTCTGCTTCCACTTTGTTGCCCAGCATCCGGTAGGCCAGATTGTATACGGGTGTCTGGTAGGCCACTACCAGTCGACCAAATGCGTTCTGGTCGCCCTCCCGCGCTCGTTGGATCCAGGTTGACTCCTCAGTCACGCCGGTGCTCCATTTCACTCAAACTCTATTACGCATGATACCATAAAAGGTTGCACGATAGGAATCCAATTGGCCGCCACCCGGTCGAGGAAGTGCGGGCGTTTTTCCTCAAGCACCAGGATCGGGTGCTCTTCGGAAGCGACTTGATGCTGGGGTGGGATATTTTTGACCAGGACGTGCAGGGGGAGGTGGGCGAGCTTGAGACTCTCTACGGCGACCACTGGCGCTTTTTTGAGACGGGTGAGCGGCGGGTCTCTTACCCGGGTTTTCCAAAGCAGGGGCGCTGGAAGGTGGATGCCGTCGCTCTGCCGGTCGAGGTATTGGCAAAGCTGTACGCTGGGAACGCCCGGCGGTTGATCCCGGGCCTGTGATCTTATGAGCAGCGGTGTCTCAGGTGACCATCTCCGGCGGCAGGTGGTCTATCCGGTTTAGGTAACGAACATTCAGGATCCCATCACTGTCGAGGTCGATACGAGAGATAGATGTGTTGCGGTGATGATAGTAGACGTTATCCGATGATCGTTGACTCAGAAATGTAGCCAGGAGTTTGGCCGTGAAGCCTGCATGGGTGATAAGAGCGATTCGTTCGCAGTTTTGGGATCGCTTGTGCAAGGCCCCAGCCACACGGACGGCGCGCGCGATACAGCCTGCTTCGTCCTCGTGATCTTGGTGCCACCAACCTGTTTCCGTGATACCAGCAGGCAGGATGTAGTTGGGGAACTCGTCCAGTATCTCTGAGCGGGTCTTGCCGGGATACCCGACGATGCCTTCTGGCTCGCCGTGGTCGAGATAGATGCCGCCCCACTCGTGGATATCGGTCCATACCTCGGGCGCTAGCCCGAGCGCTTCCCCGATTGGCTTAGCGGTCTGCAGCGCGCGCCACATTGGGCTGCAGTAGAGGTGGGTGATGCCGTAGCCGTGCTCCTGATACCCCCTGGTTCTGGGAGAAACGCGCTGTATCTCTGTAGCCAGGTGTCGGGCGAGGAGTTCCGCCTGGCGGCGGCCCAGGTCGGTCAGCGGTGGGTCGCAGCCGCGATCCTCGCGGTTGGTCAGCGCGTTGTTGGTCGATTGACCGTGACGGAGGATGTAGAGTTCCATAGGCGTCCTTTGGTAAGGCGTGATTGAAGCGTGAGACGTAATGCGTGATGCGTGATGCGTAAAACGTAAGGCTGACTTTAGGTCGGTTCTAGTGCAGCCGAGATGGCTTTGTTGATCGATCGGTAGGTCAGCACGTTGCGGGCGGCCATTGCCGCCGCCTTGGGACCGTCGGCGGGGGTGATGCCGTAGGGCTGCCAGGCGACGTTCAGCCCGGCAGTCTGTAATGCCTCGACGGCGCGTCTCACGGCGTCGGTGCCGCCTGGCGAGTCCTCAAAGACGTGCACTATACCTGGCTCAATGTCGGTCAGCGGCGGGAGCAGTTCGCCGTCCCGGTACAGGGCCAGCGCCGCTTGCAGCGCTGCGGTCTCCTGGCCCGACCACGCCGCGCCGATGGCGGCCAGGGCCTGCACAGGGGAGGGTTTGACCAGGTGCTCGGCTCTCTCGCCCGTTCTTTCGGCCAGCCAGCGTATTCGCCCCAGGCCAATGAGGGGATAGCGGTCCATCTCTGTCAGCGAGCGGGCTATCTCCGCCTCGGGCGAGTAGCCGTTTGCTGTGGCGTCGGCATCGGCAGGTGGGAGGCTGGGACGGGCGGTGTAGAGCGCGACGCGGACATTGCCTCGATCGACGCTTTCGCGTAGTCGTGCGCGAACGTCGGCGGCGAGGAGCGAGCGGTCGTATTCGTACAGATAGGCGGCGCTCTCAAAGTCGGGATCGACGCCGTAGGTCTGGCGCACGCCCTCGCTGCCGATGACCAGGTGCTGGAAGTAATGCGTCACCGGCGCCCGGTCAAAGTCGTAGGTGTGGCCCAGGAGCGTATTGAAAAGTGCGTCGATGGTGGGATAGTGCGGCTCCAGGTCGGGTATTGCTCTCACGTCTTTCCACAACACGGTGCGCGCAGCACTGGCGGCGCTCGGCTGATTCGCCATGCGTTCACCGACCTGCTGCGCCAAGGTAGCATAGTCGGGGTGGGGGAGCGGGAGTGGGTGAGCGGCCAGCGTAGCAAGGGCATTTGGCCAGTCGATGGGTAGTGCGATGGGCTCCTGCCGCAGCCGCTCTAGCAGTAGCTTGGCGATGCACGCTGGCGCCGAATCCCACTCGCTGGTCAGGCCGTGGGCCTCTAGGGCGCGCACCTCGGCCTCCGTCGGCGGGTGTGCGCCGACGCCCATCTGCCGGGAAAAGTGGGCGACGGTATCCTGCAGTGCCTTTAGGTAGCCGTTGGCTTCTACGAGGACGCTGTCGATATCGAAGAGAAACAGGTGCGTCACCGCCGCCTCCGCACCAACTCCGCCTCGACGTCAGCCAGGGTCAGGTCGCGGGCGGCCAGCAGCACCAGCAGGTGGTAGAACAGGTCGGCCACTTCACACACGAGACGCTCGTCTCCCTGCCCCTTGGCGGCCAGGATGACCTCCATCGCCTCCTCGCCTACCTTCTTCAGGATCTCGTCCTCGCCCGCTTCCAGCAGCTTGGCGGTGTAGGAGTCAGAGCGGGGGTTCGCCTGCCGGTCGAGGATGGTGGAAAAGAGATCGTCAAGGGTTGGGTTCATAAGTATGTTCCTTTATGAGTGTGCCTCGCTGATCGTCGCCTCACTCTCGCTCGTCCAGAATGTCGGCATCAGTGTTGTCATGGCAGTCGTTATCCCTCAATTCCGGATTGGCGGTTCCCGCCACGTAGATGCCGATCGGATTTTCATAGCACTCGTTTCCGTGAGCGATGCCAGTGGCATCGTCCAGGTAGACAATGCCACTGTCTATGTTGCCTGTACAGGTATTCGCTTCCAGGATTGGTTGAGCCTGCATTGCAATGTAGGTGCCTATTTTATTCTTTGAGCACTTGTTCTGGCGTGCTATGCCAGCGGCATTTTTCAAGTAGGCAATACCGGCGTCTTTATTGCTCGCACAGGTATTTTTGTCCAGTATTGGTTGGGCCCAGCCCTCGACATAGATCCCATGAATCTCATTCTCCGAGCACTCGTTCTGTCTGCCAATGCCGCCCGCGTCGTCATAGTAGGCAATACCATTTTCTCCATTGGCTTTACAGATATTCTCCTCTAGCGTTGGTTGAGCTCGCTCATCGGCACCAATCCCGTGCTCTCCATTTTCGAGGCACTCATTTTGTCGAGCAATACCGCCGCCGTCGCCGGAGTATCCGATGCCTGTTTCTCCATTCCCTGTGCAGATATTTTGCTCCAGGATTGGCTGAGCTTGCCCTTCGACGTAAATGCCGTGCTTTTCGTTATCTGAACACTCGTTCTTACGTGCTACGCCGCGGCCGTCGTCAGTATAGACGATGCCCGTGTCTCCGTTGCTTTTGCAGGCGTTTTCCTCCAGGGTGGGCTGAGCTTGTCCTTCGACATAGATCCCATGCATGACATTCTCCGAGCACTCGTTGTAGTGTGCCACACCGCTGCTGTCGTCGAGATAGGCGATGCCTGCGCGTTCATTGCTTTTGCATACGTTTTCCTCTAGTGTTGGATGGGCCTGTTCAGCTACGACGATGCCTATGTCGTTCTCTGTAGCTGTGCATCTCTGCACGATACCGGTGGCGTCCCCTTGTAATCCAAGGCCAACCCCCTTCGTTGAGCCAGTGAAGCGACAGCGGATAAATGCTACATCTCCTCTTTCCACGATGACCACGTTTGCCTGTAGATCGCCCTCGTGGCGGAAGGTGATGCCCTCGGCTCCGAAGGGGCCGTCGCCAACGAAGCGTATTATGTAACCTGGGGCGTCGGAAACGATCTCCGTCTCGTCCATTCCTGCTCCCACCAGGTGAAGTGGTTTGCGGATTTCCAGAGGTTCTTCCAGGCGGTAGGTGCCGGGATCAAGAACGAGTGTGGACCCCTCCGGGGCATCCCTGATCGCCTCTTCCAATGTCGCATATCCCTTGCTTTCGTCAACCTTCAGACGGATAGAGGCCAGTGTTGGGACCGGTGTGGATGTTGGTGTGGGAGTCAAAGTCTGTGGCGACGCGGTTGGGATTGGGCTGGGCGGACTTGTTTGGATGAGGGCACAGGCGAAAATGAGGGGCATTGTCAGGATGCCTGTTAACAGCAGATGGAATTTCTTCACGGTAGATTTTCATTTACAGTACTGTTGTGCTGCCCTTTAACGTGGGGGTTGGCTGATTGTCGCTGCCGCCGGTTCGCTCTCGCCTATTCTGACCGGGATGCCTCGCTCCGCCAGGTATTCCTTCACCTCGCGCACGCTGAGCACGCGATCGTGGAACAGAGAGGCGGCCAGGGTGGCTTCGGCCCTGCCCTCGGTGAGCGCCTGGGCAAAGTGCTCCAGCTTTCCGGCCCCGCCGCTGGCGATGACGGGCACCGAGACCGCCTTGGCCACGGCGCGGGTGAGGGGGATGTCGTACCCGGCCAGCGTGCCGTCGGCGTCGATGCTGGTCAGCAGGATTTCCCCCGCGCCCAGTTCGACCGCCTTGACCGACCACTTGACCGCGTCCAGGCCTGTCGGCTCGCGCCCGCCGCTGACGTAGACCTCCCACGCGGGTGGATCGTCGGCGATTTGCTTGGCGTCCACGGCCACGACGATGGCTTGGCTACCGAACTTGGCCGCGGCCTGGGAGATCAGTTCAGGCGTGTGGACGGCGGCGGTGTTGATGCCCACCTTCTGGGCGCCGGCATCCAGCAGTCGCTGCACGTCCTCGACGGCGCGCACGCCGCCGCCGATGGCAAAGGGGATCGAGATTTGCTCGGCGACCTTGCGTGCGGCCTCCACGATCGTCGCCCGCCCCTCGACGGTGGCCGAGATGTCGAGAAAGACCAACTCGTCGGCCCCCTCGGCTTCGTACAGTTGGGCGTTCTCCACCGGATCGCCGGCGTCGCGCAGATCCACAAAGTGCACGCCCTTGACCACACGGCCGTCCTTGAAATCCAGACACGGGATGATGCGTTTGATTGTCATGTATCTTCTCCTTTATGATTTCGTCAGAAAACGTTGATAATCTTTGATTTTCTTTTGCAATCGGCCCGCCAGTGTCTCACTGGCGGCGTGCAGCGCGTCGTGGATGACGATCGCCTCCTGGCGATACGCCTCGATTTTTGTGTCATCCCAGTAGTAGGGCGGCGGATCCAGGTTGACGATTCTGTCCGCCATTTTGACCATCCATATCTCTCGCGGCTGCTGGCGGATGCGGCGCAGGCTGTCCGCCATCTGTTCGGCCTTGGTGGGGAGCGTTGGGTCTTTGGATAGTGCCATCACTCCGTCGGCCACGGCCCGGCCAAAGTTTTGTGCGACGAGATCGTAGGTTGTGTCTGTGTCCTCAATGACGTCGTGCAGAACCGCGCACTGGATGGCCAGGTCGCCGTCGATGTTGGGCGTTTGCAGCGCCCAGATCAGTTCCACGGCCACGCTGCCCACGTGGGTGAGGTAGTCGAAGGATTGTCCTTCCTCGGGCCCCGCGTAGGTTTGGCCCGCATGGCACAAAGATGCAAAGTGCCAGGCTTTGGCGAAAACGTCAGGGGACCAGGTGGTTGTGCCGGTTTCGGGTTTTCGTCTCATAGGCCGTCTTTTCCTACCTTTGCAGCAGCACGCGTATGCGTTCTGCGTGCTCTTCTGCCTTGGCGTGGCCGATCTCGCGCTCGTAGTCAACGCGAACTTGCATCAATCCTGCCGCGCGAGCCGGATCGTTCTGCTCGTGCAGCAGTCCCAAGTTCCAGGAACCGAGCGCTTCTCCGTGCCGGTCGCCAATCTCGTGGGCGATGGTTAAGGCCCGCTCGTGATACTTGATTGCTTTTTTTACTTGCCCAAGTTGTCGGTAGGCATCGCCCAGGTTGGTTAACCATATCCCTTCACCTTGCCGGTCGCCGACTTCACGGGCAATGGCCAGTGCCTGTTCGAAGTGCAGCAATTCCCGTTTTGTAGCCGCGATTTCCAAATCGCGCGCATCTTGCCACGAAAAACACCCTGCGCGATTGCGAAATCGCGGCTACAGCCCGGCGTTTTTTCCCATAACGGGAATTGCTGCCCATGGTATAGTAAGTGGCCCAAGTGGCCGAGTAGTTTTCCTTCCGCCAGCTGATCGCCTCGTTTGCGTGCAGTGTTTAGTTGGCGCGCGTAGTATTCGAGCGCCTGCTCTGCTTGTTTCTGAGAGTGAGAGACCTGGTATCTTCTCAAAAAGTAGGGGCAAGAGTAAGTCGGATTGCCAATCCGACCTACATTCCCCCAAGATATTGAGATGATACGTGTAGACCTGCCTGCGGTATGGCTTGCCGTCCTGATAGCGCATCGCCGGGAACGTGTCGCCGTAGGTGAAACTGACGATCTCTGGATGGAACGCAGTCAGGGGCACCCACAGCTCACGCCCGTTCTTGTACCAATCGATCAGCCAGGAGCACGCGCCCAGGATCATGTAGTGAGGCCGCTCGCGGACTGGTCTCCCGCCTTTGGCGATAAACAACTGCCGTACTTTGGTCTCCAGTTCCCTCCTGATGGTCAGATAGTCCGGGCTGCGCTTGCTAGCAAAGATATCCCCTCTTTGGCGGATTTGGTCGAGCACCTGTTCCGCCTCTGCCGGTGCAAAGTCCGACAGGTTCAAAAAGGGACCTTTCTCGGCCTCGTAATAGTGACACAGAAAATCCGGACGGACCACGCACTTATCCTTTCCTACCCATGTTGGCCGCTTTTTCAAGGATGGAGGGGATGGCTGCCTCCATAATATCTTTTACATCCTCGTAGCGGAAAGTGCGTCGTTCGAACGTGCGCGTCTCGAGCGCCTTGAGGAAGCGCGCTTGGAACTCGTCAAAGTACGAACCATAGATGTGGTAACTATCGGCCTGGTGGACGTAGCGGCCCAGCGAGACCCGTTTGCCTGCCAGCTCCGATATCCGCTCGGCGATGCGCTGCTGGAGCCGGATCAGGGCGAACATGTTCATAAAGGCGGCCTTGTAGGCGTCGTTGGAGCGGAAGCGGACGTTGGCGTTGAGCACCCAATTGCCTGCTTCATCCGGCAGCACGCGGCACCAGATCGATTGCAGGCAGGCCGGGTCGTAGCAGAAATTGTCCTCCCATACCTTCCAGGTGATGGCCTGCGCCCGCCGCGAGTAGGGGGTCTGGGCCAGCTTGGCTGCCAGCAGTTCGATCTGGTCGTAGACCTGCTCCACGCCAGGGCAGTCGTAACCGAACAGCCGCTGGTGGTAGGTGTACTCCCAGCGCGTGTCGTCCGCGTCGCCGGCGGCGCTGCGCACGCAGTGGTCCTTGATGCCGTCCAGCACCTCCAGCACATACTCCTGTAAGTCCTCCAGCCCGCCGGGAAAGTCGCGGTGGATCATCGGCTCGGCCAGGGGATCGTGCACGACGATGGTCATCGAGCAGTCCTTGCTGGGCGGGTCCGCCGGCTTGTCGTACTCGGTCTTGACGTCGCAGCCGTGCTGGTAGAGGCTGACGAGGGACTTTTCCCAGGCTTCGGCCAGGCCCGCGCCTTCGATGAATAATACCGGGATATTTCCGCTCACTCTACGGCCCCCATCTGCTCGAGAATCTCTACCGCGTCTCGAACGAGCTTGGGGCAGAGGTCGTTGAACAGGCCTTTTTCTCTTGCTTGATCTCGGCCGGCCGGCGTGCCAATGTCACAGCCCAACAACTCCCGGCACAAGATCGATCCATTGCGGGCACGAAAGCGATCTGCAAACTCATAGACCAGGGCGTAGGCTTTTTCCTTGGTTTCGCTTTCATCATCCTCAAGGTGGCTCTTGCCATGTTTGAGTCCGATGACCAGAAAAGCGCCGGTCACCGCGCCGCACACCTCCCCCAGGCGGCCCATACCGCCGCCAAGGCCGCCGGCGACGCGCAGAGCGGTTTCTCGATCCAGGCCAAACTCTGGCCCGCAGGTTGTGATCACGGACTGGGCGCAGTTAAAGTCCTCGAAACACGCAACGGCTTTTTCACTTCTCTCACTCATCGTTTTGCCTCCAGTGTTTATATGTTTCTGAGTAGCTCCGGTGTGACATCGGTGATACCGTTCAACACCTTGTACGCCCCTGAAAAGCCTTGCTCTGCCGCCATGCCATTGGGGATCACCAGGCAGCGGATGCCCGCGGCGTTGGCCGCCGCCAGCCCCCTGGGCGAGTCCTCGATGACGACACATTCGTCCTTGGAGTGACCGATTCTTTCGAGGCCGACCAAGTAAGGTTCGGGATGCGGCTTGTAGTGGGTGAATTCCAGGCTGGTGACGAAAAAGTCAAAGTATCGCAGGATCCCGGTCGATTGATGGATGATCGCAAAGTGCTCTGGCCTGGAGCTGGTGACGATGCCCATCTTGAATTTGCCGTATAGGTTGGCCAGTGTTTCTTCTACACCATCTATGATGACGCTCCTCTGACGCAAGAGCTGCTCGTAAAGCGAGTTGCGCTCGTCGCGCATCCGGTCGATCTCGTCGGGCGGCACGCCTCTCTCCACGGCGAGGTGCCAGGCGCCCTTGCCCTGCTTCAACAGATACATGGCGAACAGTTCTTGCGTCAGATCGACGCCAACGCGCGCCAGGATCTCTCGCGTGGCGCGAAAGTGTAGTGGCTCAGTATCGACGAGCACGCCGTCGTTATCCCAGGGGATGGCTTTGATCTTTTTTATTCCTCAGCGTGCTAAATTGTGATTTCAACCCGATTGCCGTCGGGATCGAACACGCAGCTTTCGTAATACCCATCGCCCGTGCGCCGGGGGCCGCTGACGATCCTGTAGCCGTCTTCCCGCAGCCGCGTTGTGAGCGCGTCGACCTGCACCTCGGAGCCGACGGCGAAGGCCAGGTGGACATAACCCGTGCGCGTGTTCTCCGGCGGCGGGATCACATTGGGCGCGTGCATGATCTCCAACCGCGCGCCGGAGGGAAAGGCCACAAAGTACGACTCGAACTGTTTTTCGGCGTTGACGTACTTGTCGTTAGCCTTGCCTTCAAAGTATGTCTCGTAGAACGTCCTGAGCCGTTCGAGGTCGCGTGTCCAAATGGCGATGTGTTCGATGCGCATATGTCACTATCTACTTGCCACTTGCAAACTTGCTCATTTGCAGGGCTTCTTTCGACACTATGTACCCCTCATACAACGCTTGCCTACGGTGCCGCGCTTGAGCAACGACGCCGGATTCGCTTTTCAAGTAACTGAATTGCATAGCCGATAAAAAGAACCACTACGAGTAGTAATGGAAAGATGGCTATTCTGAGATTCGGGCTCCAATTTGTAAAGTTCTCAATACACCACGCAGCAGAGTCGAGAATCGGGCGATGATATAGATACACTGCATATGAGCCTGTAGACAGGAAGAGAACTAGACCTCGTGTTCGGCCCGACATTTGTGTTTTCCACCAAGACGAAATCCACAGTCCGAATATTATCCCAGATATGACCATTGTTATCATCATTGCTAGACTCAGTAGATCCAAATTCTTGGTGTGCACATGTGCGTGTTGATGAAAATCACCTGCGAAACCGTCATTCTGAGCGTAGCGAAGAATCTCCGCCCT
>Ga0307420_1000712_pt1 | contig 15048 bp, 8 predicted proteins | sample SalMarWE160240MG_2_FD_202167 | JGI IMG/M metagenome (GOLD analysis project Ga0307420, IMG submission 202167) | Salt marsh sediment microbial communities from the Plum Island Ecosystem LTER, Massachusetts, United States - WE1602-40 | ecosystem: Environmental > Aquatic > Marine > Intertidal zone >... | reverse complement strand
AAACAGCATGGCATTAAAGGCATGCTCGCAGAATGATAGTCTGGTTGCTTTCCCCATGTTTTTAGATATGGGTGTTCTGTATTACCGAAAGGATTTAATACGGAAACTTCCTCACGGTAACATAATCGAAAAAAAAATTCTCAATTCTCTAACTTGGGATGATTTTATTTCACTCAGCAAACAGTTCAAGTTTTCTAAAGATCCGTATTATATTTTTACCGGCGGTGATTTTGAAGGGATGCAATGTTGTTTTCATGAGATGCTTTCGAATGAGGAAAGTGACAAAATTTTCAATAAAACACCGATCAACTTAAATACACCTCCAACAATACGGGCACTGCAGCAGCTGGTAGATTTTATTTATCGGTATAAAATATCTCCGTACGAAGTAACAGAATTCGATGAGTATAGTAGTTACCTATATGCCAATGAACATAATGCGGTTTTTTTAAGGGGATGGTTGGGTTATCATAAACAGTACAAAAGTTTTCTTGCTGATACGTCAAACGCCGGCAATATGGAAATTGCTCCATTACCGCATTTTCAAGGGAACAAGACATCAAGTGTTTTTGGCGGTTGGAGCCTTATGATTTCAAAATTCTCCAATAGAAAAGAAGAGGCGATAAAATTCATTAATTTCATGTTTCAAAAAGAAAACCAGCAATTATTATATGACGAAGGCGGATTCCTGCCTATTAATGTTGAAGTCTACCAGGACAGCATCTATCTGAGCAAGCATAATGAGCTTTCGAAGATCCGGAACCTCTTATTATGGGCTAAGCACCGGCCATCACTGAAAAATTATACGCGACTATCTGAAATCATGTCGAGATATTTTCACAAAGCACTAAAGAATGAAATATCTGTCCGTGAAGCTTTAAATTCGGCTTCCGCACAGATTAATAATGAGAAAGCCCTTGTTAAATAACAATAGATACTTTTCTTATGAAATCGATAAAAAAAATTAAACATATCCGGTTCGGGTGGAAACATCTTCTGGTTATTTTTTTCACACTTATTCTTTTCCAGATATTTGTTTCTCAATTGGAGCAAAATACGCTGCGCGACTTGCTTTCCGATACAATGGATTGGTATAAGCAAAACTCAGTCGAACAAATTGGCAATTTGACGACATCTGCACTGGAAGTATTACTGGAATCCGATCCGCTTCGAGATGTGAATGACAGGAAAGAACGGGCTAAGAATTTAATACATGCGTTGAACAGTATTTTAAAGCAACCGTTAATGAAACGCAATGTCGAAGAAATGTGCGTTATTCTTCCTTATAATGATAAATTTGTGGCAATGGATCTTGGACAGGATCTCTATTCTTATTATTATGATCATCGTGTTGCTGACACACTCGTCAATCCGCTTTACCAACAAGCCGTAGATCGTTATACAGGATTGCATGAGAAAATGGTAAAATCAGAATTGATCACAAGCTTTCAAGAAGAACAAAATATTTTTCATGTTTATGTTCCTCTAGTTCCTTACGGTGAGTACGGCGGAGCCGTCTATTTAAAAATTCATCCGGATGTTTCATCCATCAGCCAGCAAATTTTAACGAGCTTCAGCAAAACCGTTCTAATTTTTTCTTCGTTAATCTTAATGGGTTTATTGGCAATATTCTACATTTCAACTTATACCATCATAGAAAGAGATGCCGCGTGGGAATTATTGTATAAAGAAAGGGAAGCGCATTTGAAAGAATATATCGCACAAAAAAAGGAACATCTATTTGCTAAACGTATCTATCATACCCATCATAAAGCACAAAAAGTAATGGGATTCATCAATGAGGACATCGAAAATGTCAATGAGTCAAATATAAAGGAAATAAAGTACAGAATATCAAAATACGCGAATTTTATTTCCAGAGTTATATATGACATGAAATGGTATAATCCGCCGATACAGACTATCAGAAGTCATATTTTTAAAACTGATTTGAACGAAGTCTTGCAATTTGTTGTTCAGAACATTTTTTTGCGCATTTCGTATCCGGTACAATCAATTAAATTCGATTATGACCTCGATCAGTCTCTTCCTCCAGTATCTGTTAACGAATTTGTAGTTTGGGAAATTATCGAGCCTCTTATACAAAATGCAATCGAGCACTCGGAAAAAGAAACGGTTATTGTCTCGCTCAGCACTCGCTTTTATCCTGAAGAAAAAACTTCGATATTGATAGTTGAAGACAACGGCAAGGGTATTCGTGCCGATTTATTGAAAAAAAATGATTTTGGTATTAAAAGAATATTTCTGGAAAATATTTCGACGAAGGAAGAAGAAAATAATTGCGGATATGGCTGTTATCTGGCCTATGAAATATCGAAAAGATGCGGATGGAAGCTGGATGCCGAAAATCGTGAACAAGGAGGAGCGAAATTCTCTTTGTATTTGAAATATGAAGGAAACATATCTGTTCACCAGTGATATTTAATTGAGGAAAACAAGCTGTTGCGAATAGTCTCTTTTGTTTATGAATAAAGTGTGTATAATATATACGGAATATTACTAATTGTTCTACAGGTGAAGTAATGGAATTGGATAAACAGGTCAATCTTTTAGTTATTGAAGACGAATCCTACGATGTCAATCGTATTAAACGAACATTGGCTCCTTTTAGCAATCAATTGGCTATCAAAAAGGTCGTTGCGGATGGCCAATCTGCTATTGCACATATATCGGAGCATGAAGGAGAATACGATGTCATTATTATGGATTATCAGATTGTTGGACCGTTATCAGGTGAGAAGCTAATTCGCAAAATCAAAACGATAGATCCATTTATTCAGATTATTGTAATTACTAAAATGACTATCAATGTTACCGATTTTGAATTTGCGAACAGATTGATAGAAGCTGGCGCTATGTGGTTTTGCACCAAATACCCGGGCGATATAAAAGAATATATTTACCAGCCTACCGATCTTCTTTTATCAATCCTTAATGCGTATGAAAAAAAGCGTTTGAAATTGGAAGGATCCAAATCGAACCTACAGCTTAGTTATTCTATTACGAATATATTGAACGAAAAAAAAATAATTGGTAATTCTAATGCAATTAAAGAATTAACAAAAAAAATGGAAAAAGCTGCTCAGCAAGATGCAACCGTGCTAATCTATGGTGCTTCTGGAACCGGGAAGGAACTTGTTGCCACGCATATTCATTATTTAAGCAAAAGAAAGTATGAGAATTTTCTTACAATCAACGCCGGCAGCATTCCCCAGGAATTGATTGAGAGTGAGTTATTTGGATTTGTTAAAGGTTCGTTTACCGGAGCGACCCATCCCAAAAAAGGCCTTTTTGAAGTCGCAAATTTTGGCACGATATTTCTTGATGAAATTAGCGAACTGAATGTATCATTACAGTCAAAACTCCTCAGAGTTTTGCAGGAAGGGGAATTAGATAAAATCGGCAGAACGGAAAAAATCAAAGTCAATGTTCGTATAATTGCTGCGAGCAATGTCGATCTAGAAAAAGCAATTGAAGAAAAAAAGTTTAGAGAAGATCTATATTACCGGTTGAATGTAATCGATATCTACATCCCTACTTTGAGGGAAAGAATTGAAGATATTCCTGTTCTCACTCAGTACTTTATCGATAAATACAGTGTTCAGATGTCCGTAGAAAAGCTGGCAATAACGGCAGATGCAGTTGAGGCACTGCAATCATATGAATGGCCGGGTAATATCAGGCAATTACAAAATGTCGTACAACGTCTTCTAATCACATGTAATGATGAAATTCGGAGGGATGACGTAATGAAAGTTCTGGGTTCGAAAAAGGTCGGTACAATCTCCAGCCCTGAATTTTGGTTTGGGAATAAAATTCTGCGATGGAAAGAAATGGAGAACATTTTCAGATGCAGATACTTCAATTACGTAAAAGCTAAAACAAGATCGGAATCAGAAGCTGCTCGGCTTTTAGGTATCGCTCCATCTAATTTCTATCGTATGTGCAATAAACTCGGAATAAAATATCATTTGAAATAGAGTAGATATGAAATCCTTGTGTGTAGAAAAACTACCGTTTCCTTGTTCATCTCTAACTTTACCTTATACTAACATATATCATTTTAATATATTTCGTTGCATATAATTATATCATTTTGATATAAGTCCAAATTATAAATATATCATTTTACCTTTAAATCGATAATATGGGCTTTTATAATCTTTGGTATGATGATTGTGCATAAAAAAGTGTACAAGCAGGGAGAATTTTCAGATTTAAGCAAAAATGTAAATTGAAAAGGAAGAAGTGTCATTCGATCTGTCTAAGATAGATGTATCTCTGTACTCATTATTTTTTCTTTTCCTTTTTTTCATCACTATGTATGTATCACGTACAAAAGAAGTGACCGTCGAAAGCTATTTTTTTGCTAATCGAAATATCAACTGGCTAGTATTGGGGGCATCCTTTCTTATCAGCAATATATTCAGCCTCTTTTTCTTAGTAATAACTTCTGCAGAGATGAATGCAGGATTGGTCATTTCATGCAGTGTCGTATCAATTGTAATGGTCGTTATTTTAGGTTGGTTTATAGGGCCCCGCTATTTAAAAATAAAAATTCACACAATACCTGAATACTTTGAAAAAAGATTTGGCCGAAATTGCCGACTTTTTCTTTCAACACTCTATGTCTTCTTTAATATTTCCATTAGGTTGATGATCCTCCTTATCTCCGGTAGTGTAATCATTCATACGCTTACCGGAGCCGATTCATTCTCCCTTCTATTCTTCTTTCTTGTCGTAACAGGCGCATACGTAATTGTAGACGGTCTTCATGCAGAAATGTATGCGAGTGTAATTCAGATAGTTATTGTTGTTGTCAGTCTCTTGGGTTTTTTAGTGTGGTTGAATTATCATGATGGAATATTGGCACAATTGAGTAACGATATTTCCTTCAATACTTCTTCGGCATCTACATGGACTGGTTTGGTAGTCGGTATCCCTATTTTATTTTTTTGGTTTTGGTGCGCAGATCAGTTTATCATCCAAAAAGTTATGAGTGCTCGAGATGCGGTGAATGCACGAAAAGCAGCGCTGTTCTCGGGATTCCTTCAAATTGTCCCCATACTCATTTTTATTATATACGGATTTCTTCTTTCGATCTTTTCTCGAGAGAACACTTTTAATGGCACACTTCGGGAATCTTTTTCATTTAGCTCATTACCTAACAACCTTCAATGGGGAGTTATTATTACAGTTGCAGCTATTATGATGGCAGCTTTTGCCAGTATTCTTAACACTACATCACTTCTTATTACTTTCGACTTTTATCGCAGTTTTAAGACTACTGCATCGGATAGAACGCTTGTGCTTGTAGGCAGGATTACCACGATGGTCTTATTACTGTATGCTATTCTGTTGATTCCGATTTCCCAGACGATGGATTTCAGCATATGTCTAAAGCTTTTTAAATCCCTTGCTTATTTTGGAGCGATGATATCATCGGTGTTTGTAATAAGCCTTTTCAATAAGAGAATTCAAACCTCGGGTGTCCTGTGGACATTGTATATTGGAACGGTGATTATTCTGATAAGAGCTACAATGGATATATTTATCACAGGCATTCACTCCGAAAATGTTATGCTTAAATGTTTTGCACAATCAAATTTTTTAGATTTTGCAGTTTTTGTTTTTGTGACATCGATTATTATTCTGTTCGTCTTTGACAGAATAATTAAATTACAAAAGAATGTAATATTAAAAAAACGGTCTAAAAATTTGGAGATTAGATAATATTACACTCGATGAGTTCAAGTGGTCTGTTCAATTTATAATTTTGTTGTATGGATTAAAGCATCGATAAGATATCTATATAGTGAATTTTACCAAAGGAGAAAGCCTATGTCTTCGGGCACATACCGAATTTTTATTGTAGCAAACATACTATTAGTGTTGATAGTAAATTTCCTTTTTGCCGGAACGACCGGTAAAATTGCAGGCAGAGTAACGGATAAAGAAAACGGCGAACCGTTAATAGGAACGAATGTAATTATAAAAGGTACAAGTCTGGGAGCAGCTACGGATATAGACGGTTATTATACTATCCTAAATATTCCCCCGGGCGTACATACAATTACAGTAAGCATGGTTGGCTATGCTCCCATGACTATCAATGAAGTCCGCGTCCTTATTGATCAAACTGCAACTGTTAATATTGAAATGACATCGCAGGCTATCGAAACTGGCGTTATTGAAGTCATTGCCGAAAGACATGTCGTTAAAAAAGATGTATCCTCCAGCGTATCGGCAATACCGACTGAAGAAATTAAAAGTCTTCCTATTAGTTCGGTTAATGAAATGATGAACTCACAGGCAGGAGTGGAAGACGGTTTTATAATTAGAGGCGGTGATGCAGATCAACTACTTCTTCAAGTAGATGGTGCTACGCAGCGTGATCCAAGAAATAATAAGCCTATTTCAAATATTGCTTTGAGTTCTATTGAGGAAATCTCAATAGAAAAAGGAGGCTTTACTGCAGAGTATGGACAAGTACGCTCTGGCATTATTAATATCGTTCAAAAGGAAGCAGATGTTGCTCATTATTCTGGTTCTATTAACGTAAAATATAGTCCGCCGCAACAGAAGTATTTCGGTATATCGGTATACGATCCTAATTCTATGTGGCTCCGGCCCTATTTGGATCCTGCTGTATGCTGGACAGGCACTGGCAATGGTAATTGGAATCAGTACATGCGAAATCAATATCCCAGCTTCGAAGGTGGTTGGAATGCTGTTTCTCAGTCGTTATTATCGGATAGCGATCCTACGAATGACCTTTCACCCGCAGGGTGTAAACGTCTATTTGAGTACCAACACAGAAGAAAACCCGATACTAAATCGCCAGACTATAATATAGATGGCAGTTTTGGCGGTCCTGTGCCAATTATTGGCGCAAAGTTGGGCGACTTAAGATTTTTTACAAGTTTTATTATGAATAGAGAAATGCTTCTTATTCCCCTCAGCCGTCCAGATTACCAGGATTATAATTGGTCAATCAAGTTGAGTTCGGATATAGACAAGAAATCTAAATTAATGATATCTGCATCGACTGGTAAATCTTATAATGTCGCTATTAATAGAAATGATGCCGGCTCTTTCAATCAAGTTTATAATACAGGCGGTGCTACTTTTTGGAATCCAACTGATTACATGCGCACTCCAGATCAAATCGCACAAATTAGTTATGATCCTTCTGGAACAAGATCGAGCAGATTTTTTGTTGACGGATGGTATAATCCTGCTGTTGTCAGTGATTTCATTATGGGTGCAAAGTTTACTTCTATTCTAAGTTCGTCTTCATTTTATGAAGTAAGTGTGCAAAATGTGCATCGTAACTATCTTACTGGTCCTATTGCGGCAAGAGATACAAATAAAAATTATGAAATTGTTCCGGGTTATTGGGTAGATGAAGGACCATTTGGTTTCAGTTCAGATCTTTCTGCTTCAGGAATAGGTGATCCGACCCTATTTTTCGGCGGTTGGGGCGGCACTGTGTATGATACCAGTAAACTTAATACGTTTACACTTAAGGGAGATTTGACGAGTCAAGTGAATAAAGAACACCTGATGAAAGCCGGAATTGAATTTTCATATTACAACTTAGATTTAAATTATAGCTATATAAATCCTTATAAAGATATGAATGAGGTAAAGCAACAATGGAATCCATACCAATTATCTGCTTATGTTCAAGATAAGATAGAGGCATACGGATTTATCGCTAATCTTGGTCTAAGGGTAGATATTAGTAATCCAAATACTGATTGGGTAAAAACGGAGAATCCTTTTGATGCCTATTTCTCAAATGCGTATAGTGACACAATTGAATATGTTAAAACAAGTGTTAAACCAGATGTTTCTGTCAGTCCACGGCTAGGCATTTCGCATCCGATAACAGAGAGTTCAAAACTGTATTTCAATTACGGACACTTTAAACAAATGCCTGCTTATGAAGAAATATTTAGAATAGGCCGCGGGTCAGATAGTAAAATGCAGAATTATGGTGATCCTAATTTGGTGCAAGCCAGAACAATCTCTTATGAATTAGGGTTTGATCAATCTCTCTCTGATATATACTTGATTCAAATTGCAGCTTTTTATAATGATATTTCAAATCAGCAGTCTTATACATTTTATACAAGCGACAAGAAAGCTGTTGCCTATTATGCAGCTAATAATAACAGCTATTCGGATATTCGCGGAGTAGAACTAACGTTAAGAAAGAATTCCGGAGACTGGGTGCGAGGTTTTATTAATTATACGTATCAAGTAACAAAAGCGGGCCTGTTTGGTCAAGTAACTTCTGCTTACTCTGCAAATGAACAAAAAGAAGAGGACACTAAGAGAGTTCTTCCGTTATATGCTATCGAACGGCAAAGGGGGGTTCCTCAACCTCGAGCAAATGCAAGTATAATCCTTATTACGCCGAAAGATTTTGGGCCGATGGTTGCTGGATTTAAACCTCTCGCTGATTGGACACTTAATCTTTTAGGAACATGGAAAGCAGGCCAATGGCTTACGTATAATCCACAAAATGCCGGCAATATTTTAAACAACGTTCAGGTTACGGATTATTATAATATTAACCTTCGCCTCAACAAAACTTTCACTTTCAAAACTTTTGCAGTGACATTATTCATGGAGACAAGGAACCTGTTAAATACAAAGCTGTTGTCGGGAGAAAGTTTCTATAATACGGATGATTATTTAAACTACATGTATTCACTGCACTTGCCGACAAGTCCTGCCTATAATAATAAGAATATTCCTGGAGATGACCGGGTTGGTGATTATCGTACTGTTCCATATCAGCCGGTTCTGCTTAGTGGAAACGTAGATGGTATGCCGGTAGGTTCCATCGATCCTATTGCTATTTATTATAGTGCGGCCGGTCAATATGCGGGTAAATATATGATCTATGTCAACGGTGGGTGGTCAGAGGTCGATCACAATAGGATGCAAAAGATTTTGGATGATAAAGCATATATAGATATGCCGAACAACAGTTCGTTTGACTTTCTGAATCCAAGACAATTTTACTATGGCATTAATCTATCGTTTAATTTATAAATGGGAAAAGCTGATAATAAAGGGTATTGCATATGCTTAAAAAATATCTAAAACAAGTACTAATAATAATTTCACTTTCTAGCGCATTTGGAGTGATTAGTTTCCAGGAATTACAGGCCCAGATCACCGGGCCATTTAGTAACAAATGGCTATGGGTTAGTTCCTTAAGACAATATTTTTCGAGTACTGGAGTGGAAGGTGAATATTTTAGGAGAGGAAGAGGCCCTTATTTGAATACTGACCAGGATGATGGGCTTCGCTGGCCTGCCCAATACAGTTCGCAGGATCACAATGTTGGTAAAGCACTATGTATTGGTCTTACGAATTTTAAAGAGCCGACGACTGGTGTAACATATCAACATAAAGTTATCCCTCTCGGACGAGCTGCTTTATTTGTCAATTCAGCAGAGTATCCTGTTGACTTTAAACTCATAGGCCGCTCTAGTTCTCCTATAGTACTTGTTGATAATGTACCGGCAAGTGATCTAGATGAAAACGATCTTAATACAGCTCCGGTATCCGGGACTTTTATTGGAGGTGATGAAATCGATCCCACTCTGCCCACAGATCGGATGATCTACAATCGAGTAAACACTCCGGTGGGCATAACATTTACTAGAAAAGTGTATGCTTCGACGCAACAGTATCACGATAATTACTATATATATGAATATGTATTTAAAAATACCGGACTTATAGATAATACAGGTGGATCAATGCCGCCTACTATTCTTACCGGTGTGATGTTTGATTTTAGATATCGCTTTGCTGATGCTTATGATGCCTATATTGGTGGTTGGACGATTAATACCGCTGATGATTATGGAAAGAACACTATTAATGACGTAATAGGTCAAGATCCCGCTCATACACTTCCTCCCCCTAATGATTTTCGTGCAATTTTTGAATATTACGGTCCTAATCAAGCTTCTACGGGTGTGGCAGACGATATCGGTGGTCCTAATTTCAGAGACGGTCATATATTGTGTGGTGAAAGTTTTATCGGAGAAATGGTTTTACATGCCGATAAATCACCGCAGGATACGTCGGATGATCCGACGCAGCCTACAACAACACATTTTATTGCTACTGACGGTAGTATTGAGACCATAACAGTCGGTTTTCCTTTTCAGCCAAGCGTAATGACACCGCTATATCAAGATATGACAAAGGGACATCCATCGCAAACACATGCAGAACAGATAGGAAAAGACGCAAACGGTTGGCCGACAGGTTTTGCAGATACATGGGGAGGGTATGGAGTTTCAACAGGTGGTTATGGAAGTCAACAAAGTTTTGGTCCGTATACGCTTGCACCGGGTGATAGCATCCGTATTGTTATAGCAGAAGCGGTTGCTGGAATAAGTCGAGAAAAGAATATAGAGGTGGCGCGTAATTGGTGGGCTTGGTACAGTAACAACAAAAGTGGTGGTGGACCATTTATACTTCCGGATGGCTCTACGACTACAGATGGAAATATTTATAAAAACTCATGGGTGTTTACTGGAAAAGATTCGCTGTTCCAGACTTTTAGAAGAGCGAGAGCAAATTACAATAGTGGATTTAAAATTCCGCAGCCGCCTCCACCGCCAGATAAATTTACTGTTACATCCGGTGGAAACAAGATATTGATTGCGTGGTCCAACAGCGCTGAAACATGGCCAAATTTTGATGGATATAGACTTTATCGAGCAGATACAAAGACAGACACAACTTTTGAATTACTATTTTCATGTAATAAAAATAATAGTGTTAATTCTTATGATGATGTTTCTGCAAAACGTGGATTTAACTATTACTATTATATACAGACCAAAGATGACGGCTCGACAAACGATATTCAACCGGGTGTACCTCTTGTGAGCGGTATGTTTTATACATTAACTAATACACCTGCATATTTACGACGTCCTGCAGAAGACGTTCTTTCGAAAATTCGTGTTGTTCCTAATCCGTATAATATCAGTGCGAGGAACATTCAATATGGATCCTCTATAATGAGTGCAGACAAACTGGAATTCTTTGGATTACCACCACTTTGTATAATTAAAATATATACTGAAACAGGTGATTTAATAAGAACTATCAATCATATAGATGGCAGCGGAGATGAAAGTTGGGATTCAAAAACCTCTTCCGGTCAGCTTGTAGTGAGTGGATTATATATTGCATATTTCGAAGTTACGCAGGATGGGTCCGGCTTTAAGAAGGGTGATAATATCATCCGGAAATTTATAATTATTCGATGATATAACATACTTGGAGATCGAAATGGATTATTATTATCAAAATACGGCTGCTTCATTTTTTAAAATATTTCTGGTGTGTGTCTTATTGTTTACAGGTATTGGGTGTGATACCATACTGCCGGATGAATATAAAGCGAAAAATTTTAATACACCAGAAATCGATATATTGGCAGGCAATTTGTTAGCTCAAGATACTATTAACGATGCTCAGGGGAATACAATATCCTATCAATACTATCCTATAACAACGACTAGATTTAGAGTTGATACTCCCGTGACATGGACTTATGCTAATTCGGATACTCTTACAGGTAATCTGACAACTGATAACCAAATTATTTATTCGAAGTTTGATTCGGTAGCCAATACTCTTGAGTCGCTTCCATCGGATTCATTAATTTTGGTAAAATATCCGACTAACAAAATTATTTCTTATGCAGTTTTGAACGCAAGTTCATCGAAAGATATTCATGTATATACAAGCCTTCAATATTATTGGACAACCAGTGCAAGTAATATCAATGAATATGTCACCGTTGACATTATAAAAAGCGATACTACTTTGGTGAGTGTTTCTACAGTGATACCTCCTGAAGTCGCATATTGTTCTTTAGAAAATATTTTGGTCAACGAAGCATCGACAACTATTCCCATAATAAATGCGCGTTACACAGCTCATTTGGATCAAGGCGTATATTTCATCCGGTTTACCTTAAGTAATCCAGTGGCTATAAGTAATCCTTTAAAACAACCTGCAAGTGCTTTTAACCTTCCTAGTATTGCAGATCAAATTAAGGTTGTTATTCTGTCATTCTAGCACGAGCGTGTAATTCGAAAAGGAGTATAAAAAGGTGAAACGATTTATGATAAAATACTTGATAGCAATTATGGCAATCGGATTGCATATATCGCTATCTTATAGTCAACAAGATAAGTTGGCACAAACCGGTTTTAATTTTCTTAGTGTATCGTCCGATGCAAGAGCCGGCGCGATGGGCGATGCCATGAACTCAATATCAGAATACTCTGGTGCGTTATCTCATAATCCTGCAACGATGGCTGATATGCCAAACTTGCTTAATGTCAATGCCAGTATCAATTCGTTTATTGCTGATATTAAGTATTTATCTATGAACGCAATAATCTCTCCTTGGTCTGGAAATTACGGTGTTCTTGGTATAAGTTTCCAATCGGTAGATTATGGAGACGTATTAGGAACAATGGTTTGGAGCAATAGTAATGGATACATCGATACAGGTGTTATGGATCCAAAAGCATTAGCGATTGGAATTGGCTATGCAATAAAGATTTCTGATTTTTTTAGTGTTGGTGGTCAAGTGAAATATGCGTATCAATCACTTGGTGAAAGCACTATTCCGGTCGGTAATAGTACTATAACAAAACGGAATGTTGCGAATACAACAGCATTTGATTTTGGAACAAATTTCAAAACGGGTATTAAAAGTCTTGCATTCGGAATGTCTGTCAGGAATTTTTCAAAAGAAGTAACATATGAGCAGGAACAATTTGAGCTTCCGCTACTCTTTACTGTAGGAATTTCTGCAAATGTTTTGGATTTCTTCGAAATACAATCTTCACAGCAATCCTTAATAATCTCTTGCGATGCGACTCATCCAAGATCTCATCCAGAACAGTTTAAGATTGGTGCAGAATATCAATTTATGAAATTGATTGCGCTGCGAAGTGGCTATATCACTGGAGAGGATGAAAATGGAATTACTTTTGGTTTAGGTGTTACTTCTTCCGGTTTAGGTATTTCTTCTGCTAATTTTGCGGTCGATTATGCTTACACGCCTTATGGTGTGTTTAATTATGTTCAAAGAATAACAGTATCTTTTTCAATGTAAACATATATAGAATGGTAAAGATATGAAAACTATGCGTTTGATTTTTTGCTTACTCATTTTGACACTCTTTTTTCTTTGTGCATGCAACCACTTTGATGCACCTACGGAAGTATGGGATCCAAATAAACCGTTTCCCGAAAGTCCGTATATATTAAATGTAATACCTGCTGATATAGCGGTTGCTGGAGTGAGAGAAATAACTATTATCGGTCAAAATTTTTCTACTAATCCCGACTCTTTTTTTGTCAGCTTTGGCATACAACCTTTGACAATAAAAAGTATTTCAGTTTCTGCTACTATGGACACACTCGTTATTTCCAGACCGGCAGTTTTTGGATTTAATGATATTTCTGTTATGTACCCCGCGACTGATTCTATTGTTAAATATCCTTATACCATAGAGAATCCAATAACTCCAGATGCTGTTGTGTCCACTATTTTTTCGGGTGACTTGCTTATTATGGAAGCAGATAAGGGTGATACTATTTGGATAGCGGGCATGCCAAAATCGGGAGCAAAGTTGGGACATATTTATAAGTTGTTACCCGATGGAGTTACTATGACTGTGTTTAAGGATACTTCCTATTTAGTGCCAAAGATCAGTGGTAAAGCATCAGTTTTCACCTATCCTTTTGCAGATTTAAAAATTGGACCTGGAGGATTCTTGTACGCTACATTCGTTCTCCCAAGTTCTGCTGCTGCCAGTTCAATCTATTGTATGTATCCTGATAGCACCACTCCTAAGATTTATGCTACACTTTCAGCGAATAATGCAGAAAAATTTGATTTTGATGATAATGGGAATATATATATAGGTAAAAGTAATGGGTTGTTTTTAATTAAACCAGGTGGCACAAATTCTAGCGTTGGGGATTATACAGGTACTAACACTTTTGGTGATATTCGTGTAATAAAAGATTCAAACAACGATAAGTTCGTGTATGCACTGTATGGTTCTACTACTGCGGCCAATCAGAAATTCACTCAACTCTATAGAAGCCCGATAAATAATGATGGTACAATTGACAACAAGCAGCTAATATATGATATTTCAGCAGATACAGCTTTCAGCGGATGTACAATAAGCTCTTTTACCGTTAAATCTGATGGAACTGTATTACTTTCCTTATACACTAGCTCTGCCGTTAACGGCAATCAGAATTATTCATTATTTATGTTAGAGAACAACGGTTCTCTCACTCCATATTATGAGGACAACACTATTTTGCCAGTCGGGATAGATCAACTTATTTGGGGGAGTGGACGATACTTGTACCTGAGTAAAGGTAAAACAAACACATCGAGTACAAGATTTTTTAGAATGGGAATGGAACAAAACGGCGCACCATACCTTGGCAGAAATTTATAATTTTTTTACTGATAGTATAACTTTTAATCGTGAATTAAATGGTAATATGTAGAGAAATAGTATCAAAATGCATCAAAGGAGTAATACTAAATTTAAAAATGAGAAAAGGAGGTGAAAGGAAGAAGAAAGATTAAAGTAAGGAGGAGAGGATTCTAAACAACTGGTTAAAATAACTCAAGTTAAGGAGGTAGAATTATGAAGTTAAGCAAAATTATACTGTTTGTAATTTGCTTAGTTCTGATTGTAAGCATAGCTAATGCAAAGATTACTAAGGATGGCGCCTTGGTAATCCCCAAAGTTAATGCTGCCAATGCACCTGTTGTTGGCGGCAATTTTGTTATAGAACCAACATGGAACTTGGTAGATGCCACTTGGATGGAATATAGCAATGAACCTACTCAGGATGGGACCAACTGGGCCAGCATAGCTGGATGGGCAAAGTTCATGTATGATGATAGTAAAATTTATGGAT
>Ga0307420_1000710_pt1 | contig 15074 bp, 12 predicted proteins | sample SalMarWE160240MG_2_FD_202167 | JGI IMG/M metagenome (GOLD analysis project Ga0307420, IMG submission 202167) | Salt marsh sediment microbial communities from the Plum Island Ecosystem LTER, Massachusetts, United States - WE1602-40 | ecosystem: Environmental > Aquatic > Marine > Intertidal zone >... | reverse complement strand
AACGTCGACGAAGCGATCGGCCGGATATCTAATTTCATCCCCGGTCAGGTCCAGGCCAACGACTCCGTCGTCCAGGTGAGCGACGGCCAGATCGGCGATTTCAAATGCGACGTCCAAACTCACGTCTCGCCGGATCGACAGGATCAGATTAACGCGCACCTCATAGTCACGCTGAGCACGGGCAACTGCGCCACATATCCAGGTAATCACCTCGTCGAGTGAAAAACCCTGCACCCGAGCCTGGGCCGAGGGATTGAAGCGTAACTCCAGGTATTTGATGTTATCTTCCGCCGCGTCGGCCACCGCCTCGTACGCTATGCGTTCCACGGCGTCTCGAGAGGGGTAAAAGCGCTGCAGAAGACGAAATTTTTCGAGAAAACGATGGAAATCCGGTTCGTCGTTGGCCACGGTCACGAAAGGACGTAGATACTCGATATCGTAACTAGGAAGGTCAATCCCATGCTCTCGGGCAATCTCAGCCAACGTCTGGAGCCTCAGAGAACCTTCGAGATGCCGATGCAAATCCACCTTTGGCAGAGCGTGCAACTGCGCCCGCAAGCTAGATACAGTATTAAATTTTCCTTTATCGAAACCTTTGATGCTCGGCATATCACTCGTTATCACTGTGATCAACCGCGTGGCCATATCGATCCTCAAGGACTTGCAAAGAATGACTTGGCACAGCGATGCGACGAAAACACCCTGGACCCATCAGACGGCGATTAGAATGAGCTTTTACAGGTCTGAAACAGCAAGATGCGGTGGGCCGTTATGTGGCCTGGATCCAGGCAAAGGTATCGACAAATCCTCAGGAATCACAGGAGGCTTTAGCTCGAAAGTTCCTGGTTCTCGGTCTGAGGTGCATCAGCCTGACACTTGGGGATTGTGAAATAGAACGTGCTGCCCTCTCCAGGCACGCTCTCCACCCACATCTCCCCCCCGTGAGCTTCCACAATACGCTTGGCTATGGTCAAACCCAACCCAATACCGGGGAACCGCCGCCGCGCGGAGCCGTCCACCTGGTAAAACCGCTCAAAGATTCGCTCCTGCTGATCCTTGGGAATACCGACCCCCTCATCAGAGACGGAGACCTGCTCCATCTCTCCAATGTCCTCAACCGTCACTGTGATGTGTCCGCCCTGGGGACTGAACTTGATCGCGTTACCCAGCAGATTGTCAAACACCTGCTGCAATCTACCCGCATCTCCCTTCACAGGCGGCAGATCGTCTGGTATGTTCTCCACCAAGATCAATTGCGCCTGCTCGGCCGTGGCGGCACAGCCTTGTATTGCTCGCCGGGCCAACTTGGTCAACGAAATGAAAGCTTTCTTGGGTAACTTATCCGCCTGCTGCAAAAACATAATGTCGCTCACCAGGCGTGTGACCGTGTCCGTTTTCTCGATCACGACCTCAAGATATTCCTTCTGCAAATCCGTGAGCGGACCGGCATCACTGGCCAGCAGCAACTCTACGTACCCTTTCACAAAGGTCAAAGGTGTCCTCAACTCGTGCGATACATTTTGCACCATCTCGTCTCTGAGCCGGTCAACCTCTTGCAATTCCGTGTAAGCCTCTGCCAGGTTCCTGGCACGTTGTTCCAGGCTGGTATACAACCTGGCATTTTCTATAGCAATCGCGGCCTGAGCCGCCGCAATACCGATCAAGCGCTCGTCGGCCGCGCTAAAAGCGTGAGGCTGATCGCTGTCCACACTCAACGTGCCAATGATCTTGTCCTGCACACTCAAAGGCACGGTCAACAGCGAACGCACAGAACGATCAAAGAAGATAAAGTCCGCCATCTCCAGCGTATCGGGCACGTACATCGACATACCCTCAGCAGCCACCCGGCCAGCCACCCCTTCGCCCAGACGCAACTTGAAATTATTTCTCCACTTGCTCTTGATGCCCGCTTCCGCTCGAATCTCTAGCACGTCGTTGATCGGATCCAAAAGTGCAATAGAACACGAGCGACACCCCATCGCCTGCTTGAGCGACCAAACGATAGAGTTCAATCTATCCTGGACATCCAAGCTCGTATTGACCTGCCGGGCCAACCGATACAGCGTTGACACCTCAGTCAGTCGCCGCTCGGTTTCCTGATAAAGACGCGCGTTTTCGATGGCAACGGCCAATTGCCGTGCTACTGTAACAATCAGACGTTCGTCAGCGGCGCTAAAGGCATCGTGATACGAACTCAACGCCTCCAGCACACCAATCACCCGATCCCCAACTGCGAGGGGAACTACCAACGCCGAGCGGACACCGGGGATGACTTCAACGTAGCGCGCATCCTGAGAGACATCGCCGATGCACAGCCCAATGCCGCACTCTGCCACCCAGCCCGCCAATCCCTCCCCTGCGGGCAATTCAGGCGGTCTGTCCTGCCGTCCCGCGTCACGTCCAACCAACTCCAATACCCCCCGTTTGTCGTCAATCAGATACACACTCTGGTACTCGAAACCCAGGCTCTGTTCGAGAACGGCGATGACGCGCTCTGCGATCTCCTCAGGAGATAGGGTGGACGCCGCAGCCAGCGACACTTCGTGCAACATGGTCAGCTCTTCCAATCGCTGTCGTGTCTCTTCGTACAGGCGGGCGTTGGTAATTGCGACCGCCGCCTGGGAGGCCAAAAGCCCCAGTATGCGCAACTCGTCTGCGCCAAAAATGTGTGGGCGCAGATGGGCGACCGACATCACCCCCACCACACCCGCAGTCCCCAGCAGCGGGAAGCCGGCAATAGCCTCAATGCTCGCTCCTCGCTCCTCGGTCAAATCCTTTGTCTCCGTAGAGGCAAAGCATGGATGCTCCCGCGCGTGATTGATAACCAGCGAGCGACTGGACTTGAGAACAGCTCGCGTAAAACGGTCGGGTTGCTTCTGCAAGCTCACCCAGGAGGGTTCACTGCGCCACAACGCCGTTCCAAACGTGAGCCGGCCATCTGCCGGGTCGTGGAGAAAGATGTACACGTCATCCGCGCCCGCCAAGTCCAGCACGTTGCGCGCCACGACGTGCAATACCTGCGCGGTGTCGAGCTCCGAAACTACCTGCAGATTGGTCTCTTGCACAGCCGTCAGCTCCGCCACCCGGTGTTGCGTCTCTTGATACAACCGAGCGTTGTCAATGGCAATCGACAATTGGTCAGCCAATGCCTCCATGGCCTCGACGTCACTCTGGTCAAAAGCCCCGCGCTCCAAATTCCGGACATCGAGCACGCCGATCACTTCGTCGCCCCGCACGATGGGCACCGCAAGCTCCGAGCCCACTGGCTTAATGGTCGGCAGGATAGGTCGATAGCGCGGCTCCTGAGCGATATCGTTCACCAACAGGGGTTCCCCCGCCTTGGCCACCCACCCCACGATGCCCTTACCCACAGGTTGCCGATAGCCCCGCCGCATCACAATCGCGTGCCCACCGGCAATGGAGCGGAGCACCACCTGATCAGCCGCCCGGTCCACCAAGAAGAGCGCGATGTTGAAATAGCCAAAGCCACGCCGGATAGAGACGGCAGCCATGTCCAGGATCTCGTTCAGGTTAAGCGTCGCCGTCGCCTGCCGGGCAACCTGGTTGATCAAAGCCAGTTGGGCGGAGCGGCGTGACTCGCCAGCAAAGAGGCGCGTGCGTTCGACGGCGATGGCTGCCTGCTCACCAAGCAGCCCCAAGATGCGCGCCTCGTGATCGGAGAACGAGCGCGGAACATTGAAAGCGACGACGAGCACACCCAGAACGCGCGTCGCCCGTTTCAGCGGCAAAGCAATCAGGGATTGCATCCCGCACGCCAGCCATCCATTGGCATCCACCTCCGAATCCGAGAGATTTGTCAACTCTACGGTCTCGCCGGTGCGTGCCGCACGAGTGATCGGCCCGTTGCCCGTCAGTTGACCGCCAACACAGGCCCGCCCGCCATCCCTGCTCAACGCAGTCGCAAAGGCCAGCCTGTCGTTATCAGCTTCGTACAAATAAACCTCTGCCGCAGCCGCGTCCGTCAACTCCAACGTCGCCGAGGTAATCGTCTCCAGAACCGTCCACAGGTCAAGGGTTGACGCCACTTTCGTGCTGACGGTCTGCAGCGTGCTCAACTCCTTCACCCGCCGCCGAGCCTCCTCGAACAGGCGTGCATTGTCGAGGGCGACACCGATCTGGTCAGCGATGGCGGAGATAAACGTGATCTCGTCGGGGTCAAAGTCGTGGGGTGCATAGCTCATGACCCCGAGCACACCCAGCACACAACCGCGGGCATGCATTGGGACCAGGGCCATTGCCTGAACAGGCTCGTCGCGAAACTCCGGGATAGCTATCGCGGACTCGGGGAGTCCGCCGGACTCGGGGAGTCCGCCAGAATTGCTGCTCACATCGCCAGTGACCACCGGTTGGTCAGTAGACACGGCCAAGCCCGAGAGCCCTTGGTCGGCGGGCACGCGAACCCCCTGGGAGACGAAATCGTGCACGCGCCAACCCTGCTGGGCGCGGAAAACCAACTCGTTCGCATCCTCGTCGAGCACTGATATAGCCCCCGCCTCGACGCCCACGACCTCCAAGGCCTGTTCCAGAGCTCGCCGCAGCACCTCGTCCACATCCAGCGTCATGCTGGCTGCTGAAGCCACAGCATTGAGGGCGGCCAAAGCACGATTTCGGACGCCGATTTCCTGGCCCATAAATGTGTGCTCCACATCCTGGGAAAGAGCCAATTGCTTCACAGCCATTTGATCCCTTACTCGATCTTTTCCCTCAAAATCCATCCCCAATAATACCACACCAGTCCAAGCGCGAGCGTCACCCCGACGACCAAGGGGACATGAAAGCTCAACAGAGCAAACCAAGGCGCAAGGAGAAAAGCGGGGGCCTCTTGGGCCAAATCCGCGGTCGCCCGAATGACCTGGCTCGTCGCCGCCACGGCGATCAGACCACTGGCCAGCCGAAACCAACGGTAATAATCCTTCATCTTTGTCACGGCACTCAACCGCCGGCTGAAATTGGAGAACAAAACACACAGATAGACGACTGCCAGCAGACCCAACAGCCCCAGAGGTGTCATGATGACCTTCATGGTCGTTCTCCCGTCATCAACTCCTGCAATCGGCCGCCAAATATAAGGAGCAAGAGACCGCCGCCAAATAGCAACGCATCGGCGACGGGTTCTCCGATGAACTCGACGTTGGCAATCAGATACCAGACCGCACCGGCCCCCAAAAGCAACGCCGCGACGACGAGGAAATAGTAACCCACCCGTTGCCCGGACGTCTTTTGATAAAAGTACGCAATGCGCCACAGAAAGATAACCAACACGCCGACAACGATCCACGACCAGATGGCCAATATGCACTTCAGGACCTGCATAGCAGAAGCCCCCTTCCCTAATGTCTCACAAAGGCCTGCACAAAAGAATCCATCATCCGGCGCGGGCTGCCGCTCATGATGCCCTCCCGCCCCTCGAACGTCGCACTGACTTCGACGCCGCGAGACGTGATTTCAAACTGTCGGATGCCCTTGTCGTGATCGCTGCCACGCATTTTAAGGACCAACAACGCCTTACGCACGGCGCTTTCGATTTCAACATAGCGCAGAAGCGTGTAAGAATCGACCAAGAAGGCAAGCGCGTCGTCAGCGCCCTCAGACTCGCCCAGCAGCGCCATGCTCTCGCGCGTCAGAACTGCCGTCAACCCCTCGCGCTTCAGGGAATTAATAAACCCATAGACGATGGAGCGCAAATCGGAAGGAGACTCGCTCAAGCGCTCGAAATGTGAAAGGCTATCCACGAGAATCCGCTTGGCCCCGATCTCTTGCACCAACCCCTCAATCCGCCCGCCGACCTGTTCCAAATCGGCCTTGCTGACCTCCGGACTGGTCATCACGATACGCAGCTTGCCATTTCGCTCCATCTGACGAAAATCCCACCCAAAACTGGCCGCGCTTTCATAGTATTGCTGCGGGAACTCTTCAAACGTCAATATCAAGCCCGGCTCCCCACATACCACAATCCCATGGTGGATGAATTGCATACCCAGCGTCGTCTTGCCTGTGCCTGGCGCCCCCTCTACCAAATTGGCCGTCTGAGGCAGATATCCCCCATGCAGCATTTCATCTAGGCCGGGTATACCTGTTGCTATGCGCTCCATTGGTCACCTCCTTGAATACATCTCGGATGAAGCCGAAGAAGAACGAGGGGCACAGTAATTGACCGTACCGACAATCGCGCACCATATCATCGCATCCCGCGAATGATGTGATAGATCGCCTTGACCCGAAACTGCCGGTCGTCGGATGCCCTCACAAACTGCTCCAGCATCTCCCTGACGTGCGGGTCAGAGGCCAACGAGTAGACAGTCATGCCCCCCAACCGGCTCTCCTCCAACACCCCATCCTGGGCCAATTCGGCCAGATCGGTGCGAATGGTCCCCACGCTACGACCGGCGTACCGGGCGATGTTCTCGGCTGTATCCGTCGTGTGAGGACTGTCGTAGAAAAAGTTGACCAGATCCCACTTGACGAAGGAGTTGACCTTCGACTGTAAAAACTCTAGCAGTTGAGGATCCATGTCTGCCATCAGACGTCCTGTCAGATCGAGTTCTATGTCCTCCATACGCTACCTCCTGTCAACTACTTGCGCCGCCGCCTTTTCTTGCGAGATGTCCCCGACGGCTTGGGGGCTGCAACCGAACTTTGTTGAGCCTGATCCTGCCGCAGATGACAATTCTTATACTTCTTACCGCTGCCGCACCAACACGGGTCATTGCGCCCCAACGATCTTTTTGGCCCAGCCTCGGCCGCCGGGCGAGCTTGTTGCTGAACTGCACGCCGCGTGGCCTGACGTGGCACGCCAGGGCGACTAGCCTGCAGATGCCGCTGCGGCTGTTGGATGACCAAGATCGGCAGGAGCGCAGAGCGCGCCACTTCCTCCTGAACATGCGCCAGCAAACCCTCGTACATATCGAACGCTTCCTTGCAATAGGCCACCAAGGGGTTCTGCTGACCATAGGCCCGCAGCCGGATGCCCTCGCGCAGGACGTCCAAATCGGTGAGATGCCGCACCCACAGACGATCCACCGCCCGCAGCATCAACTGCCGGCCGCGGAAAAGGTGAAACGCATCCAAGAACGCCGCCTCGACCTGGGATTTCACGTCGTCGGAAAGCCGGCGAATGGGTTGAGCGGCCACTTCCTCGTCCGGTTTCTCTCCCAGCCGTTCGACGACCCGCTCGTAGATCATCTGCTGGAGCGGGTCACCGCTCTGGGACAACGTCTCCAGCGTGACGTCCTCGCGCGCCATGCGTCGATACAGCTCGCGTCCATTCGCCTCGTTGAGCTCGTCATAGACCCGCTCGGCGATCTCGAACACCTGGTCCTCGATCTCCTCAGGCGAGAGATCCTTCCATTTACGATAGCTAAGCCCGGTGGGCAATGGGACAAAGGTGCGCAGCTCATCCCGCAGCCCGCGCAAATCCCAATCGTCGGGATCGGGGCCGGGCGTGTGAGCAGCCACCAGACCGCTGATCTCATCACGCACCATGCGCAGCACCTGGTCGTGCAGGGCGGTGGCGCTGAGCACCTCCCGACGCTGAGCATAGATCACCTCGCGCTGCTTGTTGACCACGTTGTCATATTCCAGCACGTGCTTGCGGATGTCAAAGTTGTACCCCTCCACCCGCGTCTGCGCCGACTCGATCGACTTGTCGATCCACGAATGCTGAATCGGTATGTCCTCCTCCACGCCGAACCGGCCCAACATGCTCTGCACCCGCTCGCCACCAAAGCGCCGCATCAGGTCGTCCTTGAGTGAGATATAAAATCGCGAGGAACCCGGGTCGCCCTGGCGGCCCGCGCGCCCGCGCAACTGATTGTCGATGCGGCGCGCCTCGTGCCGCTCGGTGCCCAGGATGTGCAGCCCGCCCAGCGCCACCACGCGTTCGTGATCCGCCCGGCAGTCAGCCACCGCCTGCGACAAAATCCCCGCCCAGCGATCGGTATAATCGCCCGAGATGTCCTGTCCCCGGCGCAGTTGCTCCAGCGCGTGGTTCCAGTCCGACTGGGGAATCTCGGCCAGATCGATCCCCTCCCGGCGCAGCCGCTCGCGGGCCACACCCTCAGAGTCGCCGCCCAGCTTGATGTCCACGCCACGGCCGGCCATGTTGGTGGCGATGGTCACCGCGCCCGGACGCCCCGCCTGGGCAATGATCACCGCCTCCTTCTCATGATACTTGGCGTTGAGCACCTCGTGCGGCACGCCGTGCCGCTTGAGCATGCGCGAAAGCCGCTCCGAGGTCTCGATGGCGATGGTACCCACCAGCACCGGCCGCTGCGCCTCGTTCAATGCCGCGATCTCATCCACTACAGCGCGGAACTTGGCCTTCTCGGAGGCATAGATCACGTCCGTCAGGTCGAGGCGCTTGAAATAGCGCCGTCCGTCCCCGTCGGGCGCCTCGTAGGTGGTCACCGTCACCGGCCCGCCTGTGGGCAGGCCGAGGCTTTCGGAGCGCCCGTTCAACACCCCGGCAAAGGCGACCTCCTCGATCTCGTCCACCGGCCGTTCGTGGGCGACCAGGTCACCGTGCAACGAGTCCCCATAGACGGCGCGGTACTCGACGTTGGTGGGCAGCACCACCACGTCGAGGTCATAGATGCGCTGGAACTCTTCCTCCTCCGTCTTGGCCGTGCCGGTCATACCGGCCAACTTGTCGTACATGCGGAAATAGTTCTGGAAGGTGATGGTGGCGTAGGTCAGGCTCTCGCGCCGCACCTCCACCCCTTCCTTGGCCTCGATGGCCTGGTGCAGCCCCTCGGAGAAGCGCCGCCCGTGCATCAGCCGGCCGGTGAACTCGTCAACGATGATCACCTCGCCGCCGTCGCTGACGATATAGTCTTTGTCCCGCTTGTACGTCACATAAGCTCGCAGCGCGTTATCGAGATAGGCCAGCATGTGCGCGTGCTTTGGATCGTAGATACCCTCTCCCGGCCCAATCTCGGGCATCATCCGTTCCACGCGCTCTACCCCCTGATCCGTCAACGTGACGATCTTGGTCTTTTCCTCCAGCACGTAGTCGCCGTCCGGCTCTTCCGCCTCCACGCTCTCGGGACTGCTGGGGCGCAGACGGTGCACAACGTCGGCAAAACGGCCATACAGCTCGGAGGACTCTTCCGCCGGGCCGGAGATGATGAGGGGCGTGCGCGCCTCGTCGACCAGGATGTTGTCCACCTCGTCAATGATGGCATAGTGCAGCTCCCGCTGCACGCAATGGCTCAGGTCGCGCACCATGTTATCGCGCAGGTAGTCGAATCCGAACTCGTTGTTGGTGCCGTAGGTAATGTCGGCCCGGTAGGCCTCGCGCCGCGAAACCGGGCGCAGGCTCAAAAAACGATCGTCGGAAGAGGGATAGTCGGGATCGAACAAAAAGGAGCCCAGGTCGGGGTTGGCGGCCACCGACTGGATCACGCCCACCGAAAGCCCCAGCGCGTGATAGATCGGCCCCATCCACTGCACGCCCACTTTGGAGAGATAGTCGTTGGGCGTGACCAGGTGCACGCCTTTCCCCGCCAGCGCGTTGAGATACAGCGGCAGCGTGGCGACGAGCGTCTTGCCCTCGCCCGTCTTCATCTCGGTGATGTCTCCCCGGTGGAGAATCATGCCGCCGATCATCTGCACGTCGTAGTGACGCATGCCGATGGTGCGCTTGGCCGCCTCGCGCACCGCCGCAAAGGCCTCGACCAATACGTCGTCCAGCGCCTCGCCATCCGCCAGCCGCTGGCGGAACGCGTCGGTCTTGGCCCGCAGATCGGCGTCGCTCAGCGCCTCGAACGGCGATTCGAGTGCGTTGATCCGCTCGACCCCCTTTTGCAGCCGGCCGATCTCGCGCTTGTCAAAATCGCCGGAACCTCTTTTGAACAGCCCTCTTAACATTAATTTGACTCCATCACATCCAACACCACAACCACTGCGTTCATTATACCCGTAGGCGGCGCAAATGCAAGCAAAACAATTAACAATGTGCCAATAAGTCAATTAACACAACTGCTTGACACCTCACACGTTCTGTGGTAATATATGATTGATCATATATAGGACAAGTATATTAAAGGAGAAGTCTTATGTCATTAGCGCACGCCATCCTTGGCTTTCTCAACTATGGCCCGTTTTCGGGGTACGATCTGAAAAAAATGTTCGATGTCTCGGTGCAGCACTTTTGGCCCGCCGACCAGAGCCAGATCTATCGCACGCTGTCCCGGTTGGAGGACAAGGGTTGGGCAGAGATGGAAGTCATCGAGCAGGAGGATCGCCCCGACCGCAAAGAGTACCACATCACAAAAGCCGGGCAGGAGGAACTGAGCCGCTGGCTGACCACCCCACTCCATCCCAGGGAAATGCGCCACCCAGGGTTAATTCAGGTCTTTTTCGCCGGGCAACTGAGCGACGAGGAAATCCTCGAGATATTCGAGCGCATCGCCGAGAGGCTGCGCAAGCTGCTGGCAGGCTACGCCAAGGCGCCACAGGAAAGCGCTGAGTGCCGCGAGTTGGTGGGCAGTCCGCGCGAAGAATTCTTCTGGATGCTGACCCTGGATTGGGGCATTCACGCAGCCCGGGCCCAACTAGAGTGGCTCGAAGGCGTCATCCAAAAGATCAAAAACAAAGAGCACCCAGCCAACTAGCGGAGGCATAAAAATGAAGATCACAGTCCTAAACGGCAGTCCTAAGGGCATTAAGAGCGTCACCATGCAGTACGTCCAGTATATCCAAAAGATGTTTCCACAGCACGAACTATAGGTGTTCAGATAAGGTTTTTGACACTTGAGTCGCTTTTCACGCCTGCTGGCGGGCCGTTTTGTCAAAAACATTACCTGAAGGTCTATAGACATTGTCCACGTCGCCCAGCGGATCAAAAAGATCGAGCGGGACGAGCAGGCTCTTCAGGAGATTATCGAGAGGGTACGGTCGTCCGACGGCATTCTGTGGGCATTCCCGCTCTATATCCTCCACGTGCACGGCAACTACAAGTGCTTCATCGAGCTGATCTGGGAAAGAGGAGCGCAGGATACCTTCGAGGACAAGTACGCCGCGGCGCTCTCCACGTCGATTCACTTTTTCGATCACACCGCGCACAACTATATCCACGCCATCTGCGATGACCTGGGGATGCGCTTTGTAGGTTCCTTCTCTGCGGAAATGCAAGATCTGCTGAAAAACGAGGGGCAGACCAAACTAGTCGCATTTGCCGATGGCTTTTTCAAAGCGATCGAGACAGGCACTCCTACACCCCGCGTCTATGCGCCGATAACCGTTCGAGAGTTTGACTACACGCCCGGCCCTGAGAAACGCCCCATCGCCGCGAACGGGAAAGAGATCGTCGTCGTGACCGACGCCGAGCCGCATCAGACAAACCTGATCCACATGACCGAGCGGTTCAAAGCTGCCCTCACTGGAAAAGTCGAGGTCATCAACCTGCACAATATCGACATCAAGGGCGGCTGCCTGGGCTGCCTGAAGTGCGGATACGATAACCAGTGTGCCTATGTGGGCAAAGACGGATTCATCGACTTTTACAACGCCAAGCTGAAACCGGCCGACATCATCGTCTTTGCTGGAGCGATCAAGGATCGGTACCTATCTTCGCTGTGGAAGACGTTCTTCGACCGGTCTTTCTTCAACACTCACGCCCCCTCCCTGATAGGAAAGCAGTTCGGTTTCATCATCTCCGGGCCGCTCAGCCAGATCCCCAACCTGCGAGAGATCATGGAAGGATGGAGTCAGATGCAGCGCTCCAACTTGGTCGGTTTCGTGACGGACGAGGACGGCGACATCGACGGCCTGCTGCACGACATGGCGCGGCAACTCGTCCGCTGCGCCGACGAGGGCTACATCCAGCCGCAGACTTTCCTGGGTGTGGGCGGGATCAAGGTATTTCGCGACGACGTATGGAGCAAGCTGCGCATCCCTTTCCAAGCGGATCACAGGACGTACAAGAGACTTGGAGTATACGATTTCCCACATAAGGACATCAGGGTGCGCCTCTTGAACGCCCTCCTCGTGCCGCTGTTCAGAATACCAAAGGTGCGAGAAGAGTTCACCAAGCGCATCAAGGAAGGCATGATCCAACCGTATCAAAGGGTATTGCAGGCGCAGTAGATGACCAAAACACCAAATATGATAGGAGACTGTCAACATGGAAACAACCATTTTCTACTTCTCGGCAACGGGCAACTCATTGGCCTTGGCACGCAGTATCGCCAACGAGATTGGTGGCACTGAACTTGTTCCCATTCCTCAAGCCATAGAAAATCACGTTGATACGAGTGGATCCAAGCTCGGCCTGGTCTTTCCGGTGTATGCCTGGGGTCTGCCACGCATCGTCGTCGATTTCGTAAAGCAGCTTAAACCGCGCGACGGCCAATACATCTTTGCGGTAGCCACATGCGGGGGAACGCCAGGTGGCACGCTGAATCAACTACGCAGAATATTGCGGAAAAACGGTGCGGACCTGGATGCTAGCTTTGTTGTGCGAGCAAACAGCTACCACCCTGCCGCCGAGAGCAATCCGTTGATAACTTTTGTGAGAAACCTCGACAAGAAGCCAACAAAATCCGTAGAAGAACGGCTCCCCGAGATCACAGCCACTATCAAGAACAGCCAAAACCACCCCCCGGAAACCAGCTCCTTTGCTGCCAATTTCGTGGGAGGAATGTTTTATCCGGCTGCGCTCAGCTCTTTTCAAAAAACGGGCCGGGATTACGCGGTGAACGACAAGTGTAATGCCTGCCGTACCTGCGAGAAGGTCTGCCCGCGGAAAAACATCTCTATGGTAGACGACAAACCTTCCTGGCAGGACGACTGCGAGATGTGTTTTGCATGTCTCCAGTGGTGTCCACAAAAGGCGATCCAATACAAAGGCATCACGCCAAGCGACGAAAAACGCCACAATCCTCAAGTCGCCGTCAAAGAGATGCTGCTGAGGTAGCTATGGTAGATCGACTACCCGAGCAATTCAAGACCTAAAAACGCTCACTCACAATTGATAGCTCGTCGTTAGCAGGGCGATAGGCATTGTAGCTGCAAATGAGGTATCCTATTAGCATCCAGGTGTCCAGCATCCTGTGACTGAGGAGGATACATGGCCAGGCATATTGCAACAGCAGCGTCCGTCGTTGTCCTGCTAGTAATGCTGCTCACGTCATGCTGTAAAGAACCACTGCCCTCCGGCGGACCGCCGGAGCCCACGTTTGCCCTCCCCACCACGAAAGGTGGACTCGAAGGACACATTCTCCGCGTGACAAACCTGGACGCCGAAGGGCCTGGCTCGCTGCGCGCCGCACTGGAGGCACAGGGCCCGCGCCTCGTCGTCTTTGAAGTCGGTGGGGTGATCGATTTGGAGCAGAGCACGCTGGTCATCGAAGAGCCCTTCGTCACCATCGCCGGGCAGACCGCGCCATCGCCGGGCATCACCCTCATCCGGGGGAGTGTCCTCATCACCACCCACGACGTCCTCGTGCAACACATCACGTCCGTCCCGGAGACGCCGGGCAACCCCGGCGCAGCGGCTGGGAACCGGACGGCATCTCGACCTCCGGGACCGAGGCCTACAACATCGTCGTCGACCATTGCTCCATCACCTGGGCCGTGGACGAGAACCTCAGCGCCTCGGGCCCGCAGCACGAGGGCCGCGCGGGCACGTCACATACTATCACCTTCAGCAACAACATCATCGCCGAGGCGCTCGACGATGCCTCACATTCCGAGGGGCGCCACTCCAAGGGCACGCTGATCCACAACCACGTCTCCCAGATCGCCATCGTCGGCAACCTTTACGCCCACAACGACGACCGCAACCCCTACTTCAAAGCCGATGCGACGGGCGTGATCATCAACAACGTCATCTACAACCCCGGAGAGGTAGCCATCTCGCTGGACTATGATCCCCAAGAATACGAGGGACAAACTGAAGAACCGAAACCCGCCCGCTTGAGTATTGTCGGCAACGTGCTATTATACGGGCGCGATACACCGTTCTACCTGGCCATGGTCTCCGGAGTTGGAGAGGCTTATCTGGAGGACAACCTGGCCCTCAAACGCAACGACCGGCTGGCGGCGCTGACCCGCAGGGAACTAACCATCACCGGCACCAAGCCCATCTGGGTCCAGGGCGTGGACATTTTGCCTGCCGAGGAGGTGCTCGACCACGTGTTGCGCAACGCGGGCACCCGCCCCTGGGATCGCGACGCCATCGACGCCTGCATCGTGCAATCCGTCCGCGATGACACCGGGCGCATCATCGATAGCCAAGATGACGTGGGCGGATCCCAGAGACGCCCACGACCTACCGCGCGCTGGACATTCCTCAGACAAATATCGAGGTGTGGTTGACGACGTTTGTCCAAGACGTTGAGAAGTAACGTACGAGCAAAGACAATAAGGCAAGGAAAAGACTGTTAGGAAAAAATGTCAAAAACGAAGCACGTCACGACCCTCGGATTTTGGTCGGCCATCGCGGCAGCCGTGCTGACCGTCGCCTTTGCCATCCTGTCCATCGCTTTCACGCCGGAAGAATGGAGCGACATAGCATCGTACGCCAATTCGTTCGCGTCGATCCAGATGGCCTCGTTCATCCCCGTCCTATTCCTGGCCCCAACGATGGTCCTGCTAATGGTCTGCATTCACTATCGCGCCACTGAGGACAAAAGAGTCCTCAGCCTCACCGCTGTCGCCTTTACCACCATTTATGCCACCCTGATCTGCACCAACTACTACCTGCAACTGTTCGTCGTCCGCTTGAACATCTTGAACAGAGACCTCGAAAGCCTATCGATCCTGGCCATGCCCAACCTGCGCTCGGTATTCTTCGCCTTCGAGGCCATCGGATACGCGTTTCTCAGTTTAGCCACTCTCGTGATTACCCCGATCTTTACAGAAGGAACATTGGAAAACTGGATTCGCTGGCTGCTTATCATCACCGGCGCGCTGGGGCTGTTCGGCGTTGTCGTGGCCCCCTTTGACCAACCCATGCTCATCTTCGCCGGGCTGGGGCTGTGGAGCTTGCTTTTCCCCATCGCGATGGTGCTGATCGGTCTATTTTTCAGAGGAACTCGAGGAAATACAGA
>Ga0307420_1000709_pt1 | contig 15077 bp, 14 predicted proteins | sample SalMarWE160240MG_2_FD_202167 | JGI IMG/M metagenome (GOLD analysis project Ga0307420, IMG submission 202167) | Salt marsh sediment microbial communities from the Plum Island Ecosystem LTER, Massachusetts, United States - WE1602-40 | ecosystem: Environmental > Aquatic > Marine > Intertidal zone >... | reverse complement strand
CTGAGATTGAAGAAATAGGTGAAAAAATATGTAAATACTGCGGCAGGCCGCTGTCAGGAGCTGATAACGGCAGCAGTAGGTGCAATTATTGCAGGGATGGAGATTTTGGTTTTTACAGACACAGGAGCTTTGCCGTGTATAAAGGAGAGATAAGAAAAATAATAAGGAAATATAAATATAACAGGATATGTGCTTTAAAGGAAGTAATGGCCGCTTTTTTAAAGCAAACTTATATTAGAAATTACATGCTTGAAAAAATTGACTACATGGATACTGTACCGGGCGAACATATGGAAGACTTGTGCGGATCACTATCAAAGCTTATTGGAATCCCTTTTGCAGGCAATATATTGAAAATAAGAAAGATTCTGAAGCAGCAGGGTCTTAATTCCGTTCAGAGGAGAGGTAATATAAAGGGAGCATTCAAAGTTAAAAACTGTCTGCAGGCCAAGGGGAAAAATCTGATGCTGGTAGATGACGTCTGGACCACCGGGAGCACATTAAACGAGATTGCCGGTGTTCTAAAGAGTGCCGGTGCGGAGAAAATTTATTTATTAACTTTGGCCAGGGGAATATAATTAATATGGCGGGATTTAAAGGAACAGTAAAATGGTTTAGTCCGGAGAACGGATTTGGTTTTATAGAAGCGGAATTGAAAGAAATTGGAGATATTTTTGTAAATTTTTCCTCCATACAGTCTGACGGATTTAAAACGTTAAAGAAGGGACAGAGAGTGGAATTTGAGTTTGAAAAAGATGAGAGAGGGAAAATAGCAAAAAAAGTAAGGATAATAAATTAATAATTTATCCTGCAAACAGATGCTTTAGCATAAGTTTTTTAATAAATTAGCATCAAGGAGGAGATAGAGTGGAGTTTATTATAAAAAGCAGAAATATTGAGCTGGATGAGAAGATACGAAACTACACAGGTAGAAAAATTAAAGATAAAATTGTAAAGATTCTGGATAAGATAATAAAGCTGGAAGTTAAATTCATATTTGAAAAAAATCCAAGGATCAATTTAAATAACCTGGTAGAAGTAACTGTATTTACAGCAGGCACGGTTATCAGGGCAACTGATTCCGGAGCCGATGTTTTCGAAGCTGTGGATAAAGTCAGTGGTAAACTGGAAAGACAGGTGAAAAAATATAAGGAAAAATTAATAAGCAGAGGGAGAAAGAACAGTAATTTAAAAGAAATTAAAAAATTTGAAACTGATAAAGCCGGACCGGAGAGATTTAATGGCGGCACAGGTGAGATGATAGTAAAGATTAAAACTTTTACTTTAAAGCCGGTAACTCCGGAGGAGGCAGTACTGCAGATGGAACTGCTGGGCCATGATTTTTTTGTTTTTGTTAATTCAGAAACCGGGAGAACTGCAGTAGTATACCGCAGGAAAGATAAAAATTATGGATTAATAGAACCAACTATATAATGAATAGGGCAGGGTATATATAAATGTTTGAAAAAATTGGGAATATATTAAAGTTTGGTGAAGGCAAGAGATTAAAGAAATATGAAGAAATAGTAGGTATTGTGAACAGTTTTGACCGGGATATGGGTTCGCTTACCGACAGCCAGCTATATGAAAAAACTTCGGACTTTAAACAGAGATATGAGAACGGACAAAAACTCGAGGATTTAATGCCGGAAGCTTTTGCAGTGGTAAGAGAAGCGGCAAAAAGGACACTTAATATGAAGCATTTTGATGTCCAGATAATGGGAGGCGTTGTTCTTTTTGAAGGGAAAATCGCTGAAATGAAGACCGGTGAAGGTAAAACTCTGGTTGCCACACTTCCCGTATACCTGAATTCATTAACAGGTAAAAGTACTCACTTGATTACGGTTAACGATTATCTGGCAAAGAGAGACAGTGAATGGATGGGAAAGATTTATAAGTTTCTGGGCCTGGATGTTGGTCTTATCCAGCACGGGATGGCTACTTCGGAAAAAAAGGAACAATACAAATCAGATGTAATACATGGTACAAATAATGAATTTGGGTTTGATTATCTTAGAGATAATATGGTAATGGATAAGGGAAATATGGTTCAGGATGGCCACAATTATGCCATTATAGATGAGGTTGACAGTATCCTTGTAGATGAAGCCAGAACACCTCTTATTATCTCAGGAATTGCTTACAGGACCACTGAAATCTACGGAAAATTTGCAAGAATAGTCCCGCAGCTGGAAATAAATAAGGATTTTGAAATAGATGAAAAGGCAAAGACAGCGGCAGTTACCGAAGAGGGCGTCTCAAGAATTGAAGAAATCCTGGGGATAGATAATTTATACAGTCCTTCCAACTTTTTGTATATACATGCCTTAAATCAATCTCTTAAGGCATATCATCTGTTTAAGAGGGATGTCGATTATATGCTCAAAGACGGCCAGATAATCATTGTGGATGAATTCACAGGAAGGCTGATGCCGGGTAGGAGATACAGTGAGGGCCTTCACCAGGCCATAGAAGCCAAGGAAAGAGTTGAAGTGAGAGATGAAAATCAAACACTGGCAACGGTCACCATCCAGAATTATTTCAGGATGTACGATAAGCTGGCAGGAATGACCGGTACCGCAATTACTGAAGCATCTGAATTCAGACACATTTACGGGCTTGAGACTGTGGTAATACCAACCAATGAACCGATGATAAGGGAAGATCTTCCTGACCGGATTTATAAAACGGAACAGGTTAAGTTCAATAATGTGGTAGAAGATATAGTTTCAAGGCATGACAGGGGGCAACCGGTACTGGTGGGCACCATATCCATTGAAAAGTCTGAAAAGCTGAGCGGAATGCTGAAAAGGAGAGGTATACTGCACCAGGTTTTAAATGCAAAATATCATGAAAAGGAAGCTGAGATAATTGCCAGGGCAGGACAGAGAAATGCGGTCACTATCGCTACCAATATGGCAGGAAGAGGTACGGATATAGTACTGGGTGAAGGAGTGGTAGGGCTTGGAGGTCTTCATGTTCTTGGAACTGAAAGACATGAGAGCAGGAGGATCGATAATCAATTGAGAGGAAGAAGCGGGCGGCAGGGAGATATAGGATCAAGCCAGTTTTATTTGAGTACGGAAGATGAACTGCTCAGGCTTTTTGGCTCGGAAAGAATTTATAAGGTAATGGAGACTTTTAATTTTCCGGATGATTTGCCCATACAGCACTCTATGATCAGCAGAGCTATTGAGAATGCACAGAGACAGGTGGAAGGCAGGAATTTTGAAATAAGAAAACATGTTCTTGAATATGATGATGTGATGAACAAGCAAAGAGAAGTTATTTATTCCAGAAGGAAGAAAATCCTGGAAGAGGAAAATTTAATGCAGACAGCCCGTGATATGATTAAAGATGTAATAGAGGACAGTGTTAATATTCATATAAATCCCGGCGATTATCCGGAAAGCTGGAATCTGGATGCGCTGTCCAATTATATGGGCCCTCTGATTCCGGGAAATATCGTAGCCGATATTATAGACAGAGAAAAAATTACAAGTAGTAAATGGACCATAGGTCTTTTAAAGGAGAAACTGGTGGAGAGAGCGTCCCGGATATACCAGGAGAGAGAAAATACTTATTCTTCTCCGGTCATAAGGAGACTGGAGAAAATAGTGATGCTAAATGTTATTGATAATATGTGGAGGGGCCATCTTCTGGAAATGGATTATCTAAAAGAAGGCATAGGCCTTAGAGCTATCGGCCAGAGGGACCCGCTGGTTGAGTATAAAAGAGAGGCGTTTAATTTATTTAAAGAGCTAATAGAGGAGATAAAGTTCGATACGGTAAGATTGTTATATAATGCCAGAATAGTTGCCAGAGATGAACAGGAAACAACAGCCCCGGAGCACCGGGTAAGTAACGTGGTCACCAGCGGCCCCGTGGAGGCGGGAACAAGATCCCTTAAAACAAAAACTGCAGCTGCAAAGAAAATCGGAAGGAATGATCCCTGCCCATGCGGAAGCGGCAAGAAATATAAAAAATGCTGCGGTAGATAATATAAATATAATAACCGGAGGATTTGATGATAGAAGATTATAAGCTAAGGCTGGATAAACTGGTAAAGAAACTTATTTATCTGCGGGACTGTCTTTGAAATAAATAGCAAAATGAAAAGGCTTGAGGAACTTCGTGTAAAAACCCTTTCTAAAAAGTTCTGGGAAGACCGAACCAATGCCCAGAACATTACCCAAGAGATTAATGAGCTTAAGGAAACCATTAGCAGCATCAAAAATCTGGAAGAGAAGGTAGAAAATTGCAGGCTGGCCCTGGAAATACTCCAGGATGAGGAAGATAGAAGCCTGAAAAACGAACTGATAGAAAACCTGGATAGCATTGAGCATAAATTAAGTGACCTGGAAGAGAAAATCCTTTTAAGCGGCAGGTATGATTCTTATCCTGCAGTGGTAACCATCCATCCGGGAGCAGGAGGAACTGAATCCCAGGATTGGGCCGAGATGTTGTTCAGGATGTATACCCGCTGGATGGATAGGAGAAATTTTTCTTACAGCATTAATGATTACCAGACAGGCGAAGAAGCAGGGATAAAAAACATAACTTTTACAGCGAGAGGGAAAAGTGCATATGGACTGCTGAAATCAGAGAAAGGAATCCACAGGCTGGTTAGAATTTCACCTTTTGATTCTTCCAGGCGAAGGCATACATCTTTTACTTCTGTTGATGTAATACCGCTTATAGATAAAGATATTGATATAAAACTAAATAAAGAGGATTTGAAAATTGAGACTTTTAAGTCCAGCAGTGCCGGCGGACAACACGTAAATGTAACGGATTCTGCTGTAAGGATCACGCATCTTTCTACCGGAATTGTTGTACAGTGCCAGAATGAAAGGTCCCAGATACTAAACAGGCAGACTGCTGTGCAGATTTTAAAATCAAAACTTTTTGAGCTGGAACAGAGAAAAAATCTTGAAAAAATCAATAAACTAAGAGGAGAAAAAAAAGAAATAGGATGGGGGAACCAGATAAGAAGTTATGTCCTGCAGCCCTATCAATTGATTAAGGATCACAGAACAGGAATCGAGATCGGAGACGTACAGTCGGTACTTGACGGCGACATAGATTTACTGATAAGGGGTTTTCTTGAAAAAAAACTATCCAGAGAGTAAACTCTTGATTATTAAAATTCTAGGGAGAAAAAGGGACAGTTCGAGATGAATATGATTGAATTCAGAAATGTTAGTAAAGTATATGATAATGATACAGTTGCATTAAAGAATATCAATCTGATGGTCAGAAAAGGTGAATTTCTTTTTCTGGTAGGGCCAAGCGGCTCGGGCAAATCTACTTTTATAAAGCTGGTTATAAAAGAAATTGATGAAAGTGACGGGAATATATATATAGCCGGAAGAAATATCTGCAACCTCAAAATAAATAGAATACCCCAGCTCAGGAGAAATGTAGGGTGTGTGTTTCAGGATTATAAGCTCCTGCCCCAGAAAACTATATTTGAGAATGTGGCATTTGCCCTTGAAGTTATAGGCAGACCGAGTTACGAGATAAAAGTCCAGGTACCCCAGGTTCTGAAATTAGTCGGCCTGCATGGTAAATTAAATTCATATCCCCATCAATTATCGGGGGGCGAACAGCAAAGAGTTTCTATTGCCAGAGCTTTTGTAAACAGACCACCCATACTTCTTGCAGATGAGCCCACCGGTAATCTGGACCCCGGAACATCGGAGGGAATTATGAAGATATTATCCAGAATAAACCTTATTGGAACTACCGTACTTATGGCCACTCATGACCGTAATATTGTAAATTCAATGAGAAGAAGAGTTGTAGAGCTGGAAGAAGGAGAAATAATAAGAGATCAAAAGAGAGGGGTATACGGAGACTAATGGCTAGAACCAGGTATTTCTTTAGCGAAACTTTCATCAGCCTGAGGAGAAATTTCATTATGGGATTCACGGCTATTACAACCGTAGCCATTACTTTATTCATCGTAGGGTTCTTCACTATAATTGTCTATGATATACAGGGAATAATAAACTCGGTAAAAAGCCAGGTTGAGCTGGCGGTGTACCTCGATGACAATATTTCGGATGAATTGAAGGCATATATTGAGAATGAAATAACAAACTGGGAAGAAACCGAGAAGGCAGAATACGTATCCAAGGATCAGGCCCTTGAAAGATTTAAGGAGAAAAATGAAGGGAGCGATATATTAAAAGAGATCCAGGGGAATCCGCTCCCGGCTTCTTTTGAGATAACTTTAAAAGATCCCGAGAAAATTGACCAGGTGGCGCTCCGCTTTTTGGATAAGGATGGTAATTATATAGAAGGTGTCAATGATGTAATATACGGGAGGAGCTATGTCAATACCTTATTTTCAATAACTGCAATTGTAGGAAGTATAGCCTTCCTTATAATCATAGTACTGCTTCTGGCAACGGTGGTATTAATATTCAATACCATAAGGCTCTCCATTTATGCCCGCCGGAAAGAAATTGAAGTTATGAAGCTGGTGGGGGCCACTAACTGGTTCGTAAGAACCCCCTTCCTGTTTGAGGGATTTTTTGAGGGATTTATAGGAAGTGTGGTTTCTGTTATTTTATTATATTTCCTGGGGAATTTCTTACTTATCAGGGGAGAAAGAGTAATTGCAGATACCATGCGGATCAAGGAGCTGGCTATATTGGGAAGCGGCAATATTGTATTATATGTGTATATAGCAATAGTGGTATTAGGAGGCTTTATAGGGATTATGAGCAGCGGCATAGCCTTAAGAAGGTATATTAAGATTTGAGGGACTTAAAGTTTTTAGATTTTAAATATTTATAGATTAGTATTAAAATAGTCACAATAAAAAAATGTAATAATATGATAATTAAAAGTAAAAACATCATAGTAATAATTATAGTAATTATTATAGCAATCTCCGGCTTCAGCCTTTCTTATGCTTCTTCGGCAAAATGTGTTTATGCCCAGTCTCTTGAAGAACAACTTGAACAGATACAGCAGGAAGGAAAAGAAACCCAGGAGAAGATCGAGGAAGTAACAAAAACAGAGAAACAGTACATAAATGAAGTAAATGAAGTGGAAGAACAACTGCTGGGAGCCTTATCTGAATTAAATGATCTTTATAGTAAGATGGATAAAGCAAGGAGCGAAGTTGATAAGGTGACCATAGAGCTGGTTTTAAAAGAGGAAGAACTGAATAAAATAGAAGAGGAGCTTGAAGAAAAAACAGGAATATTAAATGAAAGAGTTGCCGCAATCTATAAGAATGGAAATGAGAACATCCTGGAAATTTTGCTGAAAGCGGAAGATTTCCTGGATTTTATATCAAAACTCAAGCTTATGAACCTTTTTGCGGAACAGGATACCCAGAATATTCAGCTGATAAAAGAAAAGAGAAAGGCAACCATAGGAATCAAAAAATCTATTATTGATTTAAGGGAAGAACAAAAAGATCATGAAAGCAAGGTTGAGGAGCTGGTAACCCAGGCTGAACAGAAAGCAAGTGAAGTCGGGGATTTATATGGTAATAAAAAGAATCTGCTTTCCCAGACCACCGCCAATAAAAAGGCTCTTATGGAGATGAAAAAGCAGCTTGAAATCAAGGAAGCTGAAGTTACCAGAATTCTTGAAAGTTATAAGTACGGCAGCGCACCGTCGGGGAAATTTATGTGGCCCGTAGCGGGGCGGGTACAATCTGGTTTTGGCTATAGGATACATCCTATATTCGGTACAAGAAGATTTCATTCAGGCATAGATATAGTAGCTTCTTACGGCACACTGGTAAAAGCTGCTGATGGGGGCCAGGTGGTCCAGGCCGGCTATTTCGGCGGGTATGGTTATTCGGTTATGCTTTATCATGGAGGAGGTTTTGCTACCTGGTATGCACATCTTTCAAGCATAAATGTATCTGTGGGCCAATTCGTAGAGAGGGGACAGGTAATCGGTCTGGTCGGTTCCACGGGATGGTCAACCGGTCCGCATTTGCACTTTGAGGTAAGAATTAACGGTACCCCCCAGAATCCACTTGCTTATTTATAGTAGTTTTTAAATATTTAGTTCTGACAAACAGGGAGACGCTTTTATGAAAAATAAAATTTTTAGGGTATTGATCGGTATAGTGGTAATTGTAATTACATTTTCTGCCGGATTATGGCTGGGGATTAGTTTCGAACCCTTTAAGGAATATATACTTAATGCAGGCAGGTATAACAGCAGCAGCTCGGAAAATATATCTGAAAATACTGAAAGCAAATTCAGCGTAAAGCCTGTTAAGGAAGCCATAGATCTTGTTTCGAAAAATGCGCTGGATAAAAAAAGCAAGGAAGAACTGCTCTCGGCGGCTGTAAACAGCATACTTTCAAATCTTGATGATGAATATACGGAGTATTTTACAACTGAAGAATATGAAAAAATCATGGAATCCTACAGTGGAATTATGAGCGGCATAGGAATCGTGATCACTCTCAATGACGAAGAGCAGGTTGTGGTGGTATTGCCTCTGGACGATACACCTGCTTATAGAGCAGGTATTATGGAAGGAGATATCATAATCGAAGTTAATGGCGGGGAAATAAAGGAAATGGCCCTGGAAAAAGTAGTAACTATGATAAAGGGCGAAGAAGGCACCAAAGTGGACCTTAAGATTTACAGGCCTCTGGAGGATAGAACTATAGAGCTTACCATTACCAGGGCAAAATTTCTCATTCCAAACCTTGTATCCGAGGTTATAGAAAATGATGTGGGCTATATATGGTATTATACCTTTCAGGATAAAGGGGCACAGCAGCTTGACAGGGAAATTCAGAAGCTAACTGACAGCGGCGCCGAAGGAATAATTCTTGACCTGAGAAATAACCTGGGCGGGGTATTAAACGATGCAGTTAAAGTATGCGACCTCTTTTTAGATGAAGGCAAAATTGTAACAGTAAAGGGAAGACTGGAAGATAAGGAGGTAACTGACGAATACTTTGCTAAAGGCGGGAAATATGCAGAAATTCCCCTGGTAGTATTAATCAATGGATTTTCAGCAAGCGCATCGGAGGTAGTTGCCGGTGCATTGAAAGATAATGGCAGAGCTGTTCTGGTTGGAGAGAAGAGTTTCGGGAAAGGATTGGTCCAGGCGCTTTATGAACTTTCAGACGGATCGGGGATTAAATTTACCACTGCCAGGTATTTTCTGCCTTCAGGGGTGTCTATTGAAGGAGTGGGTATAAAACCTGATATAACAGTTGAACTGGAACCAGATTCTACCGAGGATACACAGCTGATTAAGGCTGCAGAAGAAATAGAGGCACTTATAAGTGAAACTTAATGAATAAATCAAAAAAAAAGAGTGGTTCCGAAGAAAGAAGGAAAATAATTGCTCAGAACAAGAAAGCCCTAAGGGATTTTTTTATTTTAAATACTTATGAGGCAGGTATAGCGCTGGAAGGATGTGAAGTCAAGTCCATTCGTGCTCACAGAATGAATTTAAAGGATAGCTACGGCCGGATAAAGGAAGGCCAGTTATTTCTTTTCAACATGCATATATCCCCGTACAGCAGCAGCAGGATTGAAGATATAAATCCTACAAGGACCAGAAAGCTGCTCATGCACAGGAGAGAAATTGACAGGATTGCGGGAAAATTGACTGACAGGAGCCTCACCCTGGTACCCTTGAGAGTATATATGGCAAAGAACAGGGTCAAGATTGAACTCGCGCTGGCCAAGGGTAAGGTCAAAAGAGACAAGCGCAGGGATATACAGAACAGGGAACACGAGATTGAAATAAAAAGGGCTTTGAAAAATCGTAAGTTTTAATATAAAATATCCTGGCGTTAAATCAAGTTTTCCGCAACAGCGGGGGCGACTTGGATTCGACGGGGATAGGTTGTGCTTAGATTGCAAGCCGAGTATCAGAACTCGTAAATAACTGAAACTAAACACAAACGCTAAAGATAGTAAATTAGCATTAGCAGCTTAATTTAAGCTGCTACGTCTGCGAAAGGTTTCCTGTGCTTTTCGACAGGCGACGAAAAGCAGGATACTCTGGTATGATTTGCCTGCAGCAGTACCGGAGGAAGTTTTATGCGGGCTGGCTTTTTTAATCGTGTCCATGCGAGTGAAAAAGTAAGACTTAAAACATGGAATAAGCTTGTAGATGTTTAAGTGTCAATGTCTTCGGACGCGGGTTCGATTCCCGCCGCCTCCACCAAAAAACTATGAGAACTTGAAAAAGTTCGGCGGAGTAGGAATAGCCATAAGTGCAGACTCCATTCACTCTCATAAGGTTTGGGCAGAGACAAGTCCGGCAATAACTGCTGCTTTAAAGCAAACGGGAAGGAAGTTTCCTCCAATGCCAATGGTTGCAGACCCAAACTTTGAAATTGGCAAGAAATACGGAGTAGTTGATGAAGACGAGGGCATTGAGACCAGAGGAAGGTTCATCGTTGATCCCGAGGGCATTCTTCGCGGTTATGAGGTTTTAAACGCTACAGTTGGCAGAAATTTAGAAGAAACATTCAGGCAACTTCAGGCTTTTAAGTTTGTTAAAGACACAGGCAAAGTTACACCGGCAGGTTGGAAACCTGGTGAAGAGGGAATAGAACCGACTATAGAAAATGCAGGGAAGATTTAGTTGATCATAGATTATACCATTAATAAAATTTATCTTTAATATATATTTTTAATATTTAATAAAAATTGTATTTATGATAATATTCTACTATATATAGACACATTTTATTATTAGGAGGCAGAAAATGGATCCAAATAGTCCATCAGGTATTTATGCTTGTAAAAACTGCGGGAATGAAGAAACACATGTAAAAGGAAGGCCCTTTGCGCCATGTTCCAAATGTGGTAAAAATAACTGGAGATTAAAGCGGAAGACCGATTAATAAACATAAAATATAAGTACACCTGCAAACATTTACATTAATAACTCTTCAAAAAAACAATATATAATATATATTTGTATTTCTTCGCTGGCAAAAATTATTTTGTAGAAAACAACTTTTAATAATTTCCAATTCAATTTATGAAAATAGTAAAGATATGGTAAACTCATCTACAAATATGAAAAATCCAAGGAAATACGGAAAGTCTCCTTTCAGTATTGCTGTAATCCACGGCGGACCAGGCGCACCGGGAGAGATGGCTCCGGTGGCAAGGGAGCTGTCCACGCTGTTTGGTGTTCTGGAGCCGCTTCAGACTGCAGCGTCCCTTGAGAGACAGGTTGAGGAACTATACGATATCCTGCAAAAAAACGGGTACATGCCTGTAACATTGATAGGCTGGTCCTGGGGTGCTATGCTGGGCTTTATTACTGCGGCCAGGCATCCTTCAGTAGTAAAAAGACTGATACTGGTGGGAAGCGCGGTCTTTGAAAAAAAGTATGCTGCAGATATTACTAAAACCAGGTTGAGCCGCCTTAGCGGAAAAGATAAAAATGAAGTCCGGGAACTATCAGGAATTTTAAATAATCCGTCATCTGGAAATAAAGATACCCTTATGCTTCGGCTTGGAAAACTTCTATCAGGAGCTGATTCATACGATCCCATTCTCCATAAGGATGAGATACTGGAATGCCGGTACCATATTTTCAGGAGCGTATGGGAGGATGCCCAGATGCTCAGGGACAGCGGGAAGCTTTTGGAGCTGGGAAAGCAGATAAAGTGCCCGGTAACGGCAATTCACGGCGACTATGACCCCCATCCTGCCGCAGGTATTAGAAAGCCCCTTGAACGTGTCCTGGAGGACTTCAAGTTTATCCTGATTGAGAAATGCGGGCACTATCCATGGTTTGAAAAATCGGCCAGGGACAGGTTCTACCGTATCCTTAAAAAAGAATTGAGATAAAAACATAAATCTGTGGTATATTTTGGTTCGTACAAAATCCAGAAGGTTGTTTTAATACCGGCAGTGGAAGCGTGTAAATTAAAATAATATAAATATGATTAAAGAAGTTGAGTCATGAAAAAGATATGTATTATAGGAGCCGGGATATCAGGCCTTTCAACGGGATGTTATGCTCAGATGAATGGTTATGATTCGGAGATTTACGAGATGCATAGCATGCCCGGCGGCGTCTGTACCTCATGGAAACGGGGGGAATACCTCTTTGATCACTGCCTGCACTGGGTGCTGGGATCAAGTAAGGGAAGTTCGATTTACGGGCTTTTCGAAGAACTGGGCATTGCGGAGAATGTAAAATTTTATTATACGGAGCGGTTCCGGAAAATCGATATTGGCAGCAAGAGCCTTACTGTTTATACAAACATTAACAGATTGGAAGAAGAACTCCTAAGGTTGTTTCCGGATGAAGAAAAAGCTATCAGGAAACTGGCCGATATAGTTCGTTTTTACAGGAAATTCAAGCCGCCTATGGATGCGGATTTCGGCAGCTTCAGCCCACGGGATATTCTTAAGATGCTGCCATTTATGCCATCGTTTGTAAAGCTTAAAAATACCAGCATAGAGGATTTTCTTGGTATGTTTCACAACAAGGATTTACGGGAGATGCTTTTCCAGATGTTTCCGGTAAAAAACATGCCGGCGCTGATGGTAATTATGCCGCTGGCATATTTTCACAACCATGAGGGTGGTTACCCCATGGGAGGTTCGCTTAATTTTACCCGCGCAATCGAAAAGCTTTATACGGCCCTGGGCGGCAACATAAGTTACAACCGGAGGATTAAGAGGATACTTGTAAAAAATAAAACAGCTGTCGGAATTGAAACTGAAAAAGGTGAGAGGATCCAGGCTGATATTGTCATATCGGCCTGTGACGGCAGATCAACGATATATCATATGCTGGGGGGAAAATATCTTACACCGGAAATTGAAAAGATGTATGAAAAGCCCAGTCTGTGGCCGCCTATAATCTCTATAAGTATGGGTATTAACCGGGATATGTCCGGTGAGGTAGAAATCAATAATTTCAAGCTGGATAAGCCTGTTTTTATTGCTGACCGGAAATGTGAGTGGATGGGTTATTTCCATTACTGCCATGATCCTGCTTTTGCGCCTCCCGGAAAAAGTGTTATAAAAACTCAGATAGAGTCTGATTATGGTTACTGGAAATCGCTTTACAGGGATAAGCAGAAATATAATATGGAAAAAGAAAAGGTCCTGAGTATTTGTATCGGAGAGCTGGAAAAGAAACTGCCCGGTATAAGGGATCAAATCGAAATAACGGATATAGCTACCCCTGTCACCTGGGAAAGATATACGGGCAACTGGCAGGGTTCCTATCAGGGATGGCTCCCCACGGTTGGACTGTTCGGGAAATTTTTACCAAGGGAACTGCCGGAACTTAAAAATTTCTATATGACCGGCCAGTGGACTTTTCCCGGAGGAGGAGTACCCATGTGTATGGCCCAGGGCAGGAGAATTGTTAAATATTTATGTAAAAAAGAAAAAAGGGATTTTACTGCTAGCAGGCGTTAATATAAGAGATAATTATAGAATTACAAATAAATATTTGAAGCTGTTGAGATCCAGAGTTCAAATATTTTTTATTTTTAACTTAAAATTATATAATTAGTGAATTAAAAATCTGCAGAGTATTTATGTCTATCAGGATATTTCCTAAAAAATGCAGCAGATTCAAACGGTTAACCGCCAGTAGAAAGAGTGAAATTGGATAACAGAGCAATAGGTGTGTTTGATTCGGGAGTAGGAGGACTTACTGTGCTCCGGGAAATAATTAAGTCGGCCCCCCATGAAAGCACAATATATTTTGGAGATACCGAGAGGGTCCCTTACGGACCCCGTGATCTTGATGAAGTCAAGAAATTTGTTTTTAAAATAACCAGGTTCCTTTATGATAAGGATGTCAAGCTCATTGTAATTGCCTGCAATACTTCAACCGCCGCAGCGCTGGATGATATAAAGAAACAATATGATATACCTATCATCGGAGTAATAGAGCCGGGAGCCAGAACTGCTGTCTGCAATACCAGGAATAAAAAGGTGGGGGTTATTGCTACCAGGGGCACAGTTGAGAGCAATGCGTATAAGCTGGCAATTGAAAAGATAGACCCGGAAATAAAAACATTTTCAGCGGCTGCTCCCCTGCTGGTAGATTTTGTAGAGAAAGGTATCCTTGACGGCAGGGGCCTTAATAAGGCCATATATAATTACCTGAAACCATTATTTAAAGCTGATATAGATGTATTGATACTGGGTTGTACCCATTTTCCATTAATTGAGAAGCAGATTTTAGCCTGCAGCGGTAATGGGATCAGAGTAATAAGCTCAGCAGTGGAGACTGCAAAAGATGTAAAGAAAACACTGACGGAAAAGGGAATTTCTTCGGGTAAAAGAAAAAAACCGGAAAGAATTTTTTATGAAACAGCGATGGCCAGTAATTTCTTTAAAGTAGGTAAAATGTTTCTGGGCGAGGAAGTAAAGGAAGTTATAAGGATTAAGTTTGATATTTAAAAGTCAGCGGCAGGTAAGTAAGATATTTTAATGTTATATAAGAGAAAGGCCAAAGGTAAATGGTTAAAAGAATAGATGGCAGAAAAGATGATGAAATCAGGAAAATAAATATAACCAGAAATTATATATCTCATGCTGATGGTTCAGTATTCATTGAAATGGGAAAGACCAGGATTGTCTGCACGGCTACTGTTGAGGACAAGATCCCCAAGTTTCTGGCCGGAAAAGGTTCTGGCTGGATTACTGCAGAATATGATATGATTCCCGGTTCTGCTCCGCAGAGAATAATCAGGGCTCAAACCACAGGCAGAATTAACGGCAGGACTCATGAAATTCAGAGGCTTATAGGCAGATCGCTGAGGGGTGTGGTTGATCTAAGTAAAATTGGTGAAAGAACCATTTGGATAGATTGTGATGTTATCGAAGCGGATGGCGGAACCAGGACCGCATCAATAACCGGAAGCTTTATTGCTCTTTTTGACTGCATGAGTTCCCTGATCCGAAAAAAAATAATCACTGGTATGCCCATAGAAAATTTTCTGGCGGCTGTAAGTGTGGGTATAGTCAATGACCAGATCCTGGTGGATCTTTGTTTTGAAGAAGATTCAAAAGCACAGGTTGATATGAATGTTGTCATGAATTCCAGAAAGGAGCTTATTGAGGTC
>Ga0307420_1000705_pt1 | contig 15111 bp, 10 predicted proteins | sample SalMarWE160240MG_2_FD_202167 | JGI IMG/M metagenome (GOLD analysis project Ga0307420, IMG submission 202167) | Salt marsh sediment microbial communities from the Plum Island Ecosystem LTER, Massachusetts, United States - WE1602-40 | ecosystem: Environmental > Aquatic > Marine > Intertidal zone >... | reverse complement strand
GCCATATCCACGAGAAGGATAGGAAAAGCGGCTTCGTCCATTTGAACGCCTCCCCAATATGGCGTTCCGTCAAGCCACATATTCTGCGGCCAATGTCCGTCAGATTCTTGGGTGGACTGCAGATAATGCAATACACGGATAGCATCTGTATTCGCTCCTGCGGCTAACAATCCCCCAGCAGTCTCCACGAGGTCACGTGTCCAGACAAGGTGGTACCCGCCAATATCATCGTCGCTCTTGGAAAACCCCCAGGGTGTGGAAAGACCGGCTATTATCCCACCCGGCATATGCTTTTCCTCGTGAACACGCAAAACGCTGGCACTGATCCTGTAGAGGTCCTTCGGCCGTTTTTCCTTCTCTTCAAACCTTGTCAGGCCTTTGTGCCAGGCTTTCCATTCATCGATATAAAGCTCCTTTACCTTTTCAAAGCCGTCGAACAGACTTCCCCGCGCGCAGTTGGCAGCTTCGGCCGCTGTCTGCCCGAAACCCAGAGCTATCGCAAATGCGCCTCCCTCAGGAGGTATTTCCACTTCACCTATGCATGCTACATTGCCATTTTCTGCACGACCATATAGACTTGTGAGCTGTTTGTGTTGTTTCAGATCTTGAAGCCCGTCTGAAATCCCCGCAAAACCCACTGATTGCTTCAACCATATGGAAGTTGACGCCAGCGCGAGGGCGATGCCGCCTCGTTCGGCAAAGAACATTGGGACCCCTTTGTACTCACCTACCCAGGCAGTATTCCCCCAACCATGATTTGCAAGATGCGGCGCCAAAAGTATGAAAAGATGAAAATTGGCGGGGTCCCCTTGCAAGGGAACAAAACGCGTTCTTTGCAGCACTACGGCTCGTGTAGGATCCGTCAGGATCTCTTTTTCGATCCGATAGCGGCCTTCCTTGCACGTATTGACCAACTTATACGCAGGCGTGCCTTTCGCTAGATAACTTACCTTGTGCTCCGTGTCCCGCCTCTCTTCTGAAAAGAAATCATTTCCGCATGTAACGATATAACCCATGTCTCTTACGCACGCTTCATCTACGTGCGGATGATATATTTCGGTGAATATACCACTATTGAGAGAAAACCATACCTGGCTTGCCGGATTCAACGAGGTTCCCACACCCGTCTTGTCGCTGGCAGCCCATGATGGCGCTATGCCCGGCCCTCCCGGTGCGCGTTTGCTGTTCGTGTCCATGTGTCCACCTTCCTTCTTGGAATCACTTCCCCAACAGGCGAGGATGCTTACCAGATCGCCAATGCGATTCGATCTCTTCCAGGGTTCGGCCTTTGGTCTCCGGAACCAGGAATAGCACGAAAATCACTGCCCCTATGGTGAGTAGCCCGTACAACCAGAATGCTCCGTTTTTTCCGATTGCTTGTGTCAAGGTCAGAAAAGTCAAGGCAACGATCATGTTGGACCCCCAGTTGGCGACGCTGGCAATGCTCATCGCCAAACCCCGTATCTTCAAAGGGTAGATCTCCGAGATCAACAGCCAGAAGACGGGCCCCAGGCCGATAGCAAAAGCCGCCACGTAGAGCATCAGACTACCAACAGCGATCCAGCCGTGCCTGCGTAGTAGATCCGGCAACGTAAATGCCAAACCTAAAATGGCCAAACTGAGTGTCATACCAGCGAGACCTATGATTAGCAAAGGCCTTCTTCCGACTCTGTCCAAGAGATGCATGGCTATAATCGTGATGATGACGTTGACAACGCCCACTCCCACTGTAGCCAAGATAGCGACCGAAGCAGACTGAAACCCCGCGAATTGAAAGATTGTGGGTGCATAGTAAATTACTGTATTGATCCCGGTTACCTGCTGAAAGACGGCTAAGCAAATGCCGATGAAGAGCGCAGGCTTGACTAGCGGGCTGAACAGCTCCGACCACTTCCCGCTCTGCCGGGCGAGACTACTCTGTATCTCTCCCAATTCGACGCTTACCTTCTCGGAACCGCGGATTCGCTTCAGCGCAAGAGTTGCTTTGTCGATGAGATTGTGACTGACCAACCACCGGGGACTCTCGGGCATGAGGAGCATTCCGATCACCAGAACAACCGAGGGAATTGCTGCCAATGCAAACATCCAACGCCATCCTCGAATCCCGGACAACGCGTAGCCAATGAGGTAAGAAACAACGATCCCCGCGGTAATGGCAAGTTGATTGAGGGAAACCAGCCTCCCGCGGACATTGGCAGGCGATACCTCGGATATGTACAGCGGCGCAGCAAAAGAGGCGACTCCAATGGCGATTCCTACGATGACTCGACCTATGACTAACCAGGCGACACCCTCTGCAAAAGCTGTCCCGATTGCACCCAGAGAGAATATGAGAGCCGCCACTATTATTATCCTGCGCCGTCCAAAACGGTCAGACAACGCACCGCCGAATATGGCTCCTATTACTGCTCCAAAGAGAACAGCGCTCACGACAAATTCCTCTGTTATCGCTGAAAGTGATAAATCCTGCTTAATAAAAAGTATGGCACCAGAAATAACTCCCGTGTCATAACCAAACAGCAATCCTCCCAAAGCTGAGACTGCCGCCGCGATCGTGACAAACTTGGTGTTTCCCGTTGCCAAGTCAGAACCCGGATTCTCATTCATTAAGAATTACCCCTTTTTCGTGTGTTGCCGATTCCTCGTAGGTCGCAAGCGATCTAAGGTGTCACATTGACAGGTTTCTTGGCCAAGACCGGCTCGGCAGTTGGATCGAACACCCGATATGCGAACAGTTTCACCCGGTCATTCACGAGAAACCATACCAACGCATAGCCCCAGACGAACAGCGCCCAGCCCCAGCCCAGGGGTGCCATGAACAGCCCATAAACCGCAATCAGGGTCGCCACGATTTGCGTTCCCAGTACCGCCAGCAGCAAAATCGGCGCGGGGCGTATGGACCAGAACGGACCGCGCGTGCGCGTGAGGAAGATCGTCAGATGTCCGGCCACTGACAGCATCAAGTACATCATTGTCTGGATGTGCGCTCGGTCCAGGTGATAGACGCGCTCGCCGAGGTAAAACAAACCGAACGCCGCCACGGGTCCGATGACGCCCAGCACCGTGGCGATCCCCAATACCATGCGCATGTTCCAGGCCTCGGGCTTATCCTTGTAATGAACGTTGTCATAGGCAATGGACAGGATCGCCCCGTCGTTGAGCAACGCCAGCATCACGATCATCACCGCCGTCAATGGATAGAAGTTGAAGATCAGGATCGCCAGCGTCATGAACAACAGCACGCGCAGCGTCTCGGCGATGCGGTAGATCGCGTAGCTGTTCATCCGCTGGAAGATGCGGCGGCTCTCCCTGATCGCGTCTATGATCACCGACAGGCCTGGGGTCATCAGCACGATGGAGGCCGCCGCGCGCGCCGCGTCCGTCGCTCCCGAAACGGCGATGCCGCAGTCGGCTTTCTTCAGTGCAGGGGCGTCGTTCACCCCGTCCCCGGTCATGCCGACGATGTGGCCGCGTCGCTGCAGAACATCCACGATGTGGTACTTGTGTTCGGGGAACACCTGGGCGAAGCCGTCCGCTTTCTCGATGGACTCCGCCAACTGCGCCGTCTCGTGATGTTTCGTGTCGCCGAAGCCGCTGGCATCGAGGATATTCGTGCTCAGCCCCAGTTTCTCAGCTGTTTCCCGAGCGATGGCCACTTGATCGCCCGTAACCATCTTGACGTTTACTCCCATCTGTTCGGCGTTCGCGATGGTCGCTCTGGCTTCTTCCCGGGGTGGGTCGAAAAGCGGCAACACGCCTACAAACTGCCAGGGGCCCTGCTCGTCAGCCCGGGCCACTGCCAGGGAGCGGAAGCCGCGCGACGCAAATTCGTTGACCGCCTTTTCGACGGCGGACTTCACCTGCCCGGCATTGGCCGACAATTCCAAGATCACCTGCGGCGCACCCTTGGTCACCTTGAACTCCTTTCCGTCCGTGCCCTTGACGGTGGCTTCGGTGCGCTTATGCACCGGGTCGAACGGCTGGAAATGAACCACATTGTAGCCTTTCAAGGCCTGATCATTTTTCAGGCCGCCCAGCACGGCCAAATCAATTGTGTCGTTATCGTCTGCGCGCGACGCCAGCGCGGCATTGAGGATCAGTTGCTCGGCGGGGACATTGTTCACGCTGAACGGATCGCCCAATGTCAGCTTGTTCTGGGTCAGCGTGCCGGTCTTGTCCGAGCACAGCACGTCCACGCCCGCCAATTCCTCGATGGCCGCCAAGCGGGTTACAATCGCCTGTTTTTTGACCAGCAGGCGCGCGCCGACCGCCATGGTCACGGACAACACCGTGGGCATCGCCACGGGAATCGCGGCTACAGTCAACACCAATGCGAACTGAAGCGTGGTGAGCATCGGGTCGCCGCGGAACAGCGCGACGGCAATAATCACCACCACCAGAGCCACCGCGAGGATGATCAGGTAATTGCCGATCTTCAACACCGCGCGTTGGAAATGGCTGACTGTGTGCGCTTCCTGCACCAGTTGCGCGGTCTTGCCGAAGTAGGTGTTCCCGCCGGTTGCGTATACCACCGCATCGATTTCACCCTGACGAATTATCGAACCGGAAAACACCGCCTCGCCGGATTTGCGTGTGGCCGGCAACGATTCTCCGGTCAGCGCGGACTGATCCACCTCTATCGGGTCACCTTCCAGCAAGCGTGCGTCCGCGGGTACGATGTCGCCCAGGCGCACGCGGATGACGTCGCCCGGAACAAGCTCGCGCGCCTCCGGTGTGATCCACTTCCCATCACGTTTGACCCGCGCCTTGATCGCCAGCTTCGCCTTCAGCGCGGCGATGGCGTTGCCCGCCTGGTGTTCTTCCCAGAATCCGACCACGGCGTTGGCCAGAAGCAGGAGGAGGATGATGCCAAAGTCCGGCCAGTGCCGGGCTACCGCCGAAAGGATCACGGCGGCTTCGATCATCCACGGGATAGGACCCCAAAAATAGGTGAGGAATTTCAGGAACGGATTGGTTTTCTTCTCTTCGATCTCGTTGGGGCCATATTGGCTCAACCGTTTCTGCGCCTCGCCTTGACTGAGTCCCTCCGGCGAGGAGCCCAGCTTTGCCTGCAGCTCCGGCATGGGAAGGGATTTAAGATCGTCCTCCGCGTCGGGCTTCGATCCCGTCTTCGGTTCGGAAGCCTTGGACTGGTTGCTATTGGGTTTCATGATCGGTATTCTCCTTTCTTTTCTACGGCGCAGGTTTCATGCATTACGGAATACATATTATCATATTCCTGATCTTTCCAGCGCCGCCACTTTCACAATACGGCGTGTAAACCGTTCGGACCCCCTTGAAATTGGCACGCAGGAACGTCTGCACCAAATCCCGGGAGAAAGCATATTCGGTGACCCGGTCGGTTCGGACTGGTGTTATCGCCCATGAGACATCTCCTTGGATTTCCTGTAGCGCCGAATCAGGCTGTTGGTTGAACTATCGTGCTTGAGTTGGCGCTTGGCCCCGGTCTCAAGTTCAGGGATGATGCGAGCGGCAAGTACCTTCCCCAGTTCGACCCCCCACTGGTCAAATGAGTCGATGTTCCAAATGGCGCCTTGAGTGAAGACGCTGTGTTCGTACAGTGCCAAGAGCTTCCCCAGCGCTACCGGAGTCAACCGTTCCAGGAGGATCACGCTGGACGGACGGTTGCCCTCGAAGCTCCGGTGCGGCACCAGCCATTCGGGGGTGCCTTCGGCTCGGACCTGCTGCGGCGTGTTGCCAAAGGCCAGCGCCTCTGCCTGGGCAAACACGTTGGCCAAGAGCAGGTCATGGTGGCGGCCGAGAGGGTTAAGCGGCTGAACAAATCCAATGAAATCGCAGGGGATGAGCTTGGTCCCCTGATGAATCAGTTGGTAGAAGGAGTGCTGGCCATTGGTACCCGGCTCCCCCCAATAGATTGGACCGGTTTGATAAACAACCTCGGTCCCATTGAGCGCGACGTGTTTGCCATTGCTCTCCATAGTCAACTGTTGAAGGTAAGCCGGGAAGCGCTTCAAGTACTGCTCATACGGAAGGACCGCCGTAGTCTGCGCACCGAAGAAGTTGTTGTACCAGAGGCCCAGGAGCCCCATGAGTACAGGCAAGTTGCGCTCGAAAGGGGTAGTGCGAAAATGCTCGTCCATCTGGTGGAAACCGTCGAGCATGGCGCGGAAATTTTCGGGACCAATTGCGATCATTGTCGAAAGGCCGATCGCCGAGTCCATTGAGTACCGCCCGCCGACCCAATCCCAAAATTCAAACATATTTGCGGCGTCGATGCCGAACTTGGCCACTTCCCTGACGTTGGTCGAGACCGCGACAAAATGCCTGGCAACAGCGGCGGGATGTTTCAACGTTTTGAGGGCCCAGTCTCGGGCCGTGTGCGCGTTGGTCATCGTCTCCAGGGTCGTAAAGGTCTTCGACGAGATGATGAACAGCGTCTCCTCTGCGTCGAGGTCGCGGGTGGCCTCGGCGAAATCGGTGCCGTCGATGTTGGAGATGAAGCGGAAGTTCAGGTCGCGACGGCTGTAATGCCGCAATGCCTCGTACGCCATCACCGGACCCAAATCAGACCCACCGATGCCGATATTGATGACGTTGCGAATCGACTTGCCGGTGTGGCCCTTCCACTCCCCACTGCGCACCCGGGTGGAGAAGTCGGCCATCTTGTCGAGCACGGCGTGGACTCCAGGCACGACGTCTTCGCCGCCCACGATGATCGATTGCCCCTTGGTGGCGCGCAGGGCCACGTGCAGGACGGCTCGCCTCTCCGTGACGTTGATCTTCTCGCCCCGGAACATGGCATCGATGCGAGCTCGCAGGTCAGACTCTTCAGTCAATTGCAAAAGGAGTCTGAGCGTTTCGTCGGTGATGCGGTGCTTCGAATAGTCAAAATAGATGCCGACGGCCTCGACTGTCATGCGCTCCCCGCGCTTCGGATCGTCCGCGAAAAGTTTCCGAAGATGCAGCTCCCGGATTTTCGGGTAATGGGCTTCAAGGGCCTGCCATGCCGCGAGTGTGGTAAGTGGCGCGATGCTTGTTGTCATGCTCCTGTCCTTTCCATCGCCGGAAGGCCCCTGCCGCCGTTGACCAGCGTTCTCGCGGTGTCAATAAGCGCTTGTGCTTTCATTTGGAGTCACCCCACTTCCAGTTGCGGATTTCCGGCAGGTCTTGTCCGTGCCGGGTGATATACTGCCTGTGCTCGACAAGCTTATCCTTGAGCTGCTGCTTCAGGCCGATGCCCTTGTCGCCGGTCTGCGGCAGGCGGTCGATGGTGTCCATCACGAGATGGAAGCGGTCCAGATCGTTCAGCACCGTCATGTCGAAGGGCGTGGTGATGGTGCCCTCTTCCTTGTAGCCGCGGACATGGATGTTGTCGTGGTTGGTGCGGCGGTAGGTCAGCCTGTGGATCAGCCACGGGTAGGCATGGAAGGCGAAGACGACCGGCTTGTCCTTGGTGAACAGCTCGTCAAAATCCATGTCGCTCAACCCGTGCGGGTGCTCGGATTGCGGCTGCAGCTTCATGAGGTCGACGATGTTGACCACCCGGATCTTCAGCTCAGGCAGCTGCTCACGCATAATGGATACGGCGGCGAGGGTCTCCAGCGTGGGCACGTCGCCGCAGCAGGCCATAACCACGTCGGGCGCAACGCCCTGGTCGTTGCTCGCCCACTGCCAGATGCCGATGCCCTCGGTGCAGTGCTTGACGGCGGCGTCCATCGTCAGCCACTGCGGAGCCGGGTGTTTGCCCGCGATCACTACATTGACGTAATGGCGGCTGCGCAGGCAGTGGTCCATCACCGACAGCAGGCAATTTGCATCCGGCGGAAGGTAAACACGCACGACCTCGGCCTTCTTGTTCACGACGTGGTCGATGAAACCGGGATCCTGATGTGTGAAGCCGTTGTGATCCTGGCGCCAGACATGCGAGGCCAGCAGGTAGTTCAACGAGGCGATCTTCCGCCGCCACGGCAGCTGCGACGTGACCTTCAGCCACTTGGCGTGCTGGTTGAACATCGAATCGACGATGTGGATGAACGCCTCGTAGCAGTTGAACAGTCCATGCCGGCCGGTAAGGAGGTAACCCTCGAGCCAGCCCTCGCACTGGTGCTCGCTGAGCATTTCCATCACACGCCCGGTGGGCGCGAGAGACTCGTCGCTGGGCGCGGTCGCGGCGTCCCACTGGCGGTTGGTCACTTCAAAGAGGGCTTCCAGGCCGTTGGAGAGCGTCTCGTCAGGGCCAAAGATCCGGAAATTCCGCTGTTCACTGTTCAGCTTCGCCACATCGCGCAGGAAACGCCCGAGCACATGCGTGTCGCCGATGCCGCGCACCCCCGGCGAGGGCACGTCGACCGCATAATCGCGGAAATCCGGCATCCGCAGGTCGCGGAGCAGAACGCCGCCGTTGGCGTGGGGATTCGCGCCCATGCGCCGTTCACCTTCAGGGGCAAGTTCGGCCAGTTCCGGTTTCAGCCGGCCCTCCTCATCGAACAGTTCTTCCGGCCGGTAGCTCCTCAGCCAGTCTTCCAGCGCCTTGAGGTGTTCGGGATGGGCGGCCGGGTCGGAAAGCGGCACCTGGTGCGCCCGGAAGGTGCCTTCAACCTGCAAGCCATCGACCATCTTCGGTCCCGTCCAGCCCTTGGGTGAGTTGAGGACGACCATCGGCCAGCGCGGACGCGCAAAGTTGCCGTGGACGCGGGCGTCCTTTTGAATCTTCTTGATCTGCTCCACCGCCGAGTCTAGCGTAGCGGCCATGGCCTCATGCATCATCTCGGGCTCGTGACCCTCGACGAAGTAGGGCGTCCACCCGTAGCCGCGGAGCAACTGTACCAATTCCTCGCGGGTGATACGGGCGAGGAGGGTCGGGTTGGAGATCTTGTAGCCGTTGAGATGCAGGATCGGCAGCACGGCGCCGTCGGTTACCGGATCGAGGAACTTGTTCGAGTGCCATGCGGTGGCCAGCGGACCGGTCTCCGCCTCGCCGTCGCCGACGACGCAGGCGACTACGAGATTGGGATTGTCGAACGCCGCCCCGAATGAATGGCTGAGCGAATAGCCCAGCTCGCCGCCTTCGTGGATCGAGCCCGGGCACTCCGGCGATGCGTGGCTGGGAATTCCTCCGGGAAACGAAAACTGAATAAAGAGCTTCCGCAGCCCGGTCTCATCCTGGCTGATGTTGGGATAGATCTCGCTGTAAGAGCCCTCGAGATAGGTGTTGCCCACGACGGCCGGGCCGCCGTGCCCTGGGCCGGAGACGTAAATCATGTCGAGGTCGTATTTTTTAATGACCCGGTTCAAGTGCACGTAAATGAAGTTCTGCCCGGGAGTCGTGCCCCAGTGTCCCAACAGCATGTGCTTCACATCCTCGAGTGTCAGCGGTCGTTTCAGCAGCGGATTGTCGTAAAGATAAATCTGGCCGACCGAAAGATAGTTGGCGGCGCGCCAGTAGGCATCCATTTTGCGGAGCAGGTCCGGGGAAAGAGTTTTCGTCTTCACGGTTCAATTTTCCTTTTTCTGGACAATGCCGAGAACGCTGAAAAACCGTCTTAGCCACCCGCACGTCCGGCATTTCATGGTCGAGCAAGTCGCGAATGTCGGATGGCCCTTTCTCGTGTTTGGTTCAACCGGGATGCTCCTTGGGCGCCGGTTCATCCACCCAATATCCTTGGCGATTGTAATGTCCATGCAGTGCGGTCTCGTAGTCTCGAGTTGGCAGAGACTCCTCCTTGTACTCCGGTGACTGTTTGATGCTCTCGCGGGGAAGATTGACGAATACTTTCGACTCGCTCCAACTAACGCGCTCGATCCATCTTGGTGAAATCAGTACCTTTTTCCCCGGCCACCAGTTCCGCGTGTCGACAACCAGATAACGAATCGCCCAGTTCTGGTCGTCTATTATGAAATCCTCTACGTGGCCAATCTCGCCGTCTGCAGCCTGGATATGATGGCCAGTCACATCGTGAGTACTGCGCAAATGGGGATCCCACGCTTTTCCCCCCGGGTTGGATGCTCTCCTCTTTTCAGGGTCACGAACAATATGGGGGTGAAATCCCCACATGTATGAGCCGGTCCAATACATTGGCCATTCATAATACTCGTAATAGGCCTCCTCGAATTGTCGCGAGACGGGCTTATCACTGTCTAAGGATGGGCTGTCCTCAATCTGCTTTTTGGTCAAATCGACGGAGATGTATTGCTCTTTTCTATTCACGGTGATCAGCGCATACGGGGAGATCAACACCTGTCTGCCCGTAAGCCAGTTTTCAGTGTCGGTGACCAGGTAACGAATCGCCCAGTGGTGGTCATCGAAGTAGAACTCCTCGACCTTCCCTATTTCCCCGTCGAGGCTGTGTAATTTATAGCCTCTGAGTGTCTTGGCTTTGTGTAACATAATTGCAGTCCCTACCTTCCTTCAATTGCGCGTTTGTTCACTGTTGTCGTTGTGCCGACAACTTGTTTACAGAAATTGGCTTCACCCCGATCTGGACGGGTGCCAACGCTCCTACTGTGTCAACGGGGGCGGTTTCGCTATGGGGGGGGCCGCGCATCGAAACGCCTGGTCCGCGCGGCGCGATGCAATTTTCTTGAGTGTCGTTCATGGGATGATTCCGAGCCCGAGCGCGGATAGTTCCGCATGTGTGGATTTGTAGTCAGTGTGAAGAATACTTCGAATCCCCAAACCTTCCGCGATTTGTACGAACATTGGGGTGTTTTCGATATAGACTACTTGCTGGGGTCGCGCCTGGGCGATATCCAGGGCAAGCCGAAAGAGGTCCGCATCTGGCTTGCGGACGTGGACAAAGCAAGAGGAAACAAAGAAATCCACAAACCCGTCCAGCTTGAATTCCCGTATCCGATACGTATTCAATTCGCGCGCTTCGTTGCTGACTACGCCGATCTTCAGCCCGTGCCGAACCTTGAGCTGAGCGACCAGCTCGATCATCTGGGGGTGAGATTTCGATTGCGCGAACATGAAACGCTGAAACTGAGCCCGAGTGAAGGGCCGCTTTTGGTAGAAAACCACCAGACCTAAATATTCTTCCAGCGTGAGCTTTCCTTCCTCGTAGGTTTCGAAGATCAGGTGATGCCGCTCCTCCATCTCGGCAAACTCCAGCTTGAAGGTCGTCGCCGCCCGTTTGCGGGCGTGATGATCCCAACCGTCGGTGAGCAGGACACCGCCGATATCCAGAAACAACGTCGTGATCGGGATCCGTCTTTTCATTTGGCCTCCGTCAACGGCGTCTGCACCCCCCGCGCGAGATTAGCAGAGTCAGCAGAAAGTTCTTTATGCAACTCGCGTTGCGGGATTTTCATCATCGCTGCCACAGGATTCGTGCTTCTTCCAGTGGAATCGACACGCCGTCGCAATGCGGTATCACTCGTGCCGTGTAGTCCTCCGCTGGGCGATCCGCAGACACAGCCGCGCCGTAAATGTATCCGCCCGACGCTCCGGCCAGTCCGTGAACGCGCTTCATCTCCTGCCGCACGGGATCACCGCCCGTGACGCCGTCGGCGTAGAGCTCCAGCTGCACCGCGCTCGGGTCGAGGTCGTTGAGATAGACCTGAACCTCAAATACATGCTGCTGGCCACGGGTCGTGACACTCACTTCGCCGAAGTGTAGCCCGGCCCAAATCTGTTCCAGACTGACCTGCCAATCGACCATTTGTCTGCCGATTGCGCCTTTATTGGCACTGCGTATATCGTAGGCTGCAGCAGCCGGGAGGTAGTATTGCTCGGTGTATTCGCGCACCGAGCGGTTGGCGGAGAAGCGCGGAGTCAAGCACGCCATGCTCTCTCGCATCCGCTTGACCCACGAGGTGGGAACTCCGTTCTCATCTCGGGCATAAAACTCCGGAATAACCTCCCGCTCGAGCAGGTCGTAGAGCGCATCGGCTTCGACTGCGTCCCAAGCATGATCGTCGCCATGCTCCCGGCCGTCCCCCAACGCCCACCCCACTTCGGGCGTGTACGCTTCCGCCCACCAGCCGTCCAACTCCGAGATATTGATTCCTCCGTTAACGAGCACCTTCATGCCGCTGGTTCCGCTAGCCTCCCAGGGTCGCCGTGGCGTATTGATCCAGACATCCACCCCATGGACCAGGTGCTCCGTTAACAGCATGTCGTAGTCGCTCAGGAAGACGATGTGGGGCCGTATCTCTGGCCGACGAATGAAACGTATCCATTCATGGATCAAGGACTGCCCCGCCTCGTCCGCCGGATGGGCCTTGCCGGCGATGATGAGTTGCACCGGGCGCTCAGGATTAGCCAGCAGGCGCAGCAAACGCTCCGGATTGTGCAGCAGTAGGTTCGGTCTCTTGTAGGTCGCGAAGCGGCGCGCAAAGCCCAGCGTCAACGCGTTGGGATCAAACAGATGTTTCGCCGCGTCAACCACCTCGGGCGGCGCGCCTGAGGCGGCAAGTTGCCGGGACAAACGTTCGCGGGCGTATTCTACAAGGGACTTGCTGGCGGCGGCGCGGAATTGCCAGAGCCTGGCGTCGGAGACACGGCGAATATCCCGCTCCAGGGTTTTCATCGTCCCCAGCCAGCGGTCCCTTCCACAGGCTTCCGTCCAAAGCTCATCGGCGGCGGCCGAGTCCCAGCTCGGCATGTGAACTCCATTGGTAACATGCCCCACAGGCACTTCGCCCTGCGGCCAGCGCGGAAACAGAGGCGCGAAGATGTGCCGGCTCACTTCCCCGTGCAAACGACTCACGCCATTCACCGCCCCGCTCCCCCTGATTGCCAGATAGGCCATGTTGAAACTTTCCGACGAGTCGTTCGGGTTTAGGCGGCCCAGGGCCAGCAGATCGTGGAGTGTTATGCCGAGCTTCTGCTCGGCGTAACCGCTGAGGTACTGCTCAATGAGGGTGAGGGCGAAACGGTCAAAGCCGGCCTCCACTGCCGTGTGGGTGGTGAAGAGGTTCCCCGCTCGGGTGACGGCCAGCGCGACCTGGAAAGGCTGCGCCGTGTCTTGCATGAAACTGCGGGCGCGTTCCAACACGGCAAAAGCCGCGTGCCCCTCATTCAGATGACAGACTTCCGGCTGGATGCCAAGCGCGCCAAGCAGTCGCCATCCGCCGATCCCGAGGAGCAGTTCTTGCTGGAGGCGCAGCTCCGGTCCACCGCCATACAGCTCGCTGGTTATCCCTCGATGAGCGGGTAAGTTCGCCGCGTCATTGCTGTCCAGTAGGAAAAGCTTCACTCTGCCGACCTGAACCTGCCAGGCACGCAGCCAGACCGAGTAACCAGGTAAGGTGATCTCCAACCGCAGCCACTCCCCGTTCGCTTGGAGCACCGGTGTAATCGGCAACTGTCCCGGATCGTTGTAAGGATAGAGGGCCTGTTGCGCTCCGTCCTTGTCGATCACCTGGCGAAAATAGCCTTGCTGGTACAGCAGTCCCACGCCGACCACCGGCACGCCCAGATCGCTTGAGGCCTTAAGCTGATCACCGGCCACGTTGCCGAGTCCGCCCGAATAGATGGGGAGCGCTTCGCTCAACATGAACTCCATGCTGAAATAAGCGATGCAGGTCAGGCAACCCTGCGAATGATTCTGCTGAAACCATGCGGGCGACTCGTTCGCTTGGCGCCTGGCTTGCACGAGAGCATCGACCTTCTTGCGGAAGGCTGTGCCGGCCAGCGCGCGCTCGATCTGATCACGCGAGACTGTCTGTAGGACGGCCCAAGGGCTATGTGTGAGTTCCCACAACGCGGGATTGAGCTCCTGCCACACTTCGTCGGCGGCATGATTCCACGACGAACGCATATCCAAGGCAAGCTCGGACAAGGAATCAAATCCTCCAACGTCCGTAGGTAAATGACTCTTGGTCAGCTTGCTGACAGGTTTTCGTTTGCTCATTGGTTCTCCTTCAGCGAAACCACTCTCCTCACACAACTCTCTTAAAGTCGATATATCCTCGCTCCACATCTGTGCGGACCAGTTGCACGCGAAGCTCGTGACCGACATCCATACTTTCAAAACCGCTCTCTAGTCTTCCTTCAACGGGCGGATGCAAGAGACGCGCCCATGTGCCTTTGTCGGATGCGCCGGTGACGATGGCATCAAACGGCTCCCCGATCCTCGATTCCAGCAGCATTGCTGCTGCGGATTTTTGGACCTGCCTTTCGACTTTTTTCGCTGCGTCTTCTTCTTTGGTACAATGATTTGCGAGCGTTTCCAATTCGTCATTCTCGTAGGGCAGTGAACGTCCAGTCAAGGCTGCTTTCAGCAACCGCTGTGTAATCAAATCGGGATATCGACGGTTCGGGGCAGTGGAGTGGGTACAGTCCTTGACCGCAAGACCAAAGTGACCGGTGACATTTCCTCCCGGGAGTTCAACCACGTATTCCCCCGCTCCCAAAAGCTTGATGACGCTAAGCGAAAGATCGGGGAAACGAAGAGTATCAACTCTTTTCTCAGATGATAGGAATCGGTCTAGTGCCTTTGAGTCGGGTTCCCTAGGCAATTTTGAACCTCGCTCTGCGGCAACTTCGATAATGCGATCTCCTCCTTCCTTAAAGTTGTATTAGCCTCTTGGAGGATGAGGATCACCACCATGACTGTCTTTTTGAGAGATACGACCGTCACGGTTGTGTATGTACAGCTCGGATCTTTGGTTACGGCTGATTTGCCTTGCGGACTCGACGGCGTCCTGTTTGTTGTCGAAGTGCCCCGAAGACCTCTCAGCGCCGCCTTTCTTGATGTTCCATCCACCGTCAGGATTCGGAACAACATGATGCGTGTTTTTGGCCATTTTGGTTTGACCTCCCAGTCAAAATCTCAATGTACTGAGTATTTGATTAAGAAGTCAAACAGCCGCAGACCCCATGGCGCCGGGAGTTGAAAGAGATTCGGCAGGCGTTAACCAATCTTTGGCGGCTCATGTGGTTGACCATCCACCCAGTCCGTCCTCATCGCCGATGTCGCTGAAGGTTCCGAGCCTTTGCGAACTCCGGCCAAAGACAATGCGAAGTACGGGCCGGTATTGACCGCGGGCATGGGAATAACTAACGCGAGCAAGCGCCGGTGCGCGCGGTCTTCCATGGCACCGGACTGCCGTAGCTCACTCGTAGTGCGTCCACATCCGAATGACTTTGACGATCCTATCTTCTTCCAGAATCCGGTAGACCAA
>Ga0307420_1000702_pt1 | contig 15144 bp, 8 predicted proteins | sample SalMarWE160240MG_2_FD_202167 | JGI IMG/M metagenome (GOLD analysis project Ga0307420, IMG submission 202167) | Salt marsh sediment microbial communities from the Plum Island Ecosystem LTER, Massachusetts, United States - WE1602-40 | ecosystem: Environmental > Aquatic > Marine > Intertidal zone >... | reverse complement strand
CCAGGAACTCGACCTTTTCCGACAACGTCATCCGCGATGTGGGGTTGATCCAGAATTTGGGGAGAGCCGGGCTGGGGTGCAGCTTTACCGATGGAGAGGGGCTGTGCACCGAAGATGGCGATGGCTTTCGCATCAAGATCGACGAGCCTGCCGATTCCGGCTGTTATAACACCATCATCAATAATCGTCTGGAGCGTATCGGCTATGGGGGGTTCCAGATATTTGGCCATCACAATACCCTCGAGCACAATGTTATCATCGATGCTTGTTACACCAAGGGGGATTGCGGCGGCATAGGTGTCTATAGCGGTAGTTTTTCGCAGTCGTCCGTGTACAACCTGACGTTCCGTGAGAACATTATAGACAATACGATCGGGAACACCGATGGCTGTCTCTCCACGTACGATGACCTGTTCGGTTTTGGCTTCTATCTCACGAATGCCAAGAACGTGATCCTTGACGGCAACACCGTCATCAGTTCGACGGTACACGGCATTCTGTTCCAGAACGCGACCGGCAGCGTCACCGGGAACACGTTGTATGGCAATGGCTATGCGCGGGAATATGATGGATCCAAGGTATATGTGGGGGGAGCGCCATCCTCCGTGAGCACACACACCGACAACGTCCTGTATGGCCTTCAGCAACATGTCAGGACGCTTTGGCTCGATGATCCCAGCCGGCTTGGCTCTTCCGACAACAACACCTTTTTCAACCCCTACCAAGCGAGTCACATCCATGCCAGCGGAAATCGGTCACTCGCATCGTGGCAGTCCTACAGCGGAAAGGACGGCGCTTCCGAGGAGCACTGGTTCACGCCTAGTCCCAGCGATCCGCCCTTATCTCGCATCTTTTACAACGACACGCAGAGCGCCCAATTGATCGACTTGGGTATCCGCAAGTACCTCGACTTGGATCAGAACACGGTGATGGACAGCATCACCCTGCAGCCTTTCGAGTCGATCGTCCTGATCGATGATGGCTTCGCGGAACTGACGTTGCAGAGTATATCGACTACCTTCTGGGGCGCCGACGAACCGGCCGATTTCACGCTGACCGTATATGGAGGTATGTTCACGGAGAACAGCATCGTGCGTTGGGATGGTGACCCCCGGCCTACCGGTTTCGTCAGTTCTTCCGTGCTGACTGCTGCCATCACCGCCGCCGATGTGGGTGAGGTGGGCGATGTGCTCGTCACCGTCTACGATGATTCGGGGGTGCCGGGCGGACCCGAGACGCTGTCGTTGACGTTTCACGTGGTGGCGCACGTGTCTCGCGTCTATCTGCCGCTTGTGCTGAAGTAGTTCGGTGACCGGACCTAATACCGGCATTCGTTCTGCACGACCCACATGAGCCAGCGCATCCGCCCCACGCCGGTGCCCGCTGCGAGCGAGCCCGCCGTGGTCACGTTCAAGCCGCCGGTCGCGCCGGCCTTTTCGAAATCGCTGATCACGCGCTGGCGGATCTCCTCCGGGCTGCCGTTGCGCAGCAGTAGAGGGGGCATCTGCCCGTGGATGTAAGCGGCGGGCATCTTTTCGCGGATGAGACCGGCGTCAACCTCCGGCCCATAGTTGACCTCGCGGATGCCCAGCTCGTATTGCTGGTCCAGCAGGTGGCCCATTGCACTATCAGAGTGCTGGTAGCGGCGCGCGTCTCCGGGGGCTAGCGCGTTCAATACCTTTTCCAGCACCGGAAAGCAGTACTCGCGGTACAGCGCCGGGCTGAACAGCGCGCTGTTGTCGTCCGTGATCCACCATCCAGGCTGGTCGTTGCCGCTGAACGTGCGGAGGATTCGATTGAACGCCACCATTTTCTCGGCCAGCACGTCGCGGAAGCGGGCGATCAGGTCGGGATGGTCGTACAACCACAGCAAGAGCGTGGTCGGCTTGATCACCGAGGTCATGATCGTCGCCGGGCCGCGGCTGCCCGTGCCCAGCTTGGGCAGCGGCTTGCCCGCGGCCTCGCGCTGCCCCCATTCCTCCAGGTACGTTTTGGGAAAGCTCCACGTGTGCAGGTCGATCGCCTCGGATTCGTCGAGAATCCGGGCCAGCTCATTGGGATCGCCCGTCGCCGGCGTCAGCCAGGGCGTGGCTCCCTCTGTGTAACTGAACTCGCACCTGAAGAGATTCTCGATGCGTTTAGGCTGATGCTCCCAGGTGTCTTCGTCGAAAAAGGTTTTTCCCACGTATTTGGCCGTGATTTGGTTGATCTGTCTATGGAGCTGATTGCGATAGGCCTGGTCTTGGTAATAGCGCAGGGTCGAAGGGACCTGCATGAACTCGAATGCCCAATGGTCGTCAGGGGAGAAGGAAAGCGCGCAACGCGGCTTGTCGGTGGTAAACGCCTGGCAGAGCGCGTTCTCCTCCCAAAACGCCTTGATATCCAGGTCTTGGGTCAGGTCCATGAATTCTTGCTCGATGATACCGCTGGTGGTCATAGGTCTCCTGTGTATCGCGCTAGGGTCGTCTCTTTAGGAATCAGTCAGTGGGATGGACGCCGTTCGCGCGGGGTTGGACTTTCTGGACAAGTATACCACAGACTCGCGCGTTTCAGTAGGTGCGCTTTTAGCGCGATTTGGCTTGGATGAGAAAGGGATGTATGATGGGGTCGCTGGGTACCAAACTGATGTCAAGGAGGATGAGTGTATGAGAGTTTCCAAGCAACTGTGCCGCTTCTACCTTCCCAACCAAGGAGCGCGCGTGGGATGGGTAGTGGATGGGAGCATCTATGACTTGACCGCCAGCGGTCTATCTCCCTTTGTCTCATTGATGGCATTGCTTCAGGCATCGACTGTGCAACCGGTTGACACGCTGCTAAAGGATGTTAATCTATCTAGCCTGCCCGTTTACACTTACACCGCGCTGGACGTGGCGCCGGACAATGCCGTCCCGCACCTGTTGCCGCCGGTGGACCGACAGGAGGTGTGGGCCGCCGGTGTCACCTATGCCTGGAGCCGGGAGGCGCGGGTGCGCGAGTCCAAGTCGAGGGAATGTTACGTGCACGTCTATGACGCCGAACGTCCCGAGCTGTTCTTCAAATCCCTGGGGGAGAAGGTCGTCGGCCCCAACGATTGGATCGGCTTGCGGGGCGACTGTCGCTGGAGCGTGCCGGAACCGGAACTGGCGTTGATCGTGAATCCGGATATGCACATCGTCGGCTACACCGTGGGCGACGACGCCAGCAGCCGCGACATCGAGGGTGAAAATCCGCTCTACCTGCCCCAGGCCAAGGTCTATCGCCACTCGTGCGCGCTGGGCCCGGTGATCACGCTGGCCGACGACGCGATAGATGGGCAGAATCTGGATGTGCGGCTGACGGTCGGACGAGATGGACATACCATCTTCGAGGGAGCGACCTCCACCGGCCAGATGCATCGTCCCCTGGAGGAGTTGGTCGGCTTTCTGGCCCGCTACAACGAGTTTCTCCAAGGTGTTGTGCTGTTGACCGGGGCCGGCATCGTGCCGGGCGACGATTTTGCGCTGCGCGATGGGGATGAGGTGGCGATAGAGATCGAGTCCATTGGCATTTTGCGCAACTCGGCCCAGCAGATGTAAGGTATTCTTGGGGATCGAAGTGTAGGTCCCTTGGCTCTCCTACCGAGGGAGGGGGCATCCGGTCCCTCCCCCCGTGGTGTGGGAGGTTAGGTGGGGGGTAGCAGCTACTTTCGAAAGAGTGAGGAAATTATATCAGTGATTATCGAAGGCACAAATCCATACCGGGACAACGTACAGGGCAAGGCCAACGAGCCGGTCACGGTCGCCGGTCTGCTGGACCGAACCGAGCGGGCTCTGGGCGCGGGTGATTTGGGTCACAGTCTGGAGGCCATCTTTGACCGCTTGGAGACGAACGCTCCACGCATCGCCATCATCGGCGGCTCGGCCGATCACCCGGCGCACATCCTCGACCTGGAGACGGTGCATAGGGTGGCGCTGCGCATTTGGCAGCGGGGCGGCGTGCCCTTCTATTTCGGCGTTCCCGTGCTCTGCGACGGCACGGCGCAGAGCAACATCGGTATGGGCTACAGCCTGCAGAGCCGCAACGGTGTGGCAGCGATGGTCGTGAACCAGATGGAGGCGCACGCCTATCACGGCGCATACGTCATCTCTGGCTGCGACAAGACGCCGCTGGGCATCGCCGCCGGCCTGGCTCACCTGGATCGGACGCGCCAGCGCCGGGGCGACGCACCCGTCTTTGCCACGTTCAGTCCCACGCACGTGCTGCGCGGAGGCACTATCCCGCCTGATCTGCTGGCCGATCTGGACGACGTGGCACGACGGGCCGAAGCGCAGGAGCATCCAGAGATCGCCTCAGATCTCGAGGCATGCGCGACGTATATCCTGCAATGTATCTCCAACGCCGCCTTTCAAGGCGTGCTGGCCCGAGCGCGGCAGGCTGGAATCATCAGTGCAACCGAGCAAAAGGACTATGAGCGACGCCTGGCCGTCAATACGTGTGATCGCAAGGGCGGCATCTGCGCCTTCAACGGCACCGGCAACTCCAGCCGTCTCGCCGTCTCGGCCCTGGGCCTGACACACCCGGCAGTCGAGCTGCTGACCGCGCCGCCGGATACGGAGCGGGTCAACCGGGTGGTGGACGCTCTGTTCAAGACCGTCAATCGGCCAGCAGATAGCGTCGGTAACATATTGGCGGAAAACTTTGCCAACGCGGTGCGCGCCTACAGCGCCACCGGCGGCTCCACCAACCTGATGATGCACCTGGTGGCCGCCATGATCTATGCCGGCCACGACGTCGATGTGTGGACGATGGACGAGATCCGCCGCAACCCGCCGGTGCCCGATATATTCGACTACAGCCTCACCGCCGGGCGCGACATCTTTGTCATGGCTCAGCAGTGTTCTGCCGGGATCATCCGGGGCATGGAGACCGTCTTCTACGAGCTGTTGCAACAGGGCATCCCTATGGACGTGGATGCGCCCACGGTCACCGGTGAGACGTGGCGTCAGCGGCTGGCCGATGCGACCAATCTGCCGGCAGCGGGCGTGACCGAGAACCCCATTGTCCTGTCTGCGCCGCGTCGACCCTTTAGCGGCACCGACGTGCTGCGAGGTAACTTTTTCGAGACGGCGGTGATAAAGGTCAGCGGCATGACCAGCGAGCAGATCGCCGAATTTGACGATCAGGTGAGTGTGGTGCTGTTCTATGGGAATGAGGAGCAGGCGAACGCCGGCCTGTTGGACGTGCACGTGCTCGACCAGCTCAGGGGACACCCGACCCTCACGCGGGAGCTGCTGTTGGCTCTGGCAGCCCACAACGGGAGCAAGGACAGCGAGCTCCTCGATGAGATGCGTGCGTTGGCGCGCGATCCGCTCTTTGACCGCATGGTCGAAGCGACACTTCTAAAGATCGTCGTAGTCATCAGCGGCCAGGGGCCAGAGGCGTTCGGCATGCCGGAGATGTTCACGCCCATGCAGCACATCAACGCCAACCGCGAGCTGCGCAAGCTGACTGCGCTGATCAGTGACGGGCGCTTCTCTGGCACTTCCTATGGTGCGGCTATCGGCCACGTGACGCCGGAGGCGTTGAAGGGTGGTGGAATCGGGCTGTTACAGACGGGTGATCTATTACATATTCAGCTCTCCGCCTGCCGTGTGGATTTGCTCGATCCCGGCGCTTTCGTGTCCGGCCGCCTGATCCCTTGGGATGTGGACCTGGTCGCCGCACGCCGCGATCTGGGCGTCGAACGGCGGAAGCGCATGCTCGAGCGCCAACGGCGGATTTCCGCTATCAATCGCCTGCGCGACGTCACCGACGCTGGTCGGGGCGTTGTGCCGCTGATCGTGGCGGCGCAGGCTGGCTAGAGATCAATTTCTGGAAACGTTGCGGTTCTGTGCTTGTGTGGTAGCATATGCACAAAAGTTGACCGGATGATGTGGAGGTCTCCATGTTGCACGAATTGCGTATCTCGCTGAGGGCTGAACCTGATCTTGCCTCCGCCGCCGCCGATCTGTCCAAGTCTACGTTGCGCACTCTCATTTTTGCTACTGGCGGGATCTGCCTGATTTGGTACGTGGTGGCGAACTTTACCGAGTGGTGGCGCATCGTACCTGCGCTTTCATACGCTTTGATAGCCGTCGTCATTCCATCGCTCGTTGCCCTGCATCTCGTATCCAAACGCCTCTTGGTTGCCCAGTCCATTTGGGTGCTGGGTGTGATGGCGGCCATTACGCTGGCGCTCTATTCATTTCGGAAGCCAGAGATTGCTTTTTTCTACATGCTGATTCCCTTTGTGGCCACGATTGCCATCACCTGGGTGGCTGGGTTGCTTTCTGAAGGTGTGGTGCTTGGTCTTTTGTGGTGGCTTTCTCAGGCTCAGTTAGCACCATCGCCATCCAGTACATCTGGTGTGATCATCCTCGTTGGCGGTGCAATTGCCGGGGCACTGGGCTGGGCCGTGATCAACGTGCTGCTTACCGTGACCCAGTGGTCGCTATTCAGCTTTGAGCAAGCGCGTCGGGAAATAGAGGCCGCGCGCGAGCAGCGAGTGGAGTTGAAACAGGCTCAAGGGGATTTGGTCCAGGCCAACCAAGAGTTGGCCCGGTTGGCCGACCGGCTCAAGGTGATGCACCATGTCGCCGAAGAGGCGCGGCGGACGAAGGAGCAGTTTGTGGTCAACGTAAGTCACGAGCTGCGCACGCCGCTCAACATGATTATAGGTTTCAGCGACATGATCATGCAGTTGCCCCAGGTTTACGGCGGGACGCTGCCACAGGCGCTTTTGGCCGATATCGCAGCTATTCAGCGCAACAGTCAGCATCTGGCAAAGCTGGTCGACGACGTGCTTGACCTCAGCCAGGTCGAAGCGGGGCACATGACGTTGAGCAAGGAGTGGGTCGCTTTACAGGACGTTGTCGACGAGGCCTCTGAGGCTGTAGGCGCGCTCTTCGAGTCCAAAGGGCTTTATTTGGAGGCGGAGATACCTCTCGATCTCGCTCCCGTTTTCTGTGACGTGACCCGAATGCGGCAGGTGCTGATCAATCTGCTGAGCAACGCTGGTCGCTTCACCGAGCGTGGAGGCGTCGTGGTAGAGGCCAGACGTGAAGAGGGTCAGGCCGTGGTCAGCGTGACCGATACCGGCCCGGGTATCGCGCCGGAGGAACAACAGCGGCTCTTTCAGCCGTTTCAGCAACTGGATAGCTCGATCAGGCGGCGTCACGGCGGAAGCGGTCTAGGCTTGAGCATCAGCAAGCAGTTTGTGGAGATGCATGGGGGAAAGATGTGGCTAGAGAGCGAGGTCGATGTGGGGACGACCATCTATTTCAATCTGCCTTTGGGGGAGCCTCTGCCCGCGACCTTGAACCAAGCTGACGACGCTACGCGGTGGTTCAATCCGTACAACGAGTATGAATACAGGTTGCGCACCAGGCAGTCGAAGGTGCCTGGGCCGACGGTGAGGCCGCGGCTGGTGCTCTTGGAAAAAGGCGAGACGCTACAGCACTTGTTTGGCCGCCATTTGCCCGATTTTGAGGCCATCTCTTTCAGGGATGCCGAGGAGGCCGTCTGCGAGTTGAATCGATCACCGGCCCAGGCGCTGGTTGTGAACACCCCCTTGGGCGGGGAGGCGTCGATCCCGGTCGATCAACTGGATGAACTGCCTTATTGCACGCCTGCGCTCACCTGCTGGGTTCCGGGCGAGGATGAGACGGCGCGGGAATTGGGCGTGATGAAATATCTAATCAAGCCGGTCTCTTGTGACAAGCTGCTCTCTACGTTGGAGGGCCTTGGTCCGGAGGTACGGACGGTGCTCCTCGTGGATGACGACCAAGAGGTCTTGCGCCTCTTTGCACGCATGGTCGCCGCGTCGGAGCGCGGCTACCGCATCTTGCAGGCGATGGGTGGACAACGCGCGCTCGACCTGATGCGCGAACGACAGCCCGATGTGGTGTTGCTCGATCTGATTATGCCGGGTATGGATGGTTTCCAGGTGTTGCAGGAAAAGAATCAGGATCCAGAGATCCGGGATATTCCCGTGGTCGTGGTTTCTTCCAGGGATCCCAGCGGCGATCTCGTCGCCAGCAACACACTAACTGTAACTTGTAGTGGCGGGTTTTCCGTGCGGAGCCTGGCGGCCTGCGTGCGAGCGGTCAGCGAGATTCTGTCGCCGATGCAGGTTGCACCATCTTTGCCTGGTGATTGAGGGCTTCCAGGAGTGCCCGGCGCGTCACGGGCTTTTGGACAAAGCCGCTGGCTCCCAGGGCGAGGGCTAGATTCTCTTGGGCTAGAATAGTGCACACCAGGATGGGTATGTGGCTTGTCAGTGGATGCTGCCGCAGCTTGCTCATCACCTTCCAGCCATCCACCTCGGGCATCATGACGTCCAGCACGATGATCTGGGGGGAGAGCTTTTCCGCCAAGTCGAGGGCCTGCTCTGGGTCGGAGGTGCCGACGAGGCGAAAGCGGGTGCCCGCTGTGTACCGCCGCAGAAGTTGCAGGGTGTCGTCGTTGTCGTCGATGGCCAGAACGGGCAGTTGTTCAAGGGCGGGGAGACTCAGCGTGGCGCTGAACGGTGCGCCGCTTTCCTTCAAGCTCAACTTGCCTCCACACAGAGCCGTCAGTTGACGCGCCACCTCCAAACTGGCTGCATCCTCTTCTTGTAGGGGTTGAAGGTTGGCGGAGGTCTCCGAGCTTTGAACCTGGACCTCAACTGCCCACTGGCGTGGCTCAGCTTTGATCTGCACCACGCCGCCGGCCGAGTGTGGGATAGCTACGTTGAGTAAAGATAAAAGTATCTGATCCAGAGCGACTGGATGCACGGCCAGGTTGGGGAGATCGCTGTCGCTGTCGATGGCGACTTTTGTGTCGGCATTGTGCTGGATGAGCAGCGGTTGAGCCAGATCCAATACCTCGGACAAGGTCTTGTTCAGATCGGTCGGTTTCTCAGATGGCAGGTCTTTTAGCCAGGCCAGTTCGTCGACTTCGAATGGGCTGATGGGCGTGGACTGAACGGGAGTGACTATGCCGCCTGCCTCCGTGTGCGACTTGGCCTCCAGGCCGAACTGCTCCCATAGCCTGTCCGCCAGCACTTCCAAAGCGGCGTGCTGCTCTCGTCTCAGGTGGCGGACGCTCAAGGCTAGCTGATCGGCTACGATGCGTTGATCAAGCTGTTGTACGTAATAGTAGAACAGCGAATCGTAGAGCCTCCAGTCGCGTGACTGGGATGGCGCGTCGTCCGTAGGCTTGAGCGACTCGACTCCTTCGATCAGGATACCGCGCAGGGCAGATGCCGCGTCAGGCCGGTGGGCCACTCCTGAGAGAGTTACAAGAGGGTTTTGACGCAGGCGCTTGGTGTCGTGCAGGTGGCTTAGACCGTCACGCAGATACTCGATAAAGGTTTCGCGGGTTAGCATGTCCCACATTTGTCCTTGCCATGTCCTCAGTGTGTCCGGTGCAGACAAAAGTTCTGTGATATTATAATCCATGTAGTAGTCGTTGACAACGTCTAGGCATTTTGGGTACCGTGGTCAACAGTCTCAGCAGCTCCAGATTTTAGGCCTCAATGGTCTTAACCGGGCACTTTGGCGAGCCAGAAGGCTCAAAAAGGCCGGATCAATTCCCTTTCGACAGCATTTTGAAAGCCCTTTGAGGTCTCTTAGTATTGAAAATTGGATGCCGAGTCTGGCTAAAAAGGAGGTGGTAAGGGATCGAAAATCCTAGTAGGAACAGGTAGAGGCCACCACCCTAGAGCAGGGAAAATGGCCTCTAACCCGATAGCTGTGTGGAGCAGGCTTCACACAGGCTGCAGTTTACCAAATGGCCTGCAAAGTCAAAATTCAAGGGAGGAAGAAAAATGCGAACGAACAAACTGAGCCGACGCGATTTTCTGCGCCTGAGCGCTTTGACGGCAGCGGGCGCAGCCCTGGCGGGGTGTTGCCCTGCGCCGCCAGAAGTTGAGCCTACAAAAGAAGAGGTGCAAGCTACCGCTGAGCCCGCGGCTCCTGAAGGGCAAGTGATTCAATATTGGTTTTCCTGGGGCAACTTTTTGCCGGTGTGGGAAGAGGGGCTGATGCAAACCGACGAGTTCAAGGAGGCCGTTGGCGCCGATACGCTGGAACTCAAGCCTATCCCCGGCGCTCCAGAGACGCTGCTGACCGCCGTCGCCGCGGGGACACCACCCGATGGCGCTTCGAACGTTCAGTATCTCGACTACATGGCGCGCGACGTGCTGCTTCCCATCGACGACATGGTGGCCACCAGCTCGATCGTCAAAAAAGAGAACTATCTCGAAGGTACCTGGAATGACGCCTTCTATCAGGGCACCATGTACGGGGTTCCGGCGAACGAGGGCTTTGTACGCTACGGCCTGAACTATAATGCCAGGATGGTGGAGGAAGCCGGGCTGGATCCCGATTCACCGCCGGTCACCTGGGAGGATTGCCTCGTCTGGCACGAAGCCTTGACCCAGTTTGATGATGCCGGCAACCTGATCCAAATCGGTTTCGATCCCTACGATGCGATGGGTGGCCAGATTGCCATCCAGGACGGTTTCTATCCCCCGGTCTCGTGGGGCTGGAAGTGGTTCGATGGCGAAGCCGGTACGTTCAATTTGGACAACGACATGATGGTCGAGTCGCTCGAGGTCATGGGCGAGTTCTACAAGATCGCCGGCCCGGATAATTTGGCCGGCATGCGCCAGATAGAGGGACAGGGTGGCTGGGGCGGCTCGTTCAACGCCGAGGTGCAGGCCATGATCATCGAGGGGTATTGGCACCCGGGCGAGACCGTGATTCAAAAGCCCGAGGTCGCCGAACACAACCGTGCCACGTGGGCGCCGGTGCCCAATGACCGCAGGGATGTCAAGGTGCAGGGAACCGGTGGGCACTATGTTATCTTTTTCAAGGACGGCAAGAACCCCGAGGGCATGTTCCGCGTTGCCGAATTCTTGAACACAAACGTGGCCTGTGATCTGATTTTCACCCAAGTGGGCTGGCTGCCCGGCCTAAAGCCCTACCTGGAGACTGCGGATCCGGCGGCGTACCCGGGCCTGGATTTCTACTTTGACTCTGTGCAGGACGCCGACGAGTGGTCCTCGCCGGCCCGGTGTCCCATCACTTCCTTTGTCAGTAACCAGTACGGCGAACTGCGCGAGAAGGTCTATCGAGACGAGATGACGGCGGCCGACGCAGCGGCCGAATTCCAAGCGCGGTGCGAGGCCGAGTGGGAGGCCCAGGGCTTCTAGTCCCAGTGTCCGCACGGCGGACTGAATTCCAGGATTGGCCCGCAGGGGATTCCCCAACCTGATGATCAAGGTGCCCGGCCCCTCAAAAGGCCGGGCACCTCAGCCACGTAGCCTCTAGCGTTCGCTGGAAATAAAGGAGCGACGTATGTCAATTACAGTCTCCAAACGGCGGAGATTAACACCTACCAATCTTCGCAAGCTGATACGGGGTTTGTTGTTTGTGTCCCCATGGCTGATTGGCTTTCTGGTGTTCACGCTCGTTCCGCTGGTGACATCTATCTATTTCAGCTTCCATCGCTACGATCTTATGCGCCCGCCTAATTTCGTGGGGCTGGCGAACTATGTTCGGATGTTTACCAAAGATCCACGCTTTGTCAACTCGGTGTACAACACGGTCTTTTACGTGGGGTTCAGTGCGCCGTTGGGAGTGATCTCTGCCTTCCTGCTGGCTAACTTGCTGAACACGCGAATCGTCGGCCGGTCTGGTTTTCGCGCGCTGTTCTTCTTCCCTTCTATCGTGCCGGCCGTGGTGACGGCCATGATCTGGAGGTACTTGCTCAACGTCCAGTATGGGGCGATCAACTCCACGCTGGTCGGGCTGGGCTTGCCAAGAATTCCCTTTTTGTCCAATCCGGACCTGGCAAAGCCTTCCTTAATCATGATCTATATGTGGGCCCAAGGGAACCAGATGGTGATCTACCTAGCCAGCCTGCAGGATGTGCCGCGCTCGCTCTATGAGGCCGCCACGATGGACGGCGCCAATACCTGGCACAAGTTCTGGCACGTCACCGTGCCGATGTGCACGCCTGTGATTCTGTTCAATCTAATCATGAGCTTTGTCTGGGGTATTCAGAATTTCGTGTTGCCCTGGTTGCTGACCGATGGTGGGCCCAACCTGGCCACCGAGTTTCTGGCCATACATCTCTATCGCAACGCCTTCGAATGGCTGCACATGGGATATGCATCAGCGTTGGCCTGGGTGATGTTCGTCGCCATCGTGGTGTTGACGATCGTTCTGTTCAAGACATCAGCGCGTTGGGTCTACTATGGCGGAGGCGAGCACTAGGGAGGAGGTAGCAATGACAACACAGACACCATCATACACTTCCATCGATGCAGCGTTGAATCGGACGGAGCATTGGAGGCCGGTTATTTCAAAGTGGGTTGCCGATATCCTCAGATATCTGGTGTTGATTGTGCTGGCGATCAGCTTTGTGTTGCCTTTCTTCTGGATGGTCTCCTCGGCTCTCAAGGACGATTCGCAGGTGTATACCGTTCCGCCGATTTGGATCCCTATTCCTGCTCACTGGGAAAATTTTCCGAACGCCTGGAGCACCTATGATTTCAATCGTTACATGGTGAACACGGTGTTTAAATTTGCCCTGCCGTCGACGTTGGGCGTGATATTGGCATCGGCCCTCGTCGCCTATGGATTTGCCAGGCTGGAGTGGCCCGGCCGGGATTTTCTCTTCTCTCTCTGTATGGCAACAATGATGATCCCATTCGCAGTCACCATGGTGCCGCTCTTTGTCATCTTTAAGACTCTGGGTTGGATTAACAGCTACCGCCCCCTGGTCATACCCGCCTTTTGCGGCAGCCCTTATTTCATCTTTATGCTGCGCCAGTTCTTTAGAACCATCCCGGAGGAGCTGTCCGACGCAGCGCGCATCGATGGCGCCAGTGAGTTTGGCATCCTGTGGCGTATTATCCTTCCCCTGGCGAAACCTGCTTTGATGGTGGTTGGACTGCTCCAGTTCATGTATGCCTGGAACGAATACCTGGGTCCGGTGATCTATCTCAACGATCAACATCAGTGGCCGATTGCCCTGGGCGTTGCGTACCTGCGAGACACCACCGAGTCGGTGGGTGCTTCAGCATTGGCCTATCCTTACCTGATGGCGGTGAGTGCGATCGTTACTCTGCCGATCGTGATCGTTTTCTTCTTTACCCAGCGCGTGTTTATCGAGGGCATCTCGCTAACTGGGCTGAAAGGGTAAAATACGACTCGCTGAGATAATCCCTGGTCTTACCATGTTGCTCAATTTGGACGGATGTGCCCGTTTCGAGCGCGTCAGATAAAGCGCGCTCGAAACGGATTGTTTTTCCCTTGGCATCGGCGTAGACAAGCGGAGGCAAAAGAGCTATGACCGGAAAAGAATCGAGCGATTGGAATGATCCTGCGGTTACCGGGCGAAATAAAGAACCAGGACACGCCACCTTGATACCCTATACTGATGAGGCTGAGGCGTTGGTGGGTGATCGCGAGGCCAGCCCTTACTTCAGGTCGCTAAGCGGAGATTGGCGATTCAGCTATGCGCCCAGCCCGAAGACGGCTCCCGAGGGGTTCTTCGAGCCAAGCTGTGAGACCGGCGAGTGGGATACGATCCCCGTGCCCAGCAATTGGGAGATGTACAGCGCCGACCGTACCGGTCGGTACGGCAGGCCGATCTATGTCAACTGGGGCTACCCATTTCCCCAGGACGGAATCTCACGCACAGATCCTCGGGTGGTCAAGGACTGGCCTCTCCCGCCCATACCTGAGGCTGATAACCCCGTGGGTTGCTATCGCCGGGCATTTACCATCCCGGAGAGTTGGGGTGGTCGCCAGGTTTTCGTTCTCTTTGAGGGTGTCGATTCGGCCTTTCACCTGTGGATCAACGGCCAAGAGGTGGGGTACAGCCAGGGCAGTCGTTTGCCCGCCGAGTTCAATATCACCCCTTACGTGCGCTCCGGGGAGAATGTCCTGGCCGCGCGCGTGTACCGCTATTCTGATGGCAGCTATCTGGAGGATCAAGATTACTGGCGGCTGAGTGGCATCTACCGGGACGTGTATCTGTGGGCCGCGCCGAGTGTCCACGTACGGGACTTTTTCGTGAGGACGGAGTTGGACGAGGCGTATCGAGATGGGGTGCTCAGAGTCCGGGCCAAGGTGCGGAACTATGGCGACGTGGATGTAACGGGCTATTTCCTGGAGGCCCGGCTTTTGGCGGCGCAGGGAGAGGAGCCGGTCGGCGAGATGGTGATGCCGGTTTCGGTCACGGCGAAAGGTGAGGTCTCTCTGGATCTGGAGCAGGCCGTCGCCAATCCCAAAAAGTGGTCGGCTGAGGATCCAAATCTGTGCACGCTGCTGATCGCGCTCAAGGATGGCGCGGGAAATGCGCTGGAGGTCGAGCGCTGTAACGTGGGTTTTCGACAGATCGAAATAAAGGATGGACAGATCCACGTCAACGGCGTGCCAGTAGTGTTCAGGGGTGTCAACCGGCACGAACACGACCCCGACACGGGGCATGCGGTCACCGTCGATTCGATGGTCGAGGACATCAAGCTGATGAAGCAGTTCAACTTTAACGCGGTGCGTGCCAGCCACTATCCTAACAATCCACGCTGGTATGACCTGTGCGACGCGTATGGTCTGTACGTTATCGATGAGGCCAACATCGAGACCCATGCCACGTTGGGTAAGCTTTCTAATGATCCGGATTGGGCTGCCGCCTTCGTGGAACGGGGGGCGCGCATGGTTGTGCGCGACAAGAATCACCCGTGCATCGTCATGTGGTCGCTGGGCAACGAGAGTGGCAGCGGGCCGAACCATGCGGCCATGGCCGGCTGGATCCACGAATACGACCCCACGCGCCCCGTGCACTATGAGGGTGCCACAGGGTGGGGCGGGCGCTACGAAGGGCCGGAGGATGCACCCTACGTGGACGTGGTGAGCGTCATGTATCCCAGTGTAGACCGAACCATCGAGTTGGCGCAGATACCCGGCGAGACGCGTCCAGTCGTCATGTGCGAGTATGCCCACGCGATGGGCAACAGCTGTGGCAACCTGCGCGAGTACTGGGACGCCATCGCGGCGTATGAAAGGCTTCAGGGTGGTTTCGTCTGGGATTGGATGGACCAGGGCCTCCGGCAGGTGACCGCGGGTGGCGTGGAGTGGTTTGCCTACGGCG
>Ga0307420_1000690_pt1 | contig 15215 bp, 14 predicted proteins | sample SalMarWE160240MG_2_FD_202167 | JGI IMG/M metagenome (GOLD analysis project Ga0307420, IMG submission 202167) | Salt marsh sediment microbial communities from the Plum Island Ecosystem LTER, Massachusetts, United States - WE1602-40 | ecosystem: Environmental > Aquatic > Marine > Intertidal zone >... | reverse complement strand
GAACGATTGAAGCGATAAAAAGGCCAAAGTATAGGCTGCCTAGCTCTTCTTTTGCCATTTTGGGTAAAACGCGTGATTTCTCCGGGTATTTTAGGGATATCAGGAGGAAACAGACGCCGAGTATTAGGCAGATGTTTACTATGTTGGAGCCTAGGACGTTTCCTATTGATACGCCGACGTTTTCTGGGTTTAACACTGAAAAAACGGCGACGAAAAGTTCGGGCAGAGAAGTTGAGAAGGCGACTAGGATGAAGCCGACGGTTGTTTTTCCCAGTCCGGTTACGCTTGCCACGTTTATGGAGTGGGTGATTGTTAAGTCGCTGGCTTTAGACAAAGCCGCCAACGCTGCAAGGAGGATTATTACGTTACCTATTAAGCCTAACCCTTCAAGCACCCAATCCACCCATCACTTGCGCTAGTTCCACAGCAACCAGTGTGAACATTTCGCTGCAATAGATTATTAAATATTATTGAGTTTGAAATTTGTTCCAGAATCAAGAAAGGGCAGTTTGGCAAGCAACAACTTTTTTGAGGGTGGATTTCAATTCTGAAGTGTGGTTAGGGTTGTTGGGGAAGTACACTTTAATCATCACTGAAAAGCCCGATGCGGCCAGCAGGATAGCCACGGCTTTAGACGTTGAGGGGAAGCCTCGGAGAAGGGTGGAGAACGGTGTTCCCTATTATGTGGCAGAAAGAGGTGGGGAAATTGTGGTTGTTCCGGCTTTAGGGCATTTGTACACGGTTGCTGATAAGAAGAGGGGAAAACGGGGTTACCCGGTTTTTGAGTTTCGTTGGGTTCCGCGGTACTTGGCTGAACGTGGGGCTTCGCGGATTCGTACTTGGCTTAAAGTCATCTCGAAGTTGGCGGAGAACGCAGACTGTTTCGTTGACGCCTGCGACTACGATGTTGAAGGAAGCATAATCGGCTACTCTATTCTGAAGTATGCTTGTGGCGGCAAGGAGAAAACTGCGCGGCGCATGAAGTACTCCACTCTAACGAGGGAGGAGTTGGAGAAAGCTTACGGTGACTTGCGGGCGAATCTTGATTTTGCGCTTATTGAGGCTGGGTTGACGCGGCATGAAGTGGACTGGTTGTACGGCATAAACCTGTCAAGAGCTTTGACGGCGGCGGCGAAGAATTACAGCGGAAGATACGCTACGTTAAGCACTGGAAGAGTGCAGGGACCCACGCTTAATTTTCTTGAAACACGGGAAGAGAGGATAAAGTGTTTTGTGCCGACGCCTTATTGGAGCTTGAAGGCTAAAGTCAAGATTGGCGGAATGGTTTTTGAAGCGGATTACGAGAAGAACCCCATCGAAACTAGGGCGGAAGCGGACGTGGCGGTCAGCAGTTGTAAGGGCACGGATGGCGAGATAGAGAAAGTTGAGGTTAACGAGTTCAAGCAGATGCCGCCTTTGCCTTTTGATTTGGGTTCGCTGCAAAGTGAAGCCTACAGAGTTTTCAGGTACACGCCGATGCGCACATCCAGCATCGCTCAACGTTTGTATTTGGATGCGTTGATCTCGTATCCTAGAACCAGCAGTCAAAAACTGCCGCCTGCAATCGGCTACCAATCGATATTGAAGCGGCTGGGCAGATCACGCGACTACGCGAAGCTGACAGGGGAGCTTCTTGCCAAGCCAGCGTTGAAGCCCACTGAAGGAAAAAAGAAGGATCCAGCGCACCCTGCCATTTACCCTACTGGTAACTTGCCTGAGCGGAGGCTTTACGGCACTGAAAAAAACGTTTGGGACCTGGTTGTGAGAAGGTTTTTGGCGGTTTTCGGTGACCCCTCAATTCAAAAAAGCCTGAAAGCGACCATCAGCATTAATGGAAAACGGTTCCAGCTGGTTGGAAGGCAGACCTTAGAGGAGGGGTGGCTTCGTTTCTGCAAACCTTATGTCCGCTTAGAAGATGCGCCCTTGCCGCCTATGAAAGAAGGGCAAAAAGTCGATGTGAAACGGGTGGTGTTGGAGGACAAGTTCACTAAGCCGCCGCCAAGATACAATCCCAGCAGTCTTCTCAGACGGATGGAAAAGGAGGAGATAGGAACCAAGGCGACCAGAGCGGGAATCATAGAAACGCTGCATACGAGGAAGTATACCCGTGGCGAGAAGATCGTGGTTACTGATCTTGGTTTTGAAGTTGTTGATGTTCTGAAGAAGTATTGTCCAACTGTTGTGTCGCTGGGGCTTACGCGGAAGCTTGAGGAAAGGATGAGTGAGATTCAACAGGGAAAGGAAACGCGAGAAAACGTTCTGAGAGAAGTCGTTGAAATTTTGAAGCCGGTAACCGAGAAACTGAAGGAAAACGAGAAGGAAATTGGGGCGCGCTTGAGCCAAGCGGTGATGAAAGCGAGACTAGAAGAGAGGATAGTTGGTGCATGTCCTGTCTGCCAAGGTGGAAAACTGGTTATTCTGCGGTCAAAGAAAACTGGCAAACGCTTCGTCGGCTGCACAAACTATTTTGAAGGCACATGCAAAACCGCGTTTCCCCTTCCTCAAAGAGGCATAGTGAAGCCGCAAAGTAGCGTTTGTAAAAGTTGCGGTTGGCCAACCGTGCGAGTTTGGATGAAAGGAAAGCGTCCGTGGAACCTGTGCTTCAATCCCGAATGCCCAGCAAAACCCAAGATAAAACGCGTTGAACGGGAGTAGAGCCTAAACAACGACTCATTCTTTGTGCGTTACAAGCATAGGAAGCATAAACGCAGTTTAGTCAAGAAATATTGACTAAGAAAAAGCGGCTTAGTCAAGAAATCTTGATAAAAACCTTTTACAGCAGCAAAAGAAATGGTGTATGAGGGTTAATCAAATGAACCGAAAAATCATTTCAAGCATAGTTCTTATCACGATTGTTGCTTTAGCCGTCGCAAGTGGATTCGGTTATTATCAAATCAGCATACAGCAGAATCAAATTAGTGAACTCCAAAATCAAAACAAAGAACTCCAAGACCAAATTAGTGAATTCCAAGACCAAAACGGCGAACTCCAGAACCAGCTTATTGAGCTTGAAAACGTGATTGATATGGTGCGTGACGTAAAGATTACAGGCTTTGAATGGGTAGGAGGTTACCAAAGTCTAGGTCAAATGGCTTTGTATCAAAATTTTAAAGTCACCATCAAAAACATGGGTGACAACAATGCAAGCGGATTGACCTTGTCCGTTAAACTGCTTTCAGTCGGAACTAAAGCTACGATCTCGGAATATACTTCGAAGATTGGTTTTACTCGTGCAGGGGAAATCGTGGAAATTCAAAGCTGGGTTTCGGTGGGTAAAATAGGTAGCTATGCTCATAGTGCGATGGGTGTGATCACGCTGACCTCGGGTGATGTTCTTTTGGACCAGTGGACACGAAATCTTGAAGGTTCATTTTAGGCATTTCTTGAAGGATTAGTCGAATTTAAAAGCAAACTCGTTAATACTGAAACGAAATGGCGAACCCCAAAAAGATCAAAACGATTGTTATCTGCGTGATTGCCGCCGTTGTTGCAATTATAGCGCTCTTGCTGATATTCGTTGACTTTGGGTGGGGGCAACAGATGCCCCATATTTGGGCGGAGATAGTGCCGGCTATTTTCACGATAATCGGGGTCGCTATCATAGCATACGTTATTATTGAATCACAGAACAGATCATGACCGACATCTAAGTTACTGAAACTGTTGTTTGTCAGCATAGTTTTGCTGGTGTATTTCAAGAACCGCAATTGCTAACTCCAACAACGAGAGCCATTGTCCAGAAAAATAGACCACAAAATCAACTTTTGAGACGAGCAAAAAGTGACAGGTGTTTTTGGTCTAATTACGAGGTATTAAATATCGCTGAAAGCTTAGGTTCTGATGATGACCAAGATGGATGTTGAGAATGTTGAGGAGGACAGAAAGCGAGCTGAGGTTTTTGACGCACTCAGCCATCCTACTCGCATAATGCTTCTGAAAGCCTTAAGTGACGAGCCCTTGGGCTTTGCAGACTTAAAGAAGAAACTCGGCATCGAGAGCAGCGGACACCTTCAACACCACATAAGCAAACTGGGTGGACTCATCAAAACAGACGACTACGGAAAATACACCTTGTCGGACCAAGGAAAAGATGCGCTGCACAGCGTCGATACAGTAGAAAGCGTAGCTAGGGTTAAAGCAAGCGAAAACGAGCAACTTCGCGTTTCACGGAAGAACACTGTTTTGAAGTCGACAGTGATAATTCTCGCTGTTCTTTTAGCTCTAAGCTTAGCGATGACAGCATTCCAGTACAGCAATGCTTTATCTTTACAGAGTAAAATAAACCATCTCAACGAGGTTATAGTTGACCGTGACACACTCATCGCTCAGCTAGCGTGCGCTATAAACGCAATCGAACCTTCTGTGCCTTCGGAGGGTTCGTGGGTGGCAAAGGCGCGGATGGGACTAGCGAAAACTGGTTTTGGAGCTGGCGTGGTGAACGACAAAATCTACGTTATCGGAGGCCATCCTTATGGTTCCACCCAGGTCACTATTGATGATGCCTCAGTGTATGATCCAGCAACGGATGAGTGGCATTCAAAGCAGCCTATGCCTGGTTCATTAGCTTGGTTCGGCACCGCCGTTTATCAGGATAAAATCTACGTGATAGGAGGAGCTTGGTTTCTGAGCGGAAGCGAGAAAAACAACGTATGGGTCTACGATCCCGCAACAGACGCATGGACAACGAAGACTTCGATGCCCACCGCCAGAGGGGGCATTCAGGCAAATGTCGTGGACGGAAAAATCTACGTTATAGGTGGGACGGCTGATTCAGTTTTGGATGTGAATGAGGTTTATGATCCTGTCGCTGAGACATGGGCTACGAAAACGCCCATACCCACGCCTGTGAGTGCTTACGCTTCTGCAGTAGTTGACGGCAAAATCTACGTGATTGGTGGTTTAGCGCCTAACGGCACTTCGAGAATGCGGGTTAACTTGAATCAGATTTACGATCCTTCGACTGATACTTGGTCATTGGGAACACCTTCGCCTAACGCTCAAAAATCAATCAGCGCAGGCGCGACGACTGGCGTTATGGCGCCCAAACGCATATACGTCGTAGGCGACGGCTTAAACCAGATCTATGACCCGGCAAACGACAGCTGGACTGTTGGCGAGCCCATTCCGAACTCTGCCAATCGCTTGACGAATTTCGATGACGCGGAAATCGCTGTTGTCAACGATCAGCTGTACGCTTTAGGCGGCGTTTACAAAGATGAAAATGGAAACGTTTACTCGGTGAACGAGCAGTACACGCCAATAGACTACGGAACTCCTGAACAGTTCCCACAATCTCCTTCGCCAGAACCTCAGTCAGAGCCTTTCCCCGTTGTACCTGCTTTAACTGCTTCTGTCGCTGCCGTTGTTTTAGTAAGCGTAGCAGCTCTGGTCTACTTTAAGAAACGCAAACGCTAAGCATTGAAATAGCTGTTCATTTTCGCTTTCTCCCATAGTTTGTCGCACCTGCGGAGTCCCAGTAAACCCTTGTTTTCCAATTGGAAATTAGTTTTATTTATTTTGAGTTCAGTCTTTTCCAAGAAGCCAACCGCAACAGTCTAAGCACAGGTTTAATCTATATATAAGGGGGTATAGACAAAAAATCGCACGTCAGTCCCGCAAACAAATCAGGCTAAGGAAGATTAATTGTTAGGTTGTGAGTTTTGTCCTTGGAATTTGTTAAAGATTGGTTTTGCGTGTTGGTTTGAGGCTTATGAACTTGTGGTTGAGTTTGGTGTTTGGCGAAAGGCTTTGAAGGTTTCTGGGGTAGAATATTTAAGTGAGATTGAGCAAAATTCATTAACAGGTGACTGCGCTAAAGAAGTAGCAAATTACCTGGTAAACACGAGGGAACAGTAGTGTCGAAGAAAGCTAAAAGGCGAGCAGCAGAAACAAGATTTTCGCTGAGCCGATGGTTCCAAAAGATTTCCACGGCAAGACCTTCATCCCTAGTCGTCTCCATAATCGTAATCGCGTACGCGGTTTTCCTTTTCGGCGGTGGATTATTCACCCTGATTTCGTCGCCGCTTCCCGCATTCTTCACAGGCAAAGGCTACATTTTCCTGTACCCTGACCTTGGACAGCAATTCATATCCGACAGCGTAATCGCCATAATGCTGTACAGCATCGGATTCGTAGGACTCTTAGCCGTTTACCAAAGCACAAAATACGCCTACAAGCCAAGACAAGCGTACATGATGCTAGTCATAGGCGTAACACTCCTGCTTTTAGCGTACATCTTCCTGGAAGACGCCATACAAATCAAGCTCGGCGGCTAAACTCACCAAGGATTTTTCTTCAACCCCAACTTATACGCCACAAAATTCGTGACCAAGTGAATCGGAGGAGTGATTATGAGAACTGCAATCGCCAGTTCCCAAGACACAATCGCCAACGGCAGCGAAAACAAGAGCGCACCCACAACAAAGTCAACCTGGTCAACAACGGGGAACAAACCGCCAGGAGCAATTCCTAATCGCCTTTTCAGAAAAGCCGCCGCTAAATCGCCTAAAAGAGCACCTAAAGGCGAAAGCGCACTGAACAGAAGGGGATAGCCGAAAAGGAAGCATTCAACCAACCCAACCGTGATTCCAACTGCTAAACCGAAAAAGAAGCCTCTGAAAGTCTTGTTGTCCCCGAAAACACGTTTTCCGTCAAAGAAGTTTTTTCCGAAATCCATCGCGGTTCCGCCGCCAGCAATCACCGGCACAGCGTTTGCGCAGTAAGCGGGAAACATGAATTTTAACGCTGCGATGATTAATGTGGCTATGTCCATGTAATCAACCATCACTAAAGGAATGGGGAATCGTGAATTCCAGTTTCATCAATCCACAGGTAACAGCGGGTTTCTTGAGGATTACTGCGTGTTTCTTCAAGCACCGCTTCCACCGTTTGGGGACTTTCCGTGGGTTTCATGGCGATTATTGTGTCAGCCCAGAATTTTAAAACTCTGGTTGCCACGGGTGCCACGCTGTGGTACGGTTCGTCCAGAACGCTTCGCACTTGGCTTGTTAACACCACAGGAGTTTTCTGGGTTTTGGCGGTTTGCGCCAGAATCGCCAGTTGCCTGTTTAGCTCGCGGTTGGGACCGAACGCTTTTCCAGCGGATTCCGCAACTTTAGCCCTGTACAGCGAGTTAAGAGTGTCGATGACGATTAACCCGAAGTTTTTGGCGGTGTACTCTGAAATGCGGTCGATAACGGCGGTTTGCTCTTTGAAATCGGCTGGTTTTATCAGGATTACCAGGTCGGCGATTTCCTCAAATTTTCCAGAAGCAACTTGAGAGAGCCTTTTCGCGGAGAAGGTGTTGTCGCAGTCCACGAACAGGGTCTTGTAGCCTTGCATGGCGCAGTTTACGGTGCACTGCATCGCCAACGTTGTTTTTCCGGTTTCGGCTTCTCCGTAAACAAGCGTAACGCTTTCAGGCGATATGCCACCGTTCAATTTGTTGTCGATGCAACCGCAGCCAGTTAATATCTTCTTTATCACGCTAACCCACATCAAGGAGTATAAACTGCGAAACTAATAATCTGTTTTGCGCTTAAACGTTTGCCCTGAACTCTAACGCGTGGAACAGTCTATACCCCCCCTTATTTAAAGGCTGAAGCACGGGTTGAACTTCTAAAACGCAGTATCGTACCATGCTAATGCGTGTTTTCGGCGTCAATACGGACCTACCCCTCTATAGTTTCTGCAACGAACCACTAGTAGGATTCAAATATGATAGCTGGTCAAGAAATTTTGACTAAGAAACTGGCAGTTAGTCAAGAAATCTTGACAAGAACGCTTTAATTGCGGGAGCAAGCTACCATAACATCAGGGCTGTACATGAGAAAAGCCGTCGCTCTGCTGCTTGCGCTTGCCTTCCTAACGGCGTCATGCGTAATCATAGCTAAGCCCGCGTTCTCCTCAACTGACGTGACTGAGAACACGTGGGTGTCGAAAGCGCCGATGCATCAGGCAAGAAGCGTATTGGGAGTTGCTGCAGTGAATGGCAAAATCTACGCCATCGGAGGCTCAACGGCGAGCGGTTTTGAACCTTGCATATCTGCCTCCGCCGTTTATGGCATCATAAGTCTTGGCGGGCTTGTAGGAACTAATGAAGAATACGACCCAGCGGAAAACAAATGGACTTACAAAGCCTCGATGCCCACGCCGAGAATGGCTTTCGCCACCGCGGTCTATCAGAACAAAATTTATTGCATAGGCGGAAGAAACGTGTCTGGAGACCCAAATGGCGGTTACACCGCAGCAAACGAAGTCTATGATCCCGCAACCGACACATGGGAGACAAAAACGCCCATGCCCAAGGCGACTGGCTGGCTTATTGCAAACGTTGCCTACGGCAAAATCTACGTGATGGACTATTCTGGCACGAACTACGTTTATGACCCTGCAACTGATTCATGGACTTCTAAAGCGCCAGTGCCCGCTACAGCATTTGGCGGATACGCCTCTGCCGTACTTGACGGGAAAATATACGTGATAGGCGGGCTTTCAGCAAAGTTAGATTCTAACCTAAACTTCATTTACAACGCTGAAACCGACAAATGGAGTGAAGGCACGCCCCCACCTTCGAGTCAGGGTGGCGGCGCGGCAGGCGCCACAACCGGAGCACTGGCTCCCAAGCGAGTCTACGTTTTTGGAGAGACACATAACTTCAAACAAGGTGAAAATCCTGACTTCGTTCGAGTTTACAATCCGAAGGATGACAAGTGGGCATACGGCGCTGACAGCCCTGCTGACCGTTACGATTTCGGCGTAGCCATTGTAAACGACACATTTTACGTTGTTGGGGGTCACACGTACAATTTTCCAGGGAATTTCGCGCCGAGCAGCGTGAACGAGCAGTATTCTCCTATCGGCTATGGTACGCCGGACCCGTCTTACGTGCTGGAGAATACTCCGCCAAAAATCAATGTTCTATCGCCAGTGAATCAGAAATTCAATGAATCTGTTGTTCCTTTGTCTTTCACCGTGGACAAGCCTGTTAACTGGATGGGCTACAGCCTTGACGGAGGCGAAACCGTGACGATAGGGGGTAACGTCACTTTGGAGGGGTTGGATAACGGCTTGCACAACGTGACGGTGTACGCGAAGGACGCGTTTGGCAACGCGGGCACTTCGGAAGCGGTCAGCTTCACGGTGGATGTGCCGGAGTCTTTTCCGACCGCGCTTGTGGCAACTGCTTCCGGAGCTTCCGCCGCACTTGTGGGCGTAGGCCTTGTACTCTACCTCAAGAAACGCAAGCGATAGGCTTCGCCGCTCTTTGCGGATAGACCCCCTCTACAGGTTTCTGCATCGAACCGCTATTAGGTGGCAAATATGTTAGTTGGCTGTGCTGCGGTTAAGCTATCCCGTACTGATGGAAGTATTGGGGGGAATTGGTGATGCCTCATTTACGCGCTTATTTTTGGTGGTGGCCGTATTCGTCTTCCGAGTTTTATGCGCAGCGCTATGCGGTACAGTTTCCTCAGCGCCTTCACCAGCTGCTCCACGCTGGGCACATCCGAGTAGATAAGCGGCACCTGCTCGTATTCCGCCAGCTTGACGGCGTAGTCGTCGGGTTTCACGCGGTGGAAAATAACCACTTTCGGTTTTAAGCTGCTGACGCGCACAATCATCATCGGCAGGCAGCCGTTGTCAACGTTCGTGAACACCAACGCGCGGTCGGTTGTTGCCCCGAACAGCTGCGCGTACTCCAAGCCCGAAAGCGCCTCAACCGCCTTCTTGCTGTCGATTACGGTGTAGCCGCTGACCTCTTTCACAAACTTGTCCTTGCAAGCGACTACTTCGCCGTTTATGGCTCTGCACAGGTATTCAACACGAACAGGGATAGGGAATTCCCTGAGGTCCACGATAGCCACAGACGGCGAACTCGTCAGCTTGGCGAATTCTCGGGTGAAGCGGCTGCCCTTCTCCTCATCAATCTGCAGCAACGCCAAAACGAAGCGCCTGATGAACTTGGCGCCGGGACTTTTTCTTCTGCCGCTCTCGTAATCGCTTATAACCGAGGAGGAAAGCGACATCCGCTCGGAAAGGCTTATTTGCGACACGGCGAAAAGCTCGCGCCACTTCCGCATGGTCGCCCCAGATTTGCTTGAGAGAATTATCTCTCCCGCGATTCTTCTCGCTAAAACCTCCAGGATGCTAGGCGACACAGACACACGCAACCCTCCAGCGCACACTTCTCCCTTTAGTGATTAGGTATAAAACCCTACCGCTTTCACTTTTGCGACACGCGACATGCATCCAATTATTGAATTGAATTTATAAGCAAGCTTGTTCATAAGAGGCAGTACCGTTCAATGTCCACGGAGAGAAGACATGAACGTTAGCAACACGACAAAGAAGAATAAAAAAAGGAGTGATAGAAAAAATGGCAGAAAAATCAGACGTAATCTTCGTTGGAAACAAACCTCCCATGAGCTATGTCCTAGCTATCATAACAGCGTTCTCTCAAGCTAACCTTAAAGAGGTAACGTTGAAAGCCCGCGGACAAGCAATCACCACAGCCGTTGACGTAGCAGAAATAACTCGAAACCGTTTCCTAAAAGACTTAAAAGTGACAAAGATAGCTATCGGAACAGTCGAGATGCCACCCAGGGAAGGCGAAAACAGGTCTAGAATGGTTTCAACGATGGAGATTTCCCTTACGAAAGCATGACAATGACGGGCAACAAAGAAAAACCGAATTTAACTCTCCACTACTTTTCTTTTAATCTTCACAAATACGTTTTTTCATCACACGCTACTTAGGTTTCGTGTTCTCTCTTTCCTGAAGGTAAGACTCAACTTTCTTGACAATCTCAACAAACGCTTTAGCCGCAGCCGAGTTTGCATGCTCAATCACGAAAGGCGAGCCTTTATCAGAATCCACGCCCACCTTCGGGTCTATCGGAATGCTACCGAGAAACGGAACACCTGTTTCTTCAGCCATCTTCTTTCCGCCGCCAGACTGGAAAATGTCAATTTTCTCCCCGCAACTTGGGCAGACGTAGCCGCTCATGTTTTCAACAATGCCAATTATGGGCATCCCAACCATCCGCGCGAATGTGATTGCCTTCTTCACAACGGCTCGTGAGAGTTCCGAAGGCATTGTGACTATGACCACGCCGTCGATGTTGGGTAAAAGCTGCGCGATGCTCAGGGGTTCGTCACCGGTTCCAGGCGGCAAATCAATAAACAGCACGTCTAGTTCGCCCCACACCACATCTGACAGGAACTGGCGTATAGCCGTCATTTTAAGCGGACCCCGCCAAATGGTAGGGGTTTGCTCTTCTGGCAAAAAGAAGTCAATCGAAACAACCTTCATCCCCAAGGGACCTGTGACTGGAAACGCGCCTGGCGGCCCCACTTTCACTCGCTGTCCTGTTAACCCCAATAGTCTGGGGACGCTGGGGCCATGGATGTCCGCGTCTAAAATGCCCACGTGTTCTCCGTTCAGGGCAAAAGCCGCGGCAAGGTTAACGGTTACGGTGCTTTTTCCTACGCCGCCTTTTCCGCTTATCACGGCAACCGTATGCTTAACATGCTTCAGTCGAAGCTTGAGAAGTTCTTGTTGTTCCCGCATTCGATTCCTGAATGTTTCAGCTGGGTTCGAGTTTTCCTTTGCGGTCATAAAAACACCTGATACAGAAAGTTCTGACGCTAAAGCGGACTAAATAGTTTATGGTGGAAAAACTGGGCTGCAAATGGTTATTTCGGATTAATATTCTGAATTCATAAGTGTTTTAATCGTTTCCAGCGTGAAGTATTCGATGCAAGGTGAAGTCGAAATGAATGAACAAATCTTTAAAGCTTGCAAAGAATTGATTGATGACGCAAAGTTGGGTTGCGCTGACCTCGTTTTTAAAGACTTATGTCTAGAAGTTTTGTCCAGAGCACGCAATGTCCTCTCAGAAAAGCAGTTTAATCAGCTTGTCGCATATGCCGCAGAGAAAATGAAAGAGAAAATTCCTTTTGAAGTTCAGCCAGTGACAATTCAAGGATAACCCCAGAGAAACCATATCACTTTTTGCACAATGCGATGCTTTGCGGGGCTCGGAAGTCAACGCTGGCTTCGCCTTGTCTTAATTTTCCCCGATTTTAGGGACGGAATCGCAGGTTTTTAGCCCGTTTTCTGCGCCTTGCTCTTTCACGCTGGAGCCAGCAGAAAATTCCCCACCTGAATCCTACGAAGTATATGACAAATTTTATATTCTCCTCTGTAATGCAATAGAGCATCGTGCAAGAAGCGAATTTTGCACGCAAAACAGTAGAGGAGTTGAAATAGTCGATGTCCGATAGAGAGATGCACAAGGCAGTTTGCTCTGAATGCGGCCAGGAATGCGAAGTTCCGTTCAAGCCTGACCCGAATAGGCCAGTTTACTGCCGAGAATGCTGGTCAAAGAAACGACCACCAAGAAGGCGATATTAAGCTTTTAACGCTTAACACTTGACTTTATTTATTCAATATTTTTTTCACTTTATTTTTTTGGGGCTGGCGCTTTTTGCAGCCAAAACCTAAATATCAAGGAACCGTTCTAAGCATTCAGAAACCGCTTGTGGGCCGGTAGTTCAGCTGGTATGAACGCCTGACTTGCACTCAGGAGGTCGGGGGTTCAAGTCCCCCCCGGTCCACCAAACGAAGATTAAGACAACAAGTTTTATGTCACGATTTATGTAAGACCGCATTAAGATTGAAGGGTGATTAACAGATGTGCCGGGGCTCGGCAGACGTGGCATATGGGAGAAAATGCAATTATCTGTCAGCTGTTGCGGTCATTTTGATGATGCAGTGCCGTCGAGGTCACCGTTTTGATCAACATTTGCTTGTGAGAGGTCACGCGCCTTTCGAAACAATACATATAAAACTGTTGAACCCCGTTAGAAGCTGTATGAAGAAATGGCTGATAGTGCTCTGCGCTGTTATCGTAACATGCAGTCTATTGACGGCTTTGTTACTGCTAAAGCTTCCCTCGGCGACCTCTGACGTGCCCTCGTCGCCCACTCCTACCCCAACGCCTACTTCTGCGCCTACTCCCACTCCTACCTCCACTCCCATAAGCACTGCGCAACCTGTAAGTCAGGAGTTACAGCAGGCAATAAACCAAGCCATTACTTTCTTAAACCAGACTGAGCACCCCATCGGTTTGATGATGCTTAACGTAATTTACCGACAGTTCGGCATAGCAGAATTTCAAGATTCATTGCAGCGCTACGACCAACTGTACGCTTCCAGCAACGATCCCCTGATACCGATATGGCGGCGCATCGCCGACTATAACACTTCTGCCGTTCAACCCAATGATTTCAACGCAGTGACAGACCCACTTAACCGCCTCACGATTCCTGCTCTCTTCTCCGACCGAAGGAGCCTGCCCGACGACTATGTATCTGAGTTCACACACGCTGTGGATTATGGTTATTATTGGGCGTCACAACCCACCAATGACGGAAGCATTGATGATGGAGCCTACTTGCTGACACATGCATTGCTGGCCACCATCTGGCTGCAAGACAACCACTGCAACATCCAACTACCAGATGGCTTCATAAGTGACTTATACCAGATGAACGCTGCATTAATCGGGGACGGCTCCCGAGTCGACGACATTCAACTCGAAGCTGCTGCTTTCCTCTACGAGGCAGGACAAGGTAGCCTAGTTAACTCTGCCTTTGTGCAGAACGTAATTGCAGCTCAGTTTACTGACGGCGGCTGGTTTGCTGATCAAAATGAGCGTTACTACACAGACTGGCATCCTTCAGTTTTGGCACTCATGATATTGCTGCACGTAGCACACCCCGTCACATCATACCCACCCATGATAGCTCCCCCACCAAACTAACACATAGAAAAACAATACAAAACAATAACCCAGCTTCTCTTTCATGTTCTCGAGAGGCTTGTTCTTTTTTGACGGTTATTCCAGTCGTGGTTTCTTGACGCCATAATTTGAGAAAGCTTAAAGTCACATACACACAAAGAGAATAATGAGATAGAAACACACGATGAAGAAATCTACTGTAGCCGTCATCTGCGTAATCGTATTATTCGGTCTTCTGGTTGCGCCCTTGCTGCTAAGGTCTCCATTGGTTGCTTCACAGGACGAGCTACAAACAACCCCAAAAATCACCCCTTATCCAGACTTGAAAAGTGGTCCAGAGGGAACCGCTCAAAGTGCGCCCCAAAACACGCCACAACCAACGCAACTAACGCAACCAACACCCGCAGCTTCCCCAAAACCAACCAGCCAAAAGACCGATGACAAGTTAGAAGTAGCGATAAATCACGCCGTCACCTACTTAGAACAAATAAATGAACCGTACGCTCTGCTAATGCTTAACGTAATTTACCGCCAGTTCGGCATACAAGAATTCAAAGACGCACTTCAACACTACGACGAAATACTATCTTCCTGCTCCCACTCCTTAATGAAATTATACCGCCGCATCGCCGACCATAATAACACCGTAGATGAAACGGATTTCAAAGCAATCATAGAAAAAGTAGACGCCATAACAATCCCAGCCCTGTACGCAGACCAAAGGAACCCTCCAAGCAATTATCCAACTGTACTCATAGATGCAAAATACAGCGGAGGCTACATGTTGACCCATGCGCTGCTGGCAACAATTTGGTTACAAGAAAACAACTGCAACATATCATTGCCCGATAACTTCATAGAAATCCTGTATTATGACACTGCCGCACTAACCGAAAGCGGCTTACCAGTGACAGACATTGCACTTGAAGCAGCTGCATTTCTCTACGAGGCAGGGCAAGGCAACCTGGTCTACCCCGACTTTGCGGAAAACGTCATCGCAACCCAAAACCCCGACGGCGGCTGGTCACTCTCAAGCGGCACTCCAAGCTTTTCAAACTGGCACCCTACAGTTTTGGCACTCATGATATTGCTGCATGTGGCATACCCAGCTGCATCGTATCCGCCCATGATTGCACCAGCATCAAGCTAATTCTTATGTGACTGCAACAGAGTTATTTCGATAAAATTAATATTCAACCTGAAGCGTAAGAATGTAGCCATCAACCTAATCGATGAAGGCCTATTGAACGAGAAAAGTTGAGAAAATCGAGGATAAATAAATGAAAAAGTTACTGGTATGCGCTCTTATGGGCTGTTTGATTGCGTGTGTTCTTGTTTCGTCAGTTTCAGCTCAGTTGCCTTATTTCAGCGTTAACTTTGATAGAGTAAGCTACGATATGGGTTCCCCAG
>Ga0307420_1000688_pt1 | contig 15224 bp, 9 predicted proteins | sample SalMarWE160240MG_2_FD_202167 | JGI IMG/M metagenome (GOLD analysis project Ga0307420, IMG submission 202167) | Salt marsh sediment microbial communities from the Plum Island Ecosystem LTER, Massachusetts, United States - WE1602-40 | ecosystem: Environmental > Aquatic > Marine > Intertidal zone >... | reverse complement strand
AACAAGCGCATGAGCAGAAGCTTCCCGTAATTGAACGAGTATTTTAGCCGCAAGATTTCGCGAAGTAATATTCTCATCTCCAATGTGATGGACGATCATGCAAGCAGTTGCTACTCCTCCAATACTGAGAAGCGCACGTGAAACAGCATCCGCTACTCCTCTGTTATCATCTTCCAATGCAGTGGAAAGGACGGCAAGCACATTTCGATCATTGCATCCGGACAGTTCTTCTGCAGCTCTGCGTCGAACATCAGGATCTGAGTCTGTCAGAAGAAGTGAAACGGTATTTTTAGTTTTTTCATCCATAAGATCCGCTTCTGTTCATTCAGTATAATTCGATTATTGTTGACTTCATATCAAAGAAAGTTGTTAATAATTTCGCCCATAATGCCGCTTTATTCCGATATGCTTGGCAACGCAAGCACCTTCTGGATATCTGGATTATTAATATTACCGCGAGTTACAACATGCACATTGACGTCAACATTGAGATCTATTTTCTTCCCGCGTATTTTATCTACAATCGTTTTAATACAAATATATCCCATCCTTGCCGGATCCTGGGCAATCAGCGCACTGATCTCACCTTTCTTTAATGCTTCAATTGCTGGGGCAGGTGTATCAAAACCAACAAAATTAATCTTACCGGCAAGGTTAAGTTTTTGCAGCGCAAGAAGCATACCCATTGTTGATTGTTCATAGGAACAAAATACACCGTCTGCTTCCCTAAGTTTATCTGCTATTTTCATGCTTTCATCTCTTGCTTCATTTACCGTACCACTCACAAAATGATTCATTTCAATCACATGAATATTTTTGAACTTCGCTATTGCTTCAAGAAATCCTTCCTCACGATTCGTAATATTATTGGATTGATCAGCCCTGTATCTCAGGATTACAATATTGCCCTTACCTCCGAGTATTCTGGCTAATTGCTCTCCTGCAGTATTCCCTGCTTTTACATTGTCTATACCGACATAGCTAATAAAATCTTTTCCCGGTGTTCCCTTAATCGCACTGTCAAAAACCAATACCGGTATCTTTTTCTTGGTAGCTTTAGCAACCGGTACGGCTAAGGCTTCTTTATCTAACGGCGCAATGGCTATTGCAGATACACCTTCAGCAATGCATTGTTCAACAATCGAAATCTGTTCTGTTATATCATTCTCCTTTGACGAGGCCTTCCAAACAACCTCCACATCTCCTAATGCAAGTGCTCCTAATCTTACACCCGAATGTACTGATTTCCAAAACAATGCAGTATTACTTTTAGGGATAACAGCAATTTTCATTTTCTCTTGAGGAAGTACGAATGTCCATATTCCCGATAAAATAATCAGGGAAGATAGAAAACGAATGATTGTTTTTTTCATGACGCTCTCTCCTTTATATAAATTCATTTCATTATACTCTTTTTATCAAAACGATTTACCGCGTCGATTCAAGCTCTTGTTTTTCCTTGTCACGAAGAAGCCGTTCAATGTCTAAAAGAATTAACAATCGATTTTCCATCTTTGCGACGGATATGATATACTCCGATCCGATACCTGCAATAATTGGCGGAGGCGGTTCCGTAATACTTTTAGGAATCCGTATCACTTCACGAACCGCATCCACAATAAAACCAACGACCATGTTATCTAATTCAACGACAATAATACGCGTATTTTTATCGCTTTCTTTTGGCGGAAATCCAAAACGCCTCCTTAAATCAATAATAGGAATAACTTTTCCGCGAAGATTAATAACACCTATGACGAACTCAGGTGAATTCGGCACTCGAGTAATCTCTACCACTCTATTGATTTCTTGAATGCGTTGGATATTCAATCCAAACTCCTCCTGCCCAATCGTAAAACTCACGAGTTGAAGCAACTCTTCTGTTTGAGCTTTAATTCCTTTCGGTGCCCTTACATCCATTGTTGTTGTCATCTCTATACTCCTCTTTTAATTATATAAAAAATCAAATCTCTTCGCAGTTGTTTTGCGATATCAATATTTTGCATTTCATTTAACATTCTTCTTCTAAACGTAATAATATCCTAAGAACTATTCTTATTGCCTTTCGCATGTCTAATTTGTGCAATAGTAATAAGTTATAACATCAGCAAAAACCTGATTCTTCTATAAAGTTTAACCTATCTCAGATAAATCCTACGAATGAAACCAGATGTAATGAAAACCGCACTCTCCTATCGCGAAAATAGCCGATAATTGCATACTATTGATGATAGAAGGAAGTGCAAAAACATTTATGATAAAATAGGAAGGTAATATTTCAACAAAAATAGACAGAATTGACCTTAAAAGAAGGCGCACAAAATCAATTATGTCATTCTATCTCTTTCGATGAGAATATTTTTAGAATGCTGAATACGGCTACTGCAAACAAGAGCTACTTCAGCAGACTGTTTTGCAGAGCATATGTCACAATCTGGGCATTATTCTCCATGCCCATTTTCTGCAAAATATGAGTACGATGCGTACTCACTGTTTTTACGCTTACCGAGAGTTCTACGCCTATAGCTTTTAAAGATTTTCCTTGCGCAATCATCAACATGATTTGATATTCACGGTCGGAAAGATGTTCATGCGGCAGTTTCGGCGATCCTCGACTTACATTTTGGGCGATTGATTCTGCAAGTAATTGTGAAATATATACTTTTCCCGATGCTACACGCCGGATTGCCTGAATAAGCTGTTCAAGTGCTATGTCCTTCGAAAGATATCCTGACGCGCCCAAGTTCAACGCACGAATCCCGAACACTTCTTCAGGATTCATGCTCAATACAAGAATAGCCATATCAGGTTTTTCAGATTTAATCTTTCTTATCGTCTCAAGCCCATCAAGCTTCGGCATTGACAGGTCAAGTACCAGAACATCATAATCCGCATTTCTAATTTTTTCCATAACCTCGAGACCATCAGATGCCTCATCTTCAACTTTAATATCTTGCACATCTTTCAAAATGGTTTTTAAACCTTTTCGAACTATCGGGTGATCATCCGCGATAAGAACACTAATCATGATTTGTTCTCTCCATTATTCTCATTATTAAGTGGAACTTCCACTAACAACATTGTTCCCTTCCCGGGTTTACCGTCAACTGTAAGCGTTCCGCCAACCATTCGAATCCGCTCACGTATTCCTACTAATCCTAATGATGTATTTCCCGTCATTTCTTTTTTCGTTATACCCCGTCCGTTATCTCTAATAGAGAAAAATATAGAATCTGAATTCCTCGATAATCGTATAAACACATTTTGTGCTTGTGCATGACGCACGACATTAGTCAATGCTTCTCGAAAAATCCGATACAGAACTGCTGCAATTTGTCCCTTTACTTCGAATTCAGGAGGTTCAATTGTCACAATCCCTTTAATGCCTATTTTCTTTTCTATCTGATCAACATCCCACTGCAACGCACCGCTAAGTCCAAGTGCATCAAGCTGCGGCGGTCGAATCTCTTTAGAGATTCGTTTCACAGAAGCCAAGGCTTCATTCAGTGACACCATCATTTCATCTATTTTCGCAATAACTTCGGAATCGCCTTTTGTTTCCTCTAATCTAAGCCAACTTAAGTCAAATTTCAAGATGGTAAGCAGTTGGCCAAGATCATCATGAAGTTCACGCGAAATTCGTCTTCGTTCTTCCTCAAGAACGTGTTCAAGATGTTCCGTGAAATGCTGTAATTGTTTCCGCGAAGTTTCCAGTTCCTGCTCTGCTTTACGACGCTCTGTAATATCACGGCTTACCATAACCATACGTTGTTCACCTGACGAGGTATTATATACTCTCCCCGAGGATTCAAACCAGTGCCAACCACCCATCCTATCGCGATAACGATACATCGCACTTCCGCCTTGTTTATTGAGAATTTCCGCGATAAGAGCCTTATCTTTACTATACACTTTCGAAAGAACGTTAGTACCAACCATATCCACAGGTCTGTAATCAAGAATTGACTTTACATTTGGACTGACATATAGGAATGTGCCTTCGGAACTGATTTCTGTAACAAGGTCCGTAGAATTTTCAACAAGCAGACGATATCGTTCTTCTCCTTCGCGCAGTGATTCTTCAGCACGCTTCCTTTCAGTAATATCAAAAACAAAGCCTTCATAATATAATATTTGTCCGGCTTTATCTCTAACATCATGGACCGTCATCAAAACCCATATTGTAGAGTTATCTTTCTTTTTCCACCGAGTTTCATAATTCATCGATACATTTTGGCCTGCCATATCATGTTGAAAGATAAATTGTTCCAAATCTTGCGCATCACAATAAATCGTCTCACCCATATTGCATCCGACAAATTCGTTCTCAGAATTATACCCTAACATCTGTGCGATACTGCTATTGGCACTGAGTAGTTTCCCGGTCCGGGTCGACTGATAAATACCAATTGGAGCCCACGTAACAATGTCTCTGTATTTCTTCTCACTGACTTGAAGTGCTTTTTCTGCTCTTTGTCGTTTTGTGATATCTGTTGCCACTCCGACTAAAGAAATAGCCTGCCCTTCGCTAACAATAGGAGCTTCTTGAATCTCCAGCCAGACACGACTTCCTTTTCTGCTTATCAACTCAAGTTCATATGCCTGTTGTCGTTCGCCGGTCTGAATTGCCTTCTTTGCATGCTCACAGCCAAGCTTATTAACCGGATTATCCGTCATGAAATCCGCAAAACAAACTATTGTTTCATCCGGCTCACACTCGAAGATATCAATGGCTTGAGGGCTAATATACGTAAACACGAGATCTTTATTGCATGAATAAAACAAGTTCCTGCTATTTTCAACAATGTTTCGCAGTTTCTCATCGCTCTTACGTAATGTTTCTTCAGCCTGCAGTCGTACTGTTATATCACTGACAAGAGCTTGGAGATATATTTTATTACCAAACTCAAGACGGTTTAAAGAGACTTCAGCATCGAAAAGTGTCCCATCCTTGCGGTTAAATTTCCAATATAACCGATGGGATTTACCGATAATTGCAGAATTAATAATCTCAAGAGCTCTTTCTTCTGAATTTGCATTGTCATACTGAAGAATTGGACTAAAATCTTTTATTCGATGGTCGATAATATCCGTCGGATTTTCACATCCAAACATCTTAAGCGCCATTGAGTTGCATTCAACAAACTTGTCATCACTTAGAATAAATATTGCATCGTTAGCACCTTCAAAAAGTGCACGATAACGTTTATCGGACTCTCTTAACTGATCGGATTGAATATGAATTTCTTTTTCATCATTTTGCAATCGAATCATATTTTTTCTAAGATTATCAGAGAGAAACCAAGTGACGATGGCCGTAAGGCCTACTATGAAGATAAAATCAATTATATCGCTCCAGCTTGTATAGACACTATACGCATTCTGAATTATTCCGATAATTTCCAGATATCCTATCATGCCGATAGACAGTAAAGCAGCAAACGTAACATTTAAATAGTGGTTGCGATTTAAAATGAGGCCTGCGGCAACAAGAATTCCTGGAATACTAAAAAGCACAATATCGTGAAGACCGCTATTAATCCAAGCTAGATAGTCAATAATTCCAAGCAAACACCACAATAAAACAGTACCAGACCATTTAAGTTGTTTCCGGTGCAGTAAAACAATCGATACAAAGACAACACAGCACATAATAAAAATCTGCGGCAGGTCACGAAGATTACTTGTAAGAATCCGGTAAATAGTAAGTCCGCTTAAAATAATCATAGATGTGATTGCAATGATATTAAGAATCAATGCAATACGATTCTGTTCTTCATCTTGGAACTGAGGAGGCGCAACAAGTTTTTTTAGGCTGATATTCAATTTCACGTTCGTTCTTTAAAAACCTGTTTTTTAAAATAAATCGCTGATTCTCATCTTACTATAGGATAATTCCTATTTTTTAAATATAGCTTAAAATAACACTACATAGAAGAGATGTAATAAGGTTTTTTAAAGAGTGCCATATTTGAACCATTTTTACGGTTAATCTGCAATATGAGTGAGATTTAATTCAATAGTATCCATACTGAATAGGAATGTATTATTTTTTTTATATATTTTAATATCTAAATTCAAGCTAAAGAAAAAAATAAGTAACTTATTGATATAAAGCGGGAGATTTTATATTTCCATCTTTATTAACTTCTGTCCAAAATAAAGTGAGTTATAGTTCATATGTTTTGAAAATGAATTAAATTGAACAAGTTTTTTGCAAGGGACTGTAGTAAGCCCCATATGAAATTTTAGATTGATAGATACTGTCCAATATATATTGCACTAAGCGTCATTTCTTTTGTCATGTCCCAAAGGGATTCCTTCGGAAACACAAAAGAAATGACAAAAGTCCCGTTGTACGGGATGCCGCTCTGTTATTATTTTATTGTTGCGGCAAAAAAGTCAAGACTCACGAAAAATATGGAGTCGGAGACATGAAATAGATACACGCTATAGCGTGTAACAACTTTAGACCTCCGGCTGTTCAGCTTGTTTTACATCCATATTTTTCGTATGTCATTTGATTAAAATACTTATTTTGGATAATTATGATCTTTATTTTGAAATAGTGAAATAACCTCATTAACCGAATATTAATGGAATAGGCGTTGACAGAAACACAAGTCAATATTCTTATCGTAGAAGATAGTCCTACACAAACTAAAATGCTTCGTTATATCCTTGAAGAAAACGGATATACCGTTAGTTCTGCGAATAATGGAGTTAATGCTTTGGAAGCCATCCGTCAGAGGAAACCTAACCTGATCATTACTGATATTATTATGCCGTTAATGGATGGTTTTGCATTGTGTAAAGCAGTTAAAAGCGACCCCGAGTTGAAATCCATTCCGGTCATGTTACTTACATCCCTTTCCGATCCACAGGATGTAATTAAAGGTCTCCAAGCAGGAGCCGACAACTTTCTTACTAAACCTTATGAGGATATGTTTCTTATTGTCTGTATCCAAAACATTTTTGCAAATCAAGAAATACGAAAGAATAAACCTCAAGACGCAGAAATTGAAATCGTATTCGCTGGAGAAAGATACTTCATCAATTCAGATCGAATGCAAATTATCGATCTTCTGCTTTCGACGTACGATAATGCTGTCCAGAAAAATAATGAACTCCATAAAGCTCACGCAGATCTTTTAGAAATTCATCGCCAGCTCGAACAAAAAAATATTCAACTCGAAAAATTGAACCGGGAAAAGAATCACTTCTTGAGTATTGCTGCACACGACCTGCGTAATCCTCTTACGACAATTTATACCGCAGCAGACCTTATTACGGAGGAATTAAAAGATAAGACAAGTTCAGAAACAAAAGAATTTCTTGAAATGATTAAACAATCCAGCAAATTTATGCGCGGCCTCATCGAAGAACTTCTGGATGTAAGTGTAATTGACTCAGGAAAGCTTTCAATCCACCTTGAGCCTGTAAATTTAATGGATCTCATTCGTAACAATGTCGCATTGAACCGCGTCATAGCCGGACGAAAACAGATTAACGTTGAATACCGTTCAGAAAACAGCTTGCCGATTCTTCAACTGGATCGTAAAAAAATTGAACAAGCGCTAAATAATCTTATTTCAAATGCCATTAAATATTCATTTCCAAAATCGAAAGTGGAAATTCATACTAAGTGCGAAAATAATAATCTTATCATTTCCGTAAGCGACGAAGGGCAGGGAATTCCTCCGACTGAAATGAATAAACTTTTTAAGCCTTTTTCCAGAATCAGTGTTCAGGCTACTTCGGGTGAATCCAGCACAGGTCTCGGGCTTGTTATAGTACGCAAGATTATTGAAGCACATAATGGTCGCGTCTGGGCTGAAAACCGAGTAAAGAAGGGCTCGACTTTCTATATATCCTTCCCTATTCAGTAATATTCTCTTTTACTAATCAGACCCATAACCAGGAACTCAAGAAACAATAACATCCAATCAATGCGCCGTTCCTGTTGAATAAGAATATATTGCCCCGGTTTTGTGCTTCAATCTCTTTTATTGCTATCCTAAACTAAAAAGGATTTTCCGTCGGATAAAAGACTCCTGCAGGATGATTGAAAAATACTTTTTCAACACCCAGCATCCTACAAGCTGCAAAGAGTGTCTTGCCGGCATGCTTGAATGCTATCGCAGTATGATGTGGAAAATGTCTTTCTATCAACACTTGCCGATAAAACCGCCCCATTTCTTTAATTGCAAAAACTCCGATAGATCCAAAAGATTTCGGATTAATTTTCAGGACTTCACCATTTGCAACATACGCGTGAATTTCTGCATCTGAAGTCGATTGAATACGGAATACCGAGATCGGACCGGCTTTTATTTGACCTTCCAGTGTGCCTCGTGTAATATTCGGCTTGCTTTCCGGTTCCATCAATCTGTGCATTATCAATTGGTACTGCATAATCGGCTGTATTAAACATCCCGAGGAAATATTACCGCAATGGAATCCCATCCAGAGGTCGCTTAGCTTGTAATTGCCGATTGCCTTTTTGTTTTCCTTGTACATATCTTTTGGAACAGAATTATTGATATCCAAAATTGCAGGTGGAACTTCAGTCGCACAAATGGACATATATTCACTCAACGCTCCGTAAATATCAGCTTCGCAAGCAACCGGAATGCCCTTTGCTGCTAATCTTGAATTCACGTAGCATGGAACATGGCCAAAATGCTTTTCAAATGCAGGCCAGCATTTATTAGCAAATGCCGCATATTTTGAAGCACCGAGGTTTGCATTCATGAATTTTTCCAGCGCATATTCATACTGCGCAAGTTTTTCAAGAAGTTCTGGATAAGTGTTTCCTTTCCCGAGTTCTTTATTCATTTCTTTGGCAACATGTTTAACCGCCGGATTCCCTTTTTCCGCCTGAACGATATCCAACAAATCAAGCTCACTGTTCTCCATTATTTCCACACCCATATCAAAAAGCGGCTGAATTGGTGCATGACATGTTAAGAAATCGAACGGACGCGGGCCAAAAGATAGTATTTTTAAATTTTGTACACCTGCAACAGTACGGGCAATGGGAATAAATTCTGCCAGCATTGAAGCAACATCTACCGGATCACCAATTGGATATTCGGGTATGTACGGTTTTAACCTTCGTAAACCGATGTTAAATGATGCACTCAGCAGTCCGCAATATGCGTCGCCCCGTCCGCTAATGAGATTTTTACCTGTATCCTCACCGGCTGCCACTAACATAACCGGGCCATTGAACTTCTCTGCCAGTAATGTAGTGGGGCCTTCCGGGCCGAAATTGCCTAAATATAATACCAATGCGTTGACATCCTTCTTCTTTAATTCATCCAATGCTTTCAACACATCACGCTCGTTTTCGATAATCGTATCGATTTCCGTGATCGGTACTTTGACCTTCCTGCATGCCGCAACAACATTCTTGCGGCGCTTACGAGATAATTCAATCGGGAAACAATCTCGGCTCACTGCTACAATACCAAGTTTTATGACCGGAATATTTTTCATAGATGTATCTCCTTTTATTTTTTTTGACCGTAATAAGCATACGGCCCATGTTTTCTTCTATTATGTTTTTTCAAAATATAATTCGGCAGCTGTCTGAGCTTAGGATTTAGTTCAAACGAATTCAACGCCATTTTAGCTATTCTTTCCATAATTAAACTGTTCTTTACAGCATCATCTGCATCTTTTCCCCATGTAAACGGGGCATGACCTGCAACTAAAACTCCCGGAACTGCTATTGGATTAAGTTTCTTAAATCGCTCAACAATGACTTTTCCCGTGTTAATCTCGTAGTTCTTTTCCACTTCAGTTTTCTTTAAAAATCTCGTTAACGGAACATTCCCATCGAATGCGTCTGCGTGCGTTGTACCCAGACAAACGATCTCTTTGCAGGCTTGTGCAAATACAGTTGCATATTCACTATGACTATGTGCAATTCCGCCAATATCAACAAATGCCTTATATAGCTCCAAATGCGTAGGAGCATCAGAAGACGGCTGGAGATTCCCTTCAACAACCTTCCCTGACAAATCTATCACAACCAAATCCTTCACTTTCATTTTTTTGTATTCAACACCGCTTGGTTTTATTACAACAAGTCCTTCTTCGCGTGAAATGCCGCTTACATTTCCCCAAGTCAAAGTTACAAGATTAAATGCAACCAGATCGAGATTTGCTTCAAGAACCTGTTGTTTCAAGTATTTAAGCACAGTTATTCCTTCCGCATTTGTTTATATAGATCAGCATCTCGTGCGATACAAAGCATATCACTTAATTTCGATTTTTTCATTTATCTTCTTACCGGAATAGAGAATTGTCATGCTCGAAGGAGCATTTTCTATACCTGCTGCTTGATTCTCTCCAACTAGAACAACATCAAAAATTCTTTCTTTTAACATACCCAGGAATTCGCCTTTACGGTCTTCAATAGTTAAAACCTTTTTATTATCTTCCCATTTGAATGTAATAGAAGAACAAAAACCATTTTCATAATTATAGTTATCACCTTCATCTTCATAGAGATTAAAAAACGCATCCCTTCCCGTATAAATAAACATTCTGATTGAATCGGCTTGTTTCTCTGATGTATACTGAATGTCAGGACCAAACGGAATAATTGATCCTTCTTTTACAAAAATCGGTATTTCATTATATGGCGCATCTGCCTGTATTATCTGTCCCCCTTTAAAATACCGGCCTGTTCTGAAGTTATACCATCCCGTCCCGGAAGGTAGATAAACGTCTCGCTTTCTCGCTTTATATTCTGTTATCGGATTAACAAGAAATGCAGGTCCGAACATATATTGATCATTTATATTAAGAACGTTTTTATCATAATTGAAATCCATAACCAACGCACGCATTATCGTATAGTCATCGTGCGTCACCATGCCTGACAGAGAATAAATGTATGGCATCAAGCGATATCGTAACTTATCGTACGTCAGCATAGATTGATAAGCTGGATGATTGTCCGGTGCGACGTTATAAATTTCACGATATGGAAATTGGCCATGAGCGCGAAAAATCGGACAAAAGGCACCAAACTGAAACCAGCGCGTCATTTGCTCCCGCCATTCATCTAAATCAGAGTCATCAGGATGTTCATATCTGGATTCCACAGAAAAACCACCAATATCCATTGACCAATAAGGGATACCGGATAGAGAAAAATTTGTTCCGGATGATATCTGTGCCTTAAGATCGTACCAGCGAGCTGCCAAATCCCCGCTCCATGTCGTTGCGGCGTATCGCTGCTGACCCGCAAAAGCTGAACGCGTCAGTATATATACACGCTGATTATTATTTATACTGCGCTGTCCATTATAAACACCTTTCGCATTCATAAGCGAATATGCGTTAAGATATCTCGAAGCAGTTCCAAGCGCATTCGGATTTTGTCTTAATAATGTTTCAGTTCTTGAGAGATTATTTTGAATATCCGGTTCTGAGCAATCCAGCCACCAGGCATCGATACCCTGACTAAAAAGCTTCTCGTTCATAAGCCTCCAGAATAACTTATTGGCATCATCGTTATATGCATCGTAAAAAGTAGAGACGTAACCAGGACCGACCCAGTCCTTTTGTCCCTTCTCTACATTACGCATATACAACCAGCCTCTTTCTTTGAAAAGATCATAACACTTTGTTCCTATATAAAACTTAGGCCATACAGATATCATGATTTTAGCATGAAGATCATTATGAAGTGTTTGTATCATTCCTTTTGGATCAGGATAACGAGTAGAATCGAACTCAAAATCTCCCCATTTATCTTCTTTCCAATAAAACCAATCCTGCACGATGTTGTCGAGGGGAATCTTACGTTTACGGAATTCCTTAACCGTCGAAATCACATCAGCCTGCGAATTGTAGTGTTCACGCGACTGCCAGAAACCCATTGCCCATTTAGGCATCATCGGCGCTTTACCTGTAATCAGGCGATAGCCCTGAATTACCTGATCAAGATTATCACCTTCGACAAAATAATAGTCGATTTGATCGGCAACCTCAGAATAAAGCGAAAGCTTATTTACATAATCTTCATTATCAGGATCAAGGTATTTCAGACCAATATAACCTCCTGAATGAATCCACTCGATTTTTATCCGATATTTTTTGCCGGACACCATTTCCAGTATAGAAAGACGTGTCCATGGATTCCAATTCTGCCGCCAGGCATCGATAATAAGTTCACCGTCCAGCCACATCTTGATATAGCCGCTTGAGTACAACCTGAATTTATGAATGCCGGGCTTATTACATTGTATTTCTCCACTCCATCTTACTGCAGCAACATTCTGTTGGAATCCCTCAGGGAAATCATCATTAACATCGATAAATTCATGTTTGATTCTCGATTCCATACGAGACACGAACAATGTATCGAAATTCGAATCTTTGAAGTATTCGGCTGTTATCCCGCCCTCAACACCGTCTTTACTGAAAAGTTTTAGAGAAGAGAGAGATTGAAACTCACGAATGTCCCCAAATTTCGTCCGGGAATTATTATCCCAAAGTATTCCATAATTCTTATTTGAAACAAGGAAAGGAACAATCGCCACCATATTACTCTGCCATAAATCCACATCGTGCCCCTTATAATTCATAATGGAATTCTGATGTCCGCCTAATCCATAGAATGCTTCATCTTTTGGAGAATCGAAAATCTGCTGGATATGATAAGTGCTTTCTCCCATAACATCGGCAGAAGTAATAATCTTTCCACTGCCCCTTCTCTCACGCAAAAGCAATTTCCCGTCTGCACTGTAGAATGAAATCTCGCCTGTCCGTGAATGGACATAAACAGTAAGTTTCGATGTAGATAAAATAGCCCAATCGCCTGCTTCTTTCACTTTCCATGGGACAGGTTCCCATACTATCTTTTCAACCATCAGACTCTGGCGATTTGAGAAAGACCTCTCTGGTGAAGCAATAATCCGAATTATACTCTCAGTACATACCTGTATCTTTAACCATTGTATATCCGTTGTTTTCTTTTTACCAAGCTCAAAAAAAATACCGTCCGGTTGCTTCTCGAAAGCAGAAGATAATTGATAAATTATGAAGAGGAAAAAGAGTGTTGGAATTAATTGTTGTCTGCACTTGCTCATTTTTTTCTTTCTAATATATGAATCAACATCAAATGCAAACATCATGCCTGTACCTTTTTCAATTATTTTTGCGGCAGCCAGACTTTCATTGTACCTGCCTGGCGATTTGACCACGCATAATACGGTATGGCTGTGAGTTTTATTGTTCCTTGAGTATTCTTGGCAGGGACATCGCCTACAATAGTATTAATGCCACTGAGCAAGTCGCTTCGTTTTTCTATGTTCAATACAGCATAATCAGGGAGTGTAAGATTATCCAATTGATTATTATTGTCTATTCCTTCGACACAATATACTATTGGGCCGTATTCAAGTGCAGCCTTGTTTACATTTTCTTTAACTTTATTATTAGATATTACACGGCGGATATTCATCGGGAAGTGAATTATAATTTTTTCTCCCTGTTTCCATTCCCGTGTAATTGATGCATAACCCCGGTATGTGTCGTATTTAATTTCTTTTCCGTTTAAAAAAATAGAAATTTCATTATCCAAATGATCTGTATAAGAATACAAATCGCTTGAAAGAACTTCATTTTTTGTCCACCCCGGCAATCTAAGCTTAAGAGTAAATATCTCTTTTTTCACAGGATTGATTTTTATCTTCACTTCCCCGTGCCATGGATAATCTGTATGTTGTTCTATTTTTACCGCACATTTTTGTAAATTCACTTCCGCTTTGTTTGAAGCATAAATATTAACATACAGAGTATCTTTTTGTACGGCATAAATCAAGCCCGGCAGTGAAGGAATAAAACGAATTAGGTTCGTTGGGCAGCATGAACAATCGAACCAGGATTGACGCTTTCCCGCACCCGAATTAAATTTAAATTTTCCGTCAGCTTCAAGCGGATTCACATAAAAGAAGCTTTTTCCATCGAGTGAAATGCCGGAAATCAAACCGTTATACAGCGTACGTTCAATTATGTTAAAATACTTTGCGTCGCCCGAAAGCATGAATAAACGGGTATTCCAATAGACATTACCTATCGATGCGCATGTTTCGCCGTATGCAGTCAGATTAGGAAGTTCATAATCTTTACCCAGCGATTCGCCTTCATGTTTTGCTCCTATTCCGCCGGTAAGATATATTTTCCTTTCAATCAAATTATTCCAGATATTAATTACTGCTTTTAAGTATGCTGAATCTCTGTAAATAGCCGCAATATCGGTCATACCTGCATACATATATACCGCCCGTACTGCATGCCCGACAATTTCACTCTGCTGCAGTACCGACTTATAGTCCTGACTATAATCACCGTATAGTTTATGAGTTGTTGAATCGCCTCTCCAGTCGAGAAAATATTTTGCAAGTATTAAATATTTTTCATTACCTGTGACACGATAAAGCTGTATCAATCCTGTTTCAACAATTTGATGACCCGGCGGTATTGTAAGCTTGCCGGGACCGAAGCTGTTAACCAGTAAATCGGCATTCTTAATCGCTATATCAAGAAAATTACGTTTGCCTGTCGCTTTATAATGTGCAACAGCAGCTTCAAACATATGACCGCTGTTATAAAGTTCATGACTGGATTCTTCGCGAGTCCAGCGTTTACCGGTTTTCGGTACCCACGTGGCAGGAGGATTATCAGGATCGATTGTAAACCACGTCGTAATATATCCGTCCGGTTCCTGGCCTATTTTAATAATACTAATGATCGAATCAAGATAATTATCCAATTCTTTATTGGGAGCACTTATTAAAGAATAAGATGCACCTTCTATGATTTTATATATATCAGTATCATCGAAAGGCATTTTTCCCCTGACTTTCCCCTGCATTTTGCCTCCGGCTAAAAGAAAATTCTCTAGCCTGCCTTCATTCCGACATTTTTCAAAACCATAAGTTATCGTCGTATTTTGCACGATTTTTATTTTAGGAAGCCAGAAATTATCTGTGAGTTCTACTTTTTTAATATCAACCATTGAAATGGGGTAACCTGCATATTTATCCGACTGCCCTGCACATTGAATAACAGATAAAAATAAAAATGCGATAAAAACCAATAATCTTTTCATTTTTTTCAATACAAATTATTAATGAACCGGCCGGTCTTCTAAATAACTTATCCGGATTTCCTTACCTGATCGCGAATTGTCAGTAAAT
>Ga0307420_1000685_pt1 | contig 15269 bp, 11 predicted proteins | sample SalMarWE160240MG_2_FD_202167 | JGI IMG/M metagenome (GOLD analysis project Ga0307420, IMG submission 202167) | Salt marsh sediment microbial communities from the Plum Island Ecosystem LTER, Massachusetts, United States - WE1602-40 | ecosystem: Environmental > Aquatic > Marine > Intertidal zone >... | reverse complement strand
GAACCCACCAGTCTCCTGGGACGCTTCCTGCGGGGCCGCAAGTGGTACGGCGCTGAGTGGTACATGACGGTGATCGGCGGCTTTATCGTCGTGTTCATCGTCATACTGACTTTGATCTCTTTCTTCACTCCGGGACTATCTCCCTACAACCCCGAGAAGCGAGCCGGCGAACCGTTTACTCCCCCAAGCTGGGCACACATCTTTGGCACCGATCAATTGGGGCGCGACATCTTTAGTCGCATCATCTACGGCGCGCAGATCGTGCTCCAGGTCGCGCTGCTCTCGGCGGTCTTTTCACTCGTCGTGGGCGTGCCCCTGGGACTCGTATCGGGATTCCTGGGCGGGCGAATGGACCGCGTCCTCTCACTGATCATGGACAGCATCTACTCCTTTCCCGGCCTTATCCTGGCCATCGCGCTGGCGGCGCTGCTGGGTGCCGGCGTGCTGAACATGTCCATCGCCATCGCCGTGGTCTACGTGCCCATCTTTTTCCGACTGGTGCGTGGGCAGGTGCTTTCGATCAAGGAGGAGCTGTACGTGGAGGCAGCTCGCAGCTTGGGCGCGCGCGGCTGGACGATCCTGTGGCGCTATATCTTTCCCAATGTCATCCCCTCTATCGTGGTGGTCTTTTCCCTCAACATCGCCGACGCCATCATCACCGAAGCCGGGCTGGCCTTTATAGGTCTGGGGGTGGATCCATCGCGGCCAGACTGGGGCTATGACATCTACCGCGGGCGCTCCGAGTTGGTCGGTGGCCGCTGGTGGCCCGTTACTTTCCCCGGACTGGCGATCGCATCGGTAGCCCTGGGCTTTAGCATGTTCGGCGAAGGATTGAGCGAAATCCTGAACCCGAGGTTGACTGAATCATGAGCGAGCCTGTGCTGCAAATCCGCAGTCTGAGCGTCGACTACCCCACCCGCGCCGGACTGGTGCGCGCGGCTGACGATGTCAACCTGACGGTATTCCGGGGCGAGGTGCTGGGGTTGGTAGGCGAGTCGGGCTGCGGCAAATCCACGCTGGGGATGGCAATCCTGCGTCTGCTGCGTCCACCGGGCAAGATCGTCGGCGGCGAGATCGTCTTTGACGGGAATGATCTGCTCAAGCTGGACGACGAGGAAATGCGCCAACTCCGTGGGGCTCGAATCTCGATGATCTTTCAGGACCCGATGACCTGTCTAAATCCCCTGCAACGAGTGAGCGAACACGTCGTCGAGACGATCCGGACGCATCAGCCCGAGGTGAGCGAAGAAGAGGCACGAAAGCAGGCCGCGGAACTGATCGACCGCCTGGGCATCAGAACCGAACGAATGGACGATTATCCACACCAGTTGAGCGGCGGCATGCGCCAGCGCGTGATGATCGGACTGGCACTAGCCCTAAACGCCGACCTGATCATCGCCGACGAGCCGACGACCTCGCTAGACGTGATCGTCGAGGCCCAATTTCTCGATCTGCTCAGGGACCTGCAGCGCCAGTTCAACCTGACCATTATGCTCATCACCCACAACATCGGGGTGGTGGCTGAACTGGCCGATCGTGTGGCCGTGATGTACGCCGGAAAGCTGGTAGAACTGGCCGAAGTCTTTCCTCTCTTCAACGACCCTCTTCACCCTTACACGCAAGGGCTGCTCAAGTCGGTGCCCAATATCCGCCTCACAGAGGATCACCTGCAGATCATGGACGGCTCACCTCCTGACCTGATCAACCCACCACCCGGATGCAAGTTTCACCCACGCTGTTCCCATGCAATGGAACGCTGCCGAGCCGAGGAGCCACCGCTGAGGAAAATGCAATCAGGACGCTGGACAGCCTGTTGGTTATTTGAGTAGGGAGCTGATGGCAGAGCAGAACTTGATAGAAATCAGGGACCTGAAGAAATGGTTCCCCGTCCAAAAGAGTTTTATCGAACGGTTGGTGACTCGCCAGCGGCAGTTCGTACACGCCGTAGATGGTGTGGATTTCGACATCCGTCGTGGTGAGGTCTTTGGACTGGCCGGGGAAAGTGGCAGCGGCAAGACGACAACGGGCCGGTTGATCCTGCGATTGACAGAGCCTACAGAGGGGCACATCTTTTTCGACGAGGTGGACCTGGCTGCGCTGAGCGAGGAGGAAATGCGCCGCGTACGGCAACGCATGCAGGTCATCTTCCAAGATCCGTTTGCCTCGCTGAATCCCCGCATGAAAACCGGCGATGCCATCGGCCACAGCTTGGAGATCTTTGGTCTGGCTAAGGGAGAGGAAAAACGCGCACGGGTGATGCGCATGATGGAGCGTGTGGGCCTGACCCCTATGGCTCCACTCTACGAAAAGTTCCCGCACCAGTTGAGCGGCGGGCAGCGCCAGCGGGCGGTGATGGCGCGGGCGCTCATCATGCATCCCGACCTGATCGTTGCCGACGAGCCCATCGCCATGGCGGATGTATCGGTGCGCGCGCTGCTGCTGCAACTGATGATGGACCTCAAGGAGGAGTTCGATCTAACCTACCTCTTCATCACCCACGACCTGGCGACGGCCAAGTACATCTGCAACCGGATCGCGATCATGTACCTGGGGAAAATCGTGGAGATGGGCACGCTGCAGCAGGTATACAGCAACCCGCAGCATCCCTATACCCAAGCGCTACTGGCGGCAGTGCCCGTGCCGGATCCCAAGGCCCGCCGCACGGCACCCATGCCGCGGGGCGAGATCCCCAGCCCCATCAACCCGCCCCCTGGCTGCCGCTTCCACCCCCGCTGCCCCATCGCGGAGGAGATTTGCTCCCAGGAGGCTCCCTCGCTCGAACCGATAGCAGGCCAAGAGGAGCACCTAGCAGCCTGCCACTTGGTCAAGTGATCAGGGGTTTCATTCCTCAACAACACCCACTGGCTCCAAGAGCGTATCACCCCCTAACCACTCGGTAGATCGAGGTACACAACCGGCACGTGCTTTGCCAAGTAGACCGCCTCGTCTGCCTGGTGGAACACGACACCAGCGGCGTGAGCCTCGGCGGCGCGGACAGCCAAGATGACGGGCTGCTCGTCGTGGCGCGCGCCGACGCGCGCGGCCATCTCCGGATCGGGGGAGAGATGCACGTACTGCCGCCCCATCGGGCACAATCCCTCGCGGCGGATGGCAGCCAGCGCTCTTTGCGACGTGCCGTGATAGAGAATCGGTGGCGGCGCGCACGGCTCGTAGCGGATCGGTTGATCGAAGGAGTGACCATAGCGGGCGCGGATACGATTCTCCGCCACCTCGAAGCGGCGCTTGTCATCGGAGCCTTCCTCGACCACCCGCATGACGTCGGCGCGAGTGGCCCAGCGAAAGTTGGGCAAGCCGTTGAGAATCTCCATCACCTCCGGCAGCGACGCCCACCCCTCTTCATCCATCGCCAGCGCGAACCGCTCCGGCTGGTGACGCAGGATGAGGGAGAGGAACTTGCTCAGCTTGATCAAGCGGCGTGTGTTGGTCATGGATGTTGGTAGATTAGTAGTTGGTAAATTGGTGATTGGTAGATTGGTCAATGATCCGTAATAGATCTTTAACGCCGAAATCATCCCTGCTTCGCGCGTCGTAGCCCACCGTCACGTCGGCGAGCCGCTCGTACAGCCGCTCGCGCGAAGAAAGCAGCCTGGGATAGCAGCGCGCCAGGGCGGCCTCGTTTGTCTCGCTGGGGCGCTTTTCGAACATCCCCTGCCACAGCACCGGCCTCATGTTAGCCAAGTACAATTCCAGCATACGCTCCTGCACCTCGGACGGCGTCGCCATGTGGACGACCGTCGTTTGCTGACGGAGCTCGTCCAACAGCGCGTCTCCAGTGTAAATCACGCTCCCGGTCGTATCGACGATGACGTTCCACTCACAACCACCCACTTCCCGCTCAATGCACGTCAGAATCTCCTCCAACACCGCCATCTCGTAGGCTAGATACTTGGCCTCACGCTCGGCGTACTGCGGCTGGTATGGGAAGCCCATCCACTCCCCCATCGTCATGCGGCTCTCGTCCGGCCTGATCAACTCGGGGGCCAACTTGGCCGCGATCAGCGCGTCACAGCAAAAGTGCCGATAGCCGCGTTGAGCCAGCTTGGCAGACCAGTACGATTTGCCCGAGCCGGACATGCCGATGAGCGAAAGACGCATCACCCTTCCTCGGTAGGAACCACTAGGTTCAGCGCATCCTGAGCGATCGTGATGCTCACCACCTGGCCGCTCAGGAACTCGATATAGTCCTGCTCGATGCCGTCGCCAAAGATCACGCCCCCCTGCCCCATCTCCGAATGGAGCACGAGCTGAAACCCCGCACTCAGAAAACCCCAGTTGAGATCGGTGCCAGTATAGACCGATGGAAACGGCTCGCGCACGAACCAGGCCAGGTACGCCTCCTCCGGCTCCGGCAGATCGATATCCAACTCTCGCTGCTCGACGATCGAGCGCACCCAGCCGGTGCTGCCGGTGCCGGTGGCGCAGATCACTCCGGAGGACGAATGCCGCTCTTCCTCACCATCGACCTGGATGCGATAGCGCGCTGATTGGTGCGATTGATGTCCTACAAAGACCTCGTTCAGCGCCAGCAGCCGCTGCCCGTCCTCCCGCTCGGCCACGGCCATCACCCGGCACTGGATGCGATACCCCGGTCCTTCCCCCTGCGCCACCCAGTCCAAGAGCGCCGCGGTGGCGCCGGGTGCGTGAGGGCAAAGCACGCCGTCGTACCGGTCGGCATCGGGGTTCACGCCGATAGTCAACTGGCCGTCCAGGTACTTGGCCACGTTGGGTACCAGCCCGTCCTGCCCCACGATGACGATCACGTCGTCGGGCGCAAACAGAAAGCGGTCCAGGTCGCCGCGGTCGACGCGCACGCGACGCCGGTCGGGCGGGATCGCCGCCGATACCCGCGCCAGCGCCGCCTGGACGCGCTCGTGAATCTCTTCGTACTCTTCGATGCTCTGGCCATGCGATTCGAGGTAGAAGCGCGCCTGATCCAGCGTGCCGTGCTGTTCCAGCAGGAGCTCTACCGGCGTCTTGCGGGTGACGAGCACAATACGCGGGAGCGTGAGGTCCTTAATCTTTCACCCTCCCCCTACCGACCGAACGGTCGGCCCCCTCCCTAGTAGGGAGGGGAGCAGAATTGGAATCCAGCAGCATGCGCTGGAGCATGTCGCCCAACAGATCGGGCGTCAGGTTGAGGTGGTTGATCGTCTCGACCTTGTCGGCAAAGCGCTGCATCGCCAGGCCAAAGGTGACCGCGGGCGGGGCGTCCTTCCAGATCGCCACCTTGCGCGCCTCGGTCTCCATCTCGACGGCCAGGAGCTTGCGCTTGGCCTCCGCCTCGGCGTCGGCGATCACCCTCATGATGTCCGCCTTGCCTTCAGCGGCGAGGGCGTCACGCTCCACCTCCGCCTCGACCTCGAACCTCTCCCTCTCGGCGTCCTGCTGGGCGTCCAGCATCTGGTTCGCGCCCTCCTGGCGGATCAGTTCCTCCTGCCGCCGCGCCAGCTCGATCTCGGTCTGCAGCTCGTTCTCCTTGATGGCTCGCTCCTTCTCCACCGCCAGCGCACGCCGCTGGAAGGTGGCCTCGTCCGCCTTTTGCTGGATCTCTTCGCGGGTGGGCGTCTGCAGCGCCTTTTCCAGCTCGGGCGAGGGCGCCACTTGGTCGATCTGCACGTTCACCAGCGCCAGTCCCATCTCCTCGATGGCCGCGTTTCCACGCAGGGCCGCCTCCAGCACCTCGCGGGTCTCGTCGGCCCCGGTGCGCACGATGTCGACCACGTCCATCTCGATCAAGCGCGCGCGTACGGGATGGCGCGACCAGTTGGCCCACAGGTTATTCAGCCGCTGCAAGGGCTGCTCGACCCACGCGCCGCTTTCGAGCGCGATGCTAAAATTGACCCGCTGGGCCGCCCGTTCCGCGTCGGCGATGCGGTAGGTCAGCGTGGCCTGGACGGTGACCTCCTGCACATCAGACGACCGCTCGCGCAGGACGAACGTGGTCTGCACATCCTCGACCGGCACTTGGGCCACCGCCGCCGAAAGCGGATAAAACCAGTAAGCCAAACCTGCCCCGCCGCGCGCCAGCTTACCATCGCGATAGTGCAAGATGTGCTGGTTCGGCTCCGCCCGCAGGTGACGGTAGAATAGAAACTTGCTGATGTGTGCCATTGTAGCCTCCTCTGGGTCGGTGCTCGATAGATTGGTAAGCCGGTAGTTGGGCTTTAGTCAATCAACCAAAAAAGCGTTATGAACTGGGTAAATCCTATCACAAGTTGCAGCCCAAAAAGCAAGATGCTATACAGAAAGAACCTCTTCTTCTTGGTAAAAATGCCAATTGTGACAGTAGAAAGCGGTAATAGCGAGAGCAATGTACACATTGGACAAGCGATCAACAAACCCTCTGGAAAACGCCACCAAGGCCCATGTGAAGTGGCCGTCTCTTCCACGCTTGGTAACAAACCCGTGAAACGCGCCGCCCTATAGAGAGCAAAGGGCAGCATCCCTAACGAGAGTGTTAGGATTAGCACAAATACCAATGCCGTATCAGCAGCCGAAGATTCTACCCTTGCTCTGTTCATACCAATCTACCAGTTTACCAACCTACCAACCCTAAATCGCCGCCGTGCCCTTGGTATCGTCGCGGTAGTGGCACCCGCGGCTGCGACGGTTGTGCTGTGCGGCTCCGGCGACGATGAGGGCCGCCTGCACCGCCTGGCGCAAGCCGATCAACGCATCGTTCAGCTTGGTGCGCCGGTAAAACTCTTCGACCTCCTGCTTCAGATGGATCAGATCGCGCAGAGCGCGCTCCAGTCGCCGCCCCGAGCGGGCCAGGCCGACGTAATTCCACATCGTGTGCTGGATGGTGCGCATGTCGCGCCAGATGAGGGCCGGGTCGGCCTCCTCGTCCAGCCCCTCCTCCTCCCAGTGCGGCACCGCATCGGGATCGACGACGGGCTGCGGGTCACGGGCGGCGATGTCGCGCGCCGCTCGGTCGCCCCACACCAGCCCTTCCAGGAGCGAGGTGCTGGCCAGCCGGTTGGCCCCGTGCACGCCCGTGCAGGCCACCTCGCCCACGGCGTACAGGTTGGGGATGCCCGTGCGCCCACACTCGTCGGACCACACCCCGCCGCAAAAATAGTGCGCCGCAGGCACCACCGGGATCGGCTGGCGGGTGATATCAAGGCCCAACTGCAGGCAGCGCTTGTAGATGGTGGGAAAGCGCTCCTTGATGCGCGCCGGCGGCAGCACCGAGTGAATGTCGAGCAGCACGTGGTCGTAATCATTCTCTACCATCTCGCGGTGGATGGCGCGGGCCACGACGTCGCGCGGCGCCAGGTCCTGCCACTCGGGCGCGTACTCCTTCATAAATGCGCGCCCGTCGGGCGTGCGCAGCTTGCCCCCCTCGCCGCGCACCGCCTCGGTGATGAGGAATCCCTCCCCACCCGAAACGGCCAGCACCGTGGGATGGAACTGGACGTACTCGGCGTTGATCACGCGCGCGCTGGCCCGATAGGCCATCGCCAACCCGTCGCCCCGCGACCCCGGCGGGTTGGTCGTGTGGCGGTAGATGCGCCCCAGGCCGCCGGTGGCCAGGATCGTCGTCCCCGCCAGGTAGCGGTGCACCGCGCGGTGGAACGGCTCGTACACGTACGCGCCGTGACAGGCGATGGGCTTGTAGACGGCCAGCGGATCGGTGGCGTGGTGCGGGAAAGTGATCAGGTCGACGGCGGTCGCCGACGTGACGACGTGCACGTTGGGCCGCTCCTGCAACACGGCGACGAGCGCGCGGATGATGGCCTTGCCCGTGGCGTCGCCCACGTGCAGGATGCGCGGGCGCGAGTGAGCCGCTTCCATGCCATAGCACAACTCCCCCATGTCATCCCGGTCAAAAGGGACGCCAGCGGTCTCCAGCAGCACCTCGTTTACCAGCCTCGGCCCTTCCTCGGCTAGAATGCGCGCGGCGGAGGGTAGGCTGAACCCGGCCCCGGCCTCCAGGATATCCTCCACCAGCAAGTCGGCGCTGTCCTCCTCACCACGGGTGACGATGCCTCCCTGGGCGTAGAAGGTGTTGCTCTCCTCCGCCTCCTTAGCCCGGGTGACGACGGTGACCTGTCGCTGCGTGTCTTCCGAAAGCCGCAGCGCGGCCGTCGCCCCGGCGATCCCACAACCGATGACCAGTACGTCCGTCTGCAGGGGCATCAGCTTGCCTCCAACATGCGCTCCAGCGCCACGCGCGCGTCGCGGGCCACGTCGTCTGGCACGGTTATGCGGTTGATAATCTCACCTTCGACCAACCCATCCAGCACGCGGGCCAGCTTCTCCACGGTGATCAGGTTCATCGTACGACAATAACTCGGTTCCGTGGATAGCGAAGCGACAAACTGCTCCGGATGCTCCTGCTTGAGCCGGTTGACCAGGTTAGCCTCGGTGCCGATGGCCCAGTGGGTACCGGGTGGCGATTCCTCCACCCGCTTGACGATATAAGCCGTCGAGCCCGCCTCGTCGGCCAGGTCGACCACGGCCATCTCGCACTCGGGGTGGACGATAACGCGAATCTCTGGATCGCGCTCGCGCCAGGCGATGACATGCTCGGGCTTGAAGCGCTGGTGCACGTTGCAGAATCCACGCCACAAAAAGACGCGCGTCTGCTTCAATGCATCGGCGTCGTTCCCGCCGAGAGGCAGACTTGGATTCCACAGCACCATCTCCTCCAACGGAATGCCCATCTTTTTGGCCGTGTTGCGGCCCAGGTGTTGATCGGGAAAGAAAAGCACGCGCGGCCGCCGCGCGAACGCCCACGCCAGCACGCTCGCCGCGTTGGAGGAGGTGCAGACCGAGCCACCGTACTGCCCACAGAAGGCCTTGAGCGCCGCAGACGAGTTGACGTAGGTGATCGGCAAGACCTTCTGCTCCACGCCCATCACCTCATCCAACTGCGCCCACGCCTCTTCCACGTCGGAGCGGTTGGCCATCTCCGCCAGGGGGCAGCCCGCCTCCAGGTCGGGCAGCAGCACGACCTGCTCCGGCTGCGAGAGAATGTCTGCCGTCTCGGCCATAAAGTGCACGCCGCAGAAGACGATGTATTTGGCGTCCTGACAACTAGCCGCATCGCGGGCCAGCTTGAGCGAGTCACCGCGAAAATCGGCGAACTGGATCACATCATCCCGCTGGTAGTGATGGCCTAGAATGACGAGGGAATCCCCTAGGGTCTCTTTGGCTTTCCAAATACGAGATTCAAGTTCGGCGGTAACGTCCATCTCGGCCTCCAATTCTACTCAAAAGGGCCCGTCTCACAATCAAGTGGCAGGCATAACTTTACTTCGAATTCCATGTACTCGATCCAAGCCCGTTCGTTCACCACAAGGTTTCCCAGATCCAGATGGGTAATGGTCATCACACCCATCCCCTTCACAAGGCCCTCATAGGCTTTCATAGCCTCTTCACCAGCCAGATCATCACATGGCCACAGCAGGCAATGAAGCACTCTATCTGCTATCTCATAATCCGCCTCGCTAAGAACAAAACTGAACCCCCTTATCTCCTGCGGTGCATTCACGCTTCCCTCATTTGGTCCCAAGTTGTCACTGTTCCGAAAATGCCACCCCGCAATGTAGCGAGCGTTCCTCCCTCGAAAAGGCGGCGTCAAGTCCCCTACCCAGATGGCCCACCCTTCCCCATCACCTTTGGCGTAGCGAAGCCGAAACGTGAGATCGGGGCCTATCTCCTGCTCAAAATCCTCACCACGATGTACCTGTCCCTGGAACTCGATACGCCCATCCGATATGTCCGCCTCTGGCGGCACAAAACAAGCGGTCAAAAATACACTCGCAAGGCACAACAAAATCCTCTTCATGATCTCAATCCCACTGGCTGGCCAGAGGTCCACCTCACATTTACATCTGCTCCACCAACATGCTCAGGTCGAGCGCCGGAGCAGAATGGGTCAGCGCGCCGATGGAGATATAATCCACGCCGGTCCCGGCGACGGCCGTCACCTGCCACAACTCGACGTTACCCGAGGCCTCCAAGGGCACCCTACCGGCGACGACCTCGACTGCCACCCGCATCTGATCGACGCCCATATTGTCCAACATAATGCGGTTGACGTTCAGCATCAGCGTCTCTTCCAGCTCCTGCAGGTTCTTGACCTCGACCTCGATGGACAGCTCGGAGTAGGCCGTGCGGGCCCGCGTGACGGCGGTCGTGATCGACCCCGCCGCCTCGATGTGGTTGTCCTTGACCAGCAGCATATCGTACAAGCTCATGCGATGGTTCTGCGCGCCCCCCATGCGCACGGCGTATTTCTCCAGCACACGGTAGCCGGGGCGGGTCTTGCGCGTATCTAGAATGGTCGTCTCAGTGGAAGCGACGGCATCCACAAAGACGCGGGTAAAGGACGCGATCCCCGAAAGCTTTTGCAGGAAATTGAGCGCCGTCCGCTCGGCGGCCAGCATTCCGCGCCCCGGCCCGATTACCTCGGCCACGATCTGCTGCCGCTTCACCCTGTCTCCATCCTGGGCGTGGTAGATGAAGCGTAACTCAGGCTCCACGCGGGCAAAAACTGCCTCGGCGATGGGCAGACCGGCAATGACGCCCGGGCTCTTGGCAAAAATGCGCCCCTGAAGCCGCAGATCGACCGGCAGAACGGCCTTGGAGGTGGCGTCACCCGGCCCGATATCCTCAGCAATCGCCAGCTCGATCAGCGGCTCGGCTGCTTCAAGAATCTTGGCTATTTCCTCAGTACTCATTTTCTTCTCCGAGAAACGTTCTCGACAGGATTTACAGGAAAATCCTGTTAATCCTGTCTGAATATGGGCGGCATCGTGCGTTTGTGTGCTGAGCGGGCGACCATCCCCTGCACCTTCTCCAGCGTCGCTGGGTCGACCCCATCGGTATCCCCCGCCTCGATGGCCACCAGGGCGCGATCCAGTTCGCGGTAGGTGATGCCCATCTCTGCTTCATCCGTCTGTCCGGGCCACAGGCCGGCGGTAGGCGGGCGCTCGACTACCTCCCTTGGCACGCCCAACCCGCGCGCCAGCTCCCACACCTGCGTCTTGTAGAGATCACCCAGCGGCAGCAGGTCGACGCCGCTGTCGCCCCACTTGGTAAAATAGCCTACGGACAACTCGGTCTTGTTGCCCCCACCCAACACCAAATAGTTGCGGGTGTTGGACAAATAGTACCAAGCGATCATTCGCAAGCGCGGCTTGATGTTGGCAGCGGCCAGGCGTCCATCCGAAGGCGAAAACTCAGCAACCAGAGCATTGTAAGCCGCGCTCAAATCCACCCTGACTGTGGAATTGCCGAAAGCGTCCGCAACCAACTGCCCCAGCCGGGCATCCTCCGGCTGAGAGCGGCAAGGAAGCAAAAGCCCCAGCGTACGTTCAGCACCCACGGCGCGCACGGCCAACGCGGCAACGGTCGCCGAATCCACGCCTCCACTGAGGCCAAAGACAAAGCCCTTAGCTCCTGCGGCATCAAGATGCTCTCGAAGCCAGTTTGCGATCCGATCGGGTAAATTCATTGTGGTCTCCCATGTTTCAGGCTACTTAGTGTATTCTACACACTAAGTATACTTGAAAAAGCAACGATTGTCAAGCGTCTGGCAGTAGAAACACCGGGCTGCGCTTCACGGGGTAAGGAGCACTAATGGGACAAAACGGCAAGTATACATAAGCGACTCCCGTTTTGCAGGTGTTGCTTTGGGTGGTCACGTGGTCATGACCTCGTAAGCCAGCCCGCGTCCATAGCACACGTGTCGCCGAATAAAAGTGGCGGTCTTGCAACGCAGCCGCTGCCCGGTGTATCGCACTGGGTGTGCGAGGGTCATCAGAATTCGTGTGCCACCACAGCCGGACCGGTTGTCTCAGATGAAACCCACGTGTCGCCGTCGTAGGTGCATCGCACCTTGTGCTGGGCATCCGGCAGGACTTCGAATGTCACTCGTCCATCGCTCCCCGTCTTGGCATACGTCACGTAGCCATCGTTCGCCTTCAGCAGGTCGATACGCTGGTTGACCAGGTCCGTGCCTCCTGCAGTAACGTGGACAGTGAGTGGCACCGTCTGCACCTCAAGCTGGGTGCCGGCATCGATCGTGGTTACTGCCGTGGTATGCTTCCCGCCGTGATAGTCCACCTCCAGCTTCATCTGCGCACCAGGCACCACCTCGAAGAAAGCGATCCCGTCGGCGTCCGTCTTGACGTATGTGACGTATCCATCGTTGGCCTTGCGCAGATTCACTCGCGCGTCCTCTATCGGCTGCCCCACGCTGTCGATCAGACGCAGGCCAAACGCCTTCGTCTGCACCGGGATCTCCACGTAGCCACCCACCACCACAGGATCTGTCACGTATGTCGCGCCGTGATAGTCCAACTCCAGCCGCATCTCTGCGCCAGGCACCACCTCGAAGAAGGCGATGCCAGCGCCGTCCGTCTTGGTGTACGTGACGTAGCCACCGGTGGCCTTCCGTAGGTTTACCCGTGCATCCTCAATGAGTTGCCCCGTGCTGTCGGTGACTCTCATCGCCAGCCCTCGCGTCTGCACCTCAAGCTGTGTATCGTCCACCACCGTCGTCACCGGTGTAGCATATGTCGCGCCGTGGTAGTCCACCTCCAGCTTCATCTCGGCGTCGGGCACCACCTCGAAGGAGGCGACGCCGTCGGCATCCGTCTTGACGTATGCGACGTACCCGTCGTTGGCCTTGCGCAGGTTGACCCGCGCGTCCTCGATCGGCTGCCCCATGCTGTCGGTCACTCGTAGGCTGAACGCCTTCGTTTGCACCGTCTCCGGGGCGTGGGAAGTGGACGGGTCTGTGGCATACGTAGCCCCGTGGTAGTCCACCTCCAGTTTTAGCTCGCCGCCCGTCACGACGTCGAAAGAGGCCCAGCCGTCACCATCTGTCTTGACGTATGTGACGTACCCATCGTTGGCCTTGCGCAGGTTGACCCGCGCGTTCTCTATGGGATCGCCGCCGCTGTCCAGCAGGCGCAGTCTGAAGGCCTCAGCCCCCAATACCACGTCCACGTTGGCTGTGTTGGCCTCGGATAGCCACTTGGCCCCATGGTAGTCGACCTCCAGTTTCATCTCGGCGTCTGGCACGACCTCGAAAGAAGCCACACCGTCAGCATCGGTCTTGACGTAGGTGACGTACCCGTCGTTCGACTTGCGCAGATTCACCCGCGCGTTCTCGATCGGTGCGCAGTCGCTGCCGATGAACTGGAGATGGTATTCTCTGGTCTGCACGACTGCGCCGGTGTCGTAGCTGCCGACGTCAGTGGCATACTTCCCACCGTGATAGTCCGCCTCGAACAGGCTCGGCACAGCGCTGCCGCCATAGTCATTAAAATCGACCAAGCCGCCCGCATCCGTCTTCTTGTAGGTGATGTAGCCGGCGGCGGCCTCGCGCAGGTTGACACGGGCATCGGCGATGGGATTGCATTGACTGTCGACGAGCTTGAGCTTGCCCGGCTCGGCGCTGACGCCGGTGCAGGGAGATGCATATCCGGAATCCACATAGGTTACTAGCCCGGCCAGGCTGGGGCAGATCAGGTCTCCAACGCCCTCGCTGACGGTGACCAGCAGCTCGTCACTGCCCACGCCGCCGTCGCTGTCCGCGACGGTGAGGGCGACAGTGTACACGCCCTCAGCAGCGTAGGTGTGGAACGGCGTTACCGTACCGCTGCCGGTGACGCCATCGCCAAAGTCCCACCAGATGGTGTGCGTATCGGACAAGCCGGGATCGGTGAAGGAGCTGCTAAAGCTCACCACCTGCCCCACGCCCGCCGCCAGGTCTGGCCCGGCGTCCACCGCTGGAGGCACGTTGTTCACGACGACGGTACAGTCGTTGCTGCCGATGTCACCCGCGCCGGTCGCCCGGATGGTGTAGGCGCCGTTCTCAGCCCAGGCGGTATCCCAGGGGATCACCCTGTCCGCATACACCGCCGCAGCTTGTATCGTCTGCACGTCGGTGAACACGACCTGGTGCAACGCAAGCTCGACCGTCGTAGTGACGACGACCGTCAGCGGGCCGTCCGTCAGGTTCGTCAGGCGCACGGTGACGTCCACCGGGTCGCCCTCATCGTAGGAGGTGGCCGCGGTCCCGACCGCCAACACAAAGGGCGGCACGACGACCTGGCCCGTGGCGACGTTGTTATGCTCGTAGAACTCGGCCACTGCGTCGTCGGGATCGACCACGGCGACGAGCGTGTGCGGGCCAGCCTGTCCCAGCACGTCCCACACCAGGTCGACCTGGATGCTTTCCCCCGCCGCGAGTGCGGACACCGGCCCGCTGCCAAGCAGCACGCCACCTGCCCCCGGCTCGCCATCCCAGAATTGGACCGTGGTAGCAGCGGCGTCCGTCTCGCCGACGTTGGTCACCCACACGCGCAGGGCGCGCGTCACAGCACCCGTAGGGGCCAGGTAAGGCGATCCGACGGCCAGGTCGACGGCGGCGGTGCCGTAGGCGAAGGTGGTGTGTGCTTCGTGGCTCAACCCGCCTGCCTCCACGCGCGCCGCCAGGTCGTGCCAATCGGGCGTCATAGGTCCCGGTGCCGGCACGGCGACGGTCTGGACGCCCGCCGTCAGCGCGAGCGTGGCGTTGACGACGGGTACGTCGTCCACCAGCAGCGTGAGATCGGCATCGGTCGGTGCCGTAGCAAAGACCGTGAGCGAGGCGGTCACCGGGTCAGTGACATGGGCATACGTCTCGTGGTCGGTGCGCACACCCACGACGGTGACGCTGCCCACGTCGAAGGTCTCTGACCCGGCGGCGTACACGTATTCGGCGTCATCGGCATCTGCGATCAGGTAGACCAACAGGTGCGGCCCGGACCACGCACTGAGCGAAGCCGAAGTGTGGGCCGTGGAGAGCGGCAGCACAAGGGTGACGTGGTTGTTGAGCACGTCTCGCAGCGAGATGGTTTCTGTGATGCCCTCGTTCCGTGCCCCATCGGGGTAGACGAGCCAGGCCCACAAGCTTGCGTCGAGATCGTGCGTCGAGGCGATGGTCAGATCGGCCCGCACCTCATCGTCCGGATCATAGGGCAGTCCGTTCAACCGTGCCTCGGCGACGCGCACCCACGGCGCGTCCACGTCGAAGGGGACGCTGCGCTGCCCCCCCTCTGGCTCCCCCCCACCAGGGGGGAGAAGGGTATAGTCGACGGTGTAGGTACCGCGCGCCAGGTCATCGGGCACGGTGAACTGGAAGCTCGTATCGCTGCCGGTCAGGTCGATGGTGGCCGTATAGCCCGGCGCGCTGACGACCAGGGGGGCCGTCGCGTCCGTCTGCACCGTGACGTGTACCGTGT
>Ga0307420_1000678_pt1 | contig 15354 bp, 15 predicted proteins | sample SalMarWE160240MG_2_FD_202167 | JGI IMG/M metagenome (GOLD analysis project Ga0307420, IMG submission 202167) | Salt marsh sediment microbial communities from the Plum Island Ecosystem LTER, Massachusetts, United States - WE1602-40 | ecosystem: Environmental > Aquatic > Marine > Intertidal zone >... | reverse complement strand
GGGTTTGATAAGCTGTTCCGCACTACCAAGGATGATGAGGTGTTGCTTACTAAGTTAGAGGAAAGCGAGGCTGGGAAGAAGTGGCTTAAGGGATACTATGAGTTCCTTGAGGTTCATGGCTGGCGCACTGAGCGTATGCTTGACTGGGCGACTCCGAGCTGGATTGAAAAGCCGAGCCTTGGCATACCGCTGATAAAAGTAGCTATAACTAGCGGTGGCACTTATACCATAGAAGAGAGAAGGGAAAAGGCTGTCAGGGAGAGGAGGGAGGTGGAAAAGGAGGTATTGGGCAGGGTGTCGGCAGAGCAGAGGGGGTGGTTTGAGGCCTTGATGAAGGCTGCCCAGAAGGCTGGGTACTGGAGTGAGGACCATAACTACTACCTCGACCTTTACTGTAATGGGGTGGGGCGGTGGATAACCAGGGAAATCGGGCGGCGTTTTGCTGAGGCCGGTGTTATCGATGACCCCGAGGATGTCTATTTCCTGGTTGCCGATGAGGTAGAGAAGGCGTTAATACCAATGGGGAAGAACAAACTGCACCACCAGGTAGACGTGCGGAAGAAGGAATGGCAAGGCTATCTTAAGGTTGCTCCCAAGTCCTACTATGGAAATGTGGAGATGGTACAGGAAATATTGAGAAAAGACCCGGTAATAAGTGTCGCCACTTCGGTTCCTATCGTCAGGAAAGATGTAAAGGCTGACCTCTATGGTGCTGCCTCATCCCCCGGGGTGGTGGAGGGAATTGCCCGCGTAATAGTGACTGAGAACAAGTTAGCTGAGCTTAAATCCGGAGAGATTCTGGTGGCACCGGGAACGAGTGCGCCGTGGACTCCGGCTTTCGAGATAATCAAGGGTGTCGTCACCGATGGCGGCGGCGCTCTGTCTCACGCTGTCATTCTGGCCCGGGAGTATGGTATTCCGGCTGTTATCGGCTGCCTTGACGCAACCAAGAAGATTAAGACTGGCGATAGGGTGAAGGTTGACGGCGACCTTGGCGTGGTCTATATTTTGCGGTAATTTTAGAATTAACCTCACGTAATAAGCGTTTCTGGGTCTTTAGGAGAGCATGGTGTCTGAGAAGTTGGTGCTCTGGTTTGAGGAAGTGGGCAAAGATGACGGAGAGCTGGTGGGCAGAAAGTGCGCTAACCTGGGCGAGATGGCCAGGATTGGGTTGAGGGTTCCCCCTGGATTTGCCCTTTCGGTCGAAGCCTACAAAGATTTTATGAGTATGACCGGCGCTTTCGATGAGATACGTAAATACCTGGCTAAGTCTAAGCCTAAAGACCTGAAGCAGTGTAAACAAGCGAGTGTCGATATACGCCGGATTATTCAGTCGAAGACTGTGCCCGAGAAGATAGAGAAGGCAATATTCTCACACTATAATGAGCTGAGCCGCCGGTGCCATACCGATGAAGTTGCTGTGTCAACACGTTCGGCTGGTCTATTAAGCCACCCCGGGCAGTATGAGACCTATCTTAATGTGGTTGGGGGGCCAGCTCTGGTGGATAAAATCAGGCTGGTGTGGGCCAGCACCTTTAACCCCCGCTCCCTGGCTTTTAGAAGTCGAAAGAAGATGCCGCTGGAGAGCGACCCTATCGGGGTGGCCGTGCAGGAGATGGTGAAGGCTCGTGCTGCCGGGGTTATCTTCACGGCTGAGCCCAACACTGGCGATAGCTCCAGGATGATAATCGAGGGTAACTGGGGATTGGGTGAAAGCGTGGTCGGCGGTGAGTCGACACCGGACATTTATATCCTGGATAAAAAGAGTCTGAAAATACTGGAAAAGAAACTGGGGCCGAAGTCCAGATATGTGACCTTTAAAAAGGGCGGGGTGATAGAAAAGAAAGCTCCGCCAGATAAAAGCGGCCAGTTCTGTTTGAGCGACGAGGAGGCCAGGGAAATAGGGAAGTTGGGCAAGGTGCTGGAGAAGCATTTTAGCGAAGCTCAAGATGTGGAATGGGCTGTAGAAGAGGGCAAGCCGTTCCCGGAAAGTATCATTCTGTTACAGACGCGGGCCGAGATTATCGCCCAGAATAAGACACCCATTGACCAGATTGTGGACTTAATGCTTAACCGGTTCTCAAGAGGGGTTGGCTATGATGGGGGCAAGATGTAACCGCCCTCCGGGGCTTTATACTTAAAGCTACTGCCCGGATATCTTATCGATAGAGCCCCTTAAACCCCTTACCAGTTCAGTCAGCGAAGCGAAATCGTTCTCCTTCTCCATAAGCTGAACTATGCGGCTGCCCACAATTACCCCATCGGCAATCCGGGCTATCTGCCCTGCCTGCTCCGGGGTGGATATGCCAAAGCCGACGCATAGGGGCTGGGCAGTTGCATTCCTTACTCTGGTCACAAATGCCTCCAAATCCGCTGGCACTCTGTCCCTGGCCCCGGTAACCCCGGTTACTGAAACCAGGTAGATAAATCCTCGCGACCTCTGAGCGGCCAGCCTGATGCGCTCGCCGGTGCTGGTTGGAGCCAGGAGGTAGATGAGGTCAAGCCCCTGCTTCTGGCTGACGGTTTCAAGCTCTGAGCCTTCATCGGGGGGCAGGTCGGGGATGATTAATCCGGAAACGCCGGCGCCGGAGCAGGCGGAACAGAATTTATCTAGTCCGTAGCTGAAGACGGGATTATAATAGGTCATGAACACCAGCGGTATATCAACCTTCTGACTTAGCTGCCCGGCCAGCTCAAGGCAGAGCCGGGGGGTTACGCCGTTCTGCAGGGCGTGAAAGCTGGACTTCTGTATGGTTACCCCGTCGGCCAGGGGGTCGGAGAAGGGTATCCCCAGCTCTATAATGTCGCAGCCGCTATCGGCCAGGAGAGGGACTACCTTAAGGGTGGCCTCAATGGAGGGGTAGCCGACGGTAACATAGGCGATGAGGGCTTTATGCCCCGGCGGGCTGAAGGCAGAAGCGATTTTGCTCATAGCTTCACCCCCAGCGCTTGGGCTACTATGTCCATGTCTTTATCGCCGCGCCCGGAGAGGTTGACCACGATGGTTTTATCTTTCTCCAGCGAGCCGGCCATTTTAGCTGCATAGAATATGGCGTGAGCCGGTTCCAGGGCCGGGATGATCCCCTCGGTCTTGCAGAGCAGCTTAAAGCCATCAAGGGCTTCCTGGTCAGTTACCGCCACATAGGTGGCCCGCCCGATGTCCTTGAGGTAGCTGTGTTCGGGCCCGACGCCGGGATAGTCCAAACCGGCGGAGATGCTGTGTGTTTCTCTAATCTGCCCGTCTTTGGTCTGTAGGACGTAAGATTTTGTCCCGTGGAGTACTCCGACTGTTCCCGCCATCAGCGGGGCGGCATGTTCGCCGGTTTTAATCCCCCTCCCCGCCGCCTCCACGCCGATAAGATTGACCTCCTTATCGTTTAAAAAGGAGTAAAAAATGCCGATGGCGTTGCTGCCGCCGCCGACGCAGGCGATGATATAGTCGGGGAGGCGGCCGGATTTATCCAGAATCTGCTGCCTGGTCTCTTTACCGATTACCGATTGAAAGTCTCGCACCATTACGGGGTAGGGGTAGGGGCCGACTGCCGAGCCCAGGAGATAGTAAGTATCGGGGTTGGTCACCCAGTCCCTTATTGCCTCGTTGATGGCATCCTTAAGGGTGCGGCTGCCCCCGTGTACAGGTATAACCTCAGCGCCCATCAGCCTCATGCGGAAGACATTCAGGGACTGGCGGCGCACGTCCTCCTCACCCATATAGACGATGCAGTCCAGTCCCAGCTTGGCACAGACGGCGGCGGCGGCCACACCGTGCTGGCCGGCTCCGGTTTCGGCAATAATCCTCCGCTTACCCATTCTCCGGGCGAGAAGGCCCTGTCCCAGGGCATTATTGATTTTATGGGCGCCGGTGTGGGCCAGGTCTTCCCTTTTGAGGAAAATGCGGGCGCCGCCGCAATTTTCGGTCAGCCTTTCGGCCAGGTACAGCGGCGTTGGCCTGCCCGAATAGTCACGGGACAGCGCCTCAAATTCAGACCAGAAGGCTTTGTCAGCCTTGATTTCTTTGTAGGCAGTTAACAGTTCATCCAGGACGGGCATGAGGGTCTCGGGGACAAACTGCCCCCCGTAGTCCCCGAAGTAGCCTCTTTTATCAGGTAACATCATATCCCCCCTATTATCCTAAGGCTGTGACTTGATATAAGCACTGAAATTGCGTTTCATCTCGTCTATATGGTCACCGCCGAATTTCTCCGTCATTGCCTGCCCCAGAACCAGAGCCAGCATCGCTTCCGAGATAACGCCGGCGCGGGGGACGGCGCAGATATCCGACCTTTCCACCGTGGCTGGTGCCGGGCGGCGGGTGGCGATATCCACCGTTTTTGCCGGGTTCCCCAGGGTTGAGATGGGTTTATGGTAGACACGGCAGACGATGTCCTGGCCGTTGCTCATGCCGCCTTCTATTCCCCCCATATTATTGCTCTGACGGGCAAAGTGGCCATCCTTATAGGCAATCCGGTCCTGGAACTCGGAGCCGCTCGTAGCTACCCCGGCAATGGCGTTGCCTATCTCCACCGCCTTCACCGAGGGGATGCTCATCAGGGCTTGAGCGAGCCTGCCGTCAAGACGGCGGTCGTAGTGCATAACGCTTCCCAGCCCCACCGGGACGCCGGTGGCGATAACCTCGACCACCCCGCCCAGGGTATCCTTTTTATTGCCAGCTTCTAAGATTGCCTGTTTCATTTTCTGCGAGGTTTCCCGGTCTATGCACCTTATATCGGGGTCGGTTTCAAAGACTTTAGCGACTTTTTCGAAATCATAGGGGTGGTGGGTTAATTTTATCTCTCCTATCTGGACGGTGTGGCTGGCTAGCCTGATGCCGAACTCGGCTAGCATCTGCCTTAAGACCGCCCCCGCCATAACCCTGCCTGCCGTCTCCCGGGCGCTGGCTCTTTCCGAGATATTCCTGATGTCGTCCTGTCTGTACTTCAAAGCGCCGGCTAAATCAGCGTGGCCGGGGCGGGGCCTGGTTATCTTGGCCGCCGGCTTTTCGATTTCCTCAATGCTCATCTCCTCCTGCCAGTTGGTAAAGTCCAGGTTCCTGACTATCAGCGTGATAGGGCTGCCCAGCGTTTTGCCGTAGCGGATACCGGAGAGGATGCTCACCTTGTCCTCTTCAATTAGTCCCCGGCCACCGCGGCCGGAATCGGAGTGTCTTAGTTTCAGGTCACGGTTAATATCCTCAATGCGGACGCTGACTCCGGCGGGCATTCCCTCGATAATGGTGACGCAGGCCGGGCCGTGAGATTCACCGGCGGTCAAAATGCGCAGCATCACTACCTCCTTCCAAAGCCTGAGTCAGGGCAGGTTCCATGGCCGGTAACGGGCCTTTAAGCCCGGTAAAGAGCTCAAATTGCTTTACCGCCTGATAGAGCAGCATCTTATAGCCATAAACAATGGCACATCCCTTCTCTCGGGCTTCAATTAGCAGTCTGGTCTCTCTGGGATTATAGATAATATCAAAGACGGTGAGCCGGTTATGAAGAAGGTCTTTAGGGATGATTGACTGGTTTACTTCAGGCCACATGCCGACCGGGGTGGCGTTTATCAGGATATCCGCCGAGGCGATTTCAGCCAGCTTTTTAAAGTCCCCGTAGCCTTCGGCGTTAACTTTTTCAGCCAGCTTTCTGGCTTTGTCCTCCGTCCGGTTTAAGACCACCAGCTTAACCCCCTTTTTCTTAAGCCCGACGGCGATGGCCAGGGCGGCACCGCCACCGCCGATAAGTACCGCTTTTTTACCGCTAAGCGTGGTCACTGCCTCTAACGCCTGTAAGGCGCCGTCGCCATCTGTATTATAGCCGGTTAAGATGCCGTCATCATTGACGACGGTGTTGACGGCGCCGATTTCCTCGGCCAGCGGGTCGAGTTTATCAAGGTATTTTATAGCGCTGACTTTGTGGGGGATGGTAACGCTTGCTCCCCTAATCCCCAGCCCCCTTATACCCTCTATCGCCCGCTTTATATCGCTCACCCGGAATGATACGTAGGCGTAGTTGATGCCCAGCGCCTGATACCCGGCATTATGGATTAACGGCGAAAGCGAGTGCTCCACCGGGTCGCCGATAAGGCAACATATTTTGGTATTAGCGTCAATCACCGGTGAACCCCCGTACCGCCAGCAGGTTTATAACCAGGTCGGCTACTTCTTCCGGCGTTTTGTTTTCGGTGTTGATGGTCAAATCGGCGGCCTGCTGGTAGAGCGGTTTTCGTTCTTTAAAGGTTATCTCCATATCCTCCCGCCGGCTCCTGCCCTCGACCAGCGGCGGCCGGTCGGTATCTTCTCCGGTACGGCTGACCAGGGTATCAACGCCGGCTTGCAGCCAGACCAGTATCCCGCTTTTTTTAAGTTTAATAATATTATTCTCTCTGGTCACCACCCCGCCCCCGCTGGCATTGATGACATTATCCCGCCCGGCTACCTCGCCGGTTAGTTCTTCTTCTATGTCCCTGAATTTCCCCCACCCGTATTTTTCCACAATCTCGGGGATGCTAAGCCCCGCCTTACGGGTGATAAGCTCGTCCATCTCAATAAGCTCTCTGCCCATTTTTTGGGCCAGGATTTTGCCCACCGTGGTCTTTCCCGAGCCCCTCATGCCAATCAGGACGATGTTCATGCTAGCTCCTCGATTTTTGGCCCTAAACCTGCCAGGTCGCTAAAGAAGCGGGGGTAGGACTTGCTCACCGCCTCGGCGCCGTTAATGATGGAGTTGCCTTCGGCAAAGAGGGCGGCAATAGCCAGGCTCATGGCCATGCGGTGGTCATTGTGGGTTTCAATTTCAGCGCCCCGGGGCTTTCCGCCGTAGATTACCATGCTATTATCGGTCACATCCACTCTTATTCCCATCTTAGCCAGCTCAGCGGAGGTATCGCCGAGGCGGTCGCTCTCCTTGAATTTTAGATGACCGATATTGGTTATTTCCGTTTTACCCCGGGCATAGGCGGCGACCACCGCCACCGTCTGGACAAGGTCGGGATAATCACCCATGTCTATGGTAACACCTTTCAGCTCATCACGGCGGGAAACCGCCACCTGCTCTTTCTGATTTACAACCGGGCACCCCATCGCTGACAGGATGTCCAAAAGGCTTTTATCGCCCTGCGCGGAGCCGGCTTTTATATTTTTTACCGTTACCGGCTTGCCGCCAATGGCGCCGGCGGCTAAGAAATAAGCGGCCGAGGAGTAGTCACCCTCTATACGGTAGCGCTTTCCCTTATATATCTGGCTGCCTTTTACTAAAAACTCTTTATAATCTTGGTTGGCTGCCTCAACGCCGAATTCCCGCATGATATTAAGGGTTATATCTATATATGGTTTAGAGCTAAGCTCATTAGTTACTTTGATGGCAAGGCCGTTTTCGGTATAAGGGGCAACCATGAGCAGGGCGCTGATATGCTGGGAGCTTACCCCGCCAGAAACAGTGACCTCCCCTCCGCTGAGCTTACCCCCCTGGATTTCAATAGGCGGGCATCCGTTGTTTCCCAGTGAGCGGGCGCTGGCCCCCAGGCTTTTTAGTGCCGAGAGCAGGTCGCCTACCGGGCGCTGGCGCAGCCGGCTATCTCCATCAAGGATGACCTTCGTTTGGGCTAAAGCCGCCAGCGGAGCAACCATGCGGATGGTGCTCCCTGAGTTGCCGGCAAAAATCTTTCCTCCGCTGGCGGCGACCCTGATTTGGCCGCCGGTGCCGTTGATTTTTAGCCGGTCGCTCCCCAGTTCAATATCGGCGCCCAGGGAGCGGCAGGCATTAACAGTGTAGAGGGTGTCATCCGACAGCAGGGGGCTTTCGATAATGCTCTCCCCTGTTGCCAGCGAGGCCAGTATAACCGCCCGGTGGGTATAGCTCTTGGAGGGCGGCGCCGTGACCTCTCCCGTCACCGATGATGGGGTTATCCTTATTTTCACTTTTTCTTCCGGCTCCTGATATGTTCGGCCAGGGCTTCCAGTCCCACTAAATAGCTCTTTGTTTTAAGGCCGCTAATCTGTTTAATAACCACGTCTGAAATAACCGATATTTTACGCCACTCTTCACGGGCCTGGATGTCTGACAGGTGCACCTCGACCACGGGCAGTCCCGAATCGGCCAGGGCGTCATGGAGGGAGTAGCCGTAGTGGGTCAGGGCGCCGGGGTTAATCAGGATGCCGTCGGCTCCGCTGGTTTTCTGCTGGATAAAGTCGATAATAGCACCCTCATGGTTGGACTGGAAGAAAACCAGTTCGCAGCCCAGCGCCCTGCCTTTTTCGGTGAGTTTCTGCTCTATTGCTGCCAGGCTATCGGTGCCGTAGTGTTCCTTGTTTCTTTTGCCCAGCATATTAAGATTGGGGCCGTTAATTACCAGTATTCTCATCGGCATATCTCCATAAGGGCTTTTCTGACCACGTCATCCGCCACCGGCTGGTTGGTTACCCCGTTGCCGATGCCTTCCAGCAGCACCCAGCCGGTCTGCCCCCGGGTTGTTTTCTTGTCAAAGCGGATTACCGCAATTAAATCATCGGGTCTTACCCCCTGGCAGCGGGTGGGCAGGCCGAACCGTTCCAGCAGGCCTTCAATTTTACTAATATGGCTCCGGTCAAGCATGCTGACCTGTGCGCTTATTCTGGCGGCGGCCGCCATCCCGATAGATACCGCCTCGCCGTGACTCAGCTCCTTCAGTTTGGTGGCGGCTTCCAGGGCGTGGCCGACGGTATGGCCGAAGTTCAGTATGGCTCGCTGGCCGGTTCGCTCCGTCTCGTCCACCTCTACGATGCCGGCTTTCAAACGGCAGCAAAGCATAACAATATCCTGCAGCTCAGCCGTATTAAGCTCCCCCTCTTTCTTTTGGTCAAGAAGGCGGAATAGCTCCTCGTCCATGGCTGCACCGTACTTTATCACCTCGGCTAGGCCGTTTCGCATCTCGGCGGGGGGTAAAGACTTGAGAAGGGTGACATCGCTGATGACGGCGGTTGGCTGGTAGAAGCTGCCGACCATGTTCTTCTTGCCGCCGAAGTTTACCCCCACCTTACCGCCGATGCTGCTGTCCACCTGGGCGAGCAGGGTGGTGGGCAGCTGAATATAGTCAATGCCCCGGAGGTAGCTGGCGGCGATATAGCCGGCCACATCGCCGACCACCCCTCCCCCCAGAGCACATATAAGACCCTTGCGGTCTAAATTATTTTCCAGCAGGAATTTATACCCCCGCTCCACCGTCTTAAGCGACTTGGCCCTCTCCCCCGCCGGCAGGGTGAGCAAAGAGACCTTCTTGCCCGTTGCCTCCAGCGCTTTTATCGACCTCTGCCCGTAAAGCTTAAGGATGGTCTTATCGGTAAGCAGGGCAATGCCGGAATATTCGCTGAAGTCAAAATAATCCCCAAGTTGGTTTATAATGCCGTTACCGACAACAATCGGGCAGCGCCTGGCCGTCTCCAGTTTGATGACGTATTCTGCCGTGCTTTCTTTTCCGTTCATCTGACTAAACCCTCTATCTCCTTCATCAGCTCGCCGAACTGCTCCGGGTATAATGACTGCATCCCGTCGGAGAGGGCACGCAGCGGGTCGTGGTGCACCTCCACCAGCAGGCCGTCGGCGCCGACGGCGATAGCTCCTTTTGACAGGGGGATAACGTAGTCGCGTTTGCCGGCGGCATGGCTGGGGTCAACGATGATAGGCAGAGGGCTGGATTCCTTGATTGAAGGGATAGCGCTCAAATCTAGGGTATTTCTGGTGTTATCGGAGAAGGTGCGTATTCCCCGTTCACACAGGATAACCTGGTTATTCCCCTCCGAGCTGATATATTCCGCTGACATAAGAAGCTCTTCGATTGTTGCCGCAAAACTGCGCTTGAGCAGGACTGGTTTAGAGGAATGACCGGCCCGGCGCAGCAGGGAGTAGTTATGCATGTTCCTGGCGCCGATCTGGATAATATCGGCGTATTTTTCCACCAGTTCAATATTGGTGTGGTCAGTAGCCTCGGTTACGATGAGCAGGCCGGTTTCCTGGCGGACCTTGGCCAGTATCTTTAAGCCCTCCTCGCCCAGCCCCTGAAAGCTGTAGGGTGAGGTTCTGGGTTTGAAGGCGCCCCCGCGGAAGACCTGGGCGCCAGCTTTTTTCACTAAATGGGCGATGGTCAGTGCCTGTTCTTCGCTTTCTACGGCGCAGGGCCCGGCCATTATTACCGGTTTACCTCCGCCGATCTTGATATCGCCAACGGCGATAACCCTTGCCTCCGGATGCGTCTCCCGGCTGACCAGTTTATAGGGCTTGGTTACCCGGATGGTCTCCTTTACGCCCTCCAGGACCAGAAGCCGTGAGTCATCAACCGGCCCCTGGTTGCCGATAATGCAGATAGCCGTACGCTGGGCGCCGGGCATGGGCACGCCGCGGTAACCCATGTTCTCTATTTCATTAATGATTGCCTGAACCTGCGCCTCGGTGGCATCGTTTTTCATCACTACCAACATCTTTCCGTTCCTCCTTTGACTAGTCCGCCGACCGGACGGCCTGGATAAAATCCCTGATTTTTTTGACGTCTTTAACCCCCCCGCTCTCCACCCCGCTGGAGACATCAACCCCCCAGGGCCTTAAGCTTGATACCACCTCCCCCACGTTTTGGGGTTTTAGCCCGCCGGCGATGATGACCGGATATTTGGCTACAGCCCGTCGGGCTGTCTCCCAGGCGAAGGCTTTTCCCGTCCCCCCGTACTTTTGCTCAACGAAAGTATCCAGCAGGTAGAGGGGAGAGCGGGAACCCAGTGCCCGTTGCCCCTCCTCCAGGTGGGTTAGTAGCCCCTCCTCCCCCAGCTTATTAGATATATGTATTGCCTTTATCACCGGTTTTTCGATTTGCCGGCAGTACTCCCAGCTCTCGTCACCGCTGAGTTGCACCCAGTCCAATCCGCAGAAAGCAGCCACCGTATTTACCGTAGCCGCGGGCATGTTGACGAATACCCCCACCGCCGGCAGGTTATGTTCTTTGACCACGGCCACTATCTCCCGCGCCTTCTCATGCGTAACCTGCCGGGGGCTGGGGGCGAAGACCACCCCGATAAGGTCGGCCCCGGCCTCTATTGCCGCCCGGGCATAAGCAACCCCGGTAATGCCGCATATCTTAATTTTGGTCAAAGCAGCTCCTTTATCTTGGCCGCCACGTCATCGGCGGTAACCAGCGCCTCGCCAACAAGTATGGCGTTAACCTTCCATTCCTTTAGCTTCTGCACCTCGTCCCGCCCATTTATGCCGCTTTCGCTGACCACTACCCGGCCCCGGGGGATGGGGGGGCGAAGCTGTTTGGTGACATTTATGTTTACCTTCATGGTATCAAGGTCACGATTATTAATACCGATTATTCGGGCGCCACAGGCCAGCGCTTTTTCGAGGTCATTCTGGCTGTGCACTTCAACCAGGCACTGCATTCCCAGAGCGTGGCTCAGCGAGAGCAGTTCCCCGAGTTCGAAGTCATCTAATATGGCCACAATCAGCAGCACGGCGTCGGCTCCCCAGGCGCACGATTCAAATATCTGGTAGGGCGCCAGGATAAAGTCTTTCCTTAATAGGGGAATATCGGGTAAGGCGCGCTTAATGGCTTCAAGGTCTTCCCTGCTCCCCCCGAAATAGCGCGACTCGGTAAGCACCGATATAGCCGCCGCCCCGCACCGGGCATAGGTGCCGGCCAGCTTAACCGGGTCCAGGTCGGGGCATAATGCTCCCCGGGAAGGCGACGCCCGCTTGACCTCGGCGATTAAACGGAGGCTATCCCCGCTAAGAGCCGCCGCCATATCCAGGGGCAAAGGCCTTTCCATAATGGCCGCCCTGAGCTCGGGCAGGGGGATGGTTTCCTGCCTCTGTTTTAGCTCTTCCTGCTTTTCGGCAACAATCTTATCTAGAAACATGGCTCTTAACCGTAGCTCTGGCTTAGTGTAACTAGCTTTTCCAGTTTGTCCAGCGCCCGCCCGCTGTCTATTGTTTCCCGGGCGAGCTCGGCGCCTTCCTTCAGGGCGGGCAGCCCTGAGCGATTTTTAGTGCGCTGACTGATCGTTATGCCGGCGGCGGCGTTCATCACCACGGCGTCTCTTCTCGGCCCCTTCTCCCCCTCCAGCACCGCGCGCAGTATGGCGGCGTTCTCCCGGGGGGTGCCCCCCAGCAGTGTTTCTGCTCCGGCGGCTGCCAGCCCGAAGTCTTGGGGTGATACCTGATAGTCGGTTATCTTACCGTCCTTTAGTTCCCAGACCCGGGACTGGCCGGCCACTGAAATTTCATCCATTCCGTTCAGGCTGTAGACTACCAGGGCGTGCTTTGAGCCCAGGCGCTGGAGTACCTGAACCAGCTTTTCCCCGAGTTCTTCACTGGGCACGCCCAGAACCTGAGACTGGGCCAGCGCCGGGTTGGTCAGCGGGCCGATGATATTAAATATAGTGCGTATGCCAATCTCGCGCCTGGGGGCAGCGGCGAACTTCATTGCCGGGTGGAAGAGGGGGGCAAACATGAAGCCGATGCCTACCTTTTCCAGGCAGTCTTTCACCTGGCCGGCATCAAGTTCAATTTTTACCCCAAGCGCTTCTAAAACATCGGCGCTGCCGCACTGGCTGGTAATGGCCCGGTTGTTGTGCTTGGCTACCTTTATTCCAGCGCCGGCAGCAACAAAGGCGGCGGTGGTGGAAATATTAAAGCTCCGGGAGTTATCGCCTCCGGTGCCGACAATATCAATCACCGGGTCGGTGGTCTTTACCCGGACTGATTTAGCCCGCATGACGCTGGCCAGCCCGGCAATCTCATCGGCGGTCTCCCCCTTTATTCTCAGGGCGGTGACGAAGGCGCCGAACTGGGCGGGGGTTACCTGCCCGGTGGTCATCTTCTCCATCACGCCGGACGCCTGCTCCATACTAAGGGACTGCCCCGAAATCAATAGGCTGATAGCTTCCTTAATCATGACGAGCCGCCTCCTTGGTTAAGAAATTCCTTAATATATCCTTCCCGGCGTGGGTCATAAAAGATTCCGGGTGGAACTGCACCCCCTCCACCGGGTGCTGGCGGTGGCGGAGCCCCATAATTGTTTTATCTTCGGTCCAGGCGGTTACCTCTAAACAGTCCGGCAGTCTCTCAGCTGACACCATTAGTGAGTGATAACGGATGGCGGGGAAGGGATTGGGCAGGCCGCCGAAAACGCCGGTGTTATTATGATAGACCAGAGATGACTTACCGTGCATAATTTGCCGGGCCGGGCCAAAGGCACCTCCGTAGCTGTATCCGATACACTGGTGCCCCAGGCAAACGCCGAGGACGGGCACTCTGGCGCTAAAGTGCCGGATGACATCGTTGGATATGCCGGCATTCAAAGGGGTGGAGGGGCCGGGTGATATTACGATGCGCTCCGGGTTCATAATTTCAATCTCGTCCAGCGTTATTTTATCGTTGCGGACTACCCGCACCTCTTCCCCCAGCTCACTTAAGTACTGGAACAGGTTATAGGTAAAGCTATCATAATTATCTATCAGCAGAAGCATAGGTCATCTCCGTAGCCTCGGCCTGCTCAATGGCGTTCAGCAAGGCCCGGGCCTTGTTCATGGTTTCCTCATATTCCCGCGCCGGTACGCTGTTATAGACAATGCCGGCGCCAGCCTGGACATGGGCTGTGCCGTCGGTCATGATGATAGTCCTTATGGTTATGGCGGTATCCATACTGCCGGAAAAGCTGAAGTAGCCTACGCAGCCGGCGTAGGGGCCTCTTTTGTCAGGCTCAAGCTCAGCGATAGCCTCCATGGCGCGGATTTTGGGCGCCCCGGAGACGGTGCCGGCGGGAAAACAGGCGCGCAGGGCGTCAAAGGGGGTGAGTTCGGGGCGCAGCCTGCCTTCCACATTGGTGACCAGGTGCATGACGTGAGAGTAGCGTTCCACATCCATAAGCTCGCTGACCTTAACTGTCCCAGGCAGGCTCACACGCCCGATGTCGTTGCGCCCCAGGTCTACCAGCATTATGTGCTCGGCGCGCTCCTTTTCGTCATTGCGGAGCTCTTTTTCCAGTCGGGCATCCTCAAGATTGGTCTTCCCTCTTGGCCTTGTCCCGGCCAGGGGGCGGGTGGTCACCGTGCCGTTTACCGCTCTTACCAGGATTTCGGGGGAGGAGCCGATGAGTTGGAAGTCCTTTAAGTCCAGTAAGAACATATAGGGCGAGGGGTTGATGCCCCGCAGGGCCCGGTAGATTTCAAAGGGATGGGCGTTGGTGCGCCGGCTCAGGCGCTGGGAGAGCACAATCTGGATGGTTTCGCCCTCGGTTATATATTGCCTTGCCTTCTCGACATTGGCCTCAAATTCTTCTCTAGTGAGGTTGGAAGAGATTTCGGCAGGTTGTGCCGGTGTGTCTGCTATCAGGTGCTGGGGGTTTTTGAGGGGTTGGGCGAGTCTGTTTACTAATTCTTCTAGCTTCTCTATTGCTGCCTGGTAGTTGCTGTCGGCGTCGCCATCGGGGCGGGCGTGGCTTACGATTTTGATTTTATTAGCAGCATGGTCGAAGATGAGCATGGTATCAATGAGCATGAACACTGATTCGGGCAGAGCTAGGGGGTCGGAATCTGGTGAGGGGAGTTCTTCTAAGCGCCGTATCGTTTCGTAGGCAAGGTAGCCGACGGCGCCGCCGCAGAAATCAGGCAGTCCGCTTGCCGGTACCAGCCTGTGCTTGTTCATTTCCTCGGCGATGAGGTTAAGGGGGTCGGCCTTGTCCCCCTCCCTGGTGCTGAGCACCCGGTAAGGCTCGGTGCCGATAAAGCTGTAGCGAGCCGCCTGTTTGCCGCCTTCCACGCTCTCCAGGAGGAAGGAATAACCGCCGTGTTTCACCTTTAAGTAAGCGGAAACCGGCGTATCCTCACCCGCTGCAACCTCGCGGTAGACGGGCACCAGATTTCCTCTCTTTCCCAGTGCTTTAAATTTTTCCAGTGTTGGATGGTACACAGTAAACTTAACTCCTTTTCCCCAAAAAAATAACCTCTCGCCCATAGGGGCGAGAGGTTAATCCTCCGCGGTGCCACCCTAATTGATTGCCATTCCTGACAACCATCTCTTTTCAGGTACAGCCTTAATATTTAAGGCGATACCCTGGGCTCTGTTAACGGTGCCCCTCCGGCAAAGCCTACTTGGCAATCCCTTTCGGTTTGCGGCTCCCGAGTCCATTCAGCCCCGGCGCTGGCGCCGGCTCACACCACAGGGCCCAGAAAAATCTCTGATTTTCCCGGGAGCCCTTACCCGGCTCTCTTTAGTCCCGCTTGGAGCCTACTAGTCTCGTTCTCAGCCTTTATTCTATATTCAGTTTGGGGCAAGTATACATAATTACTCATTTTTTGTCAAGTAGGCTGGCTAGTACCTTTGTAGTATTGGTGGACAGCAG
>Ga0307420_1000673_pt1 | contig 15437 bp, 13 predicted proteins | sample SalMarWE160240MG_2_FD_202167 | JGI IMG/M metagenome (GOLD analysis project Ga0307420, IMG submission 202167) | Salt marsh sediment microbial communities from the Plum Island Ecosystem LTER, Massachusetts, United States - WE1602-40 | ecosystem: Environmental > Aquatic > Marine > Intertidal zone >... | reverse complement strand
GCTGACTAAGCCGAACGTGATAAGCAGCATCACGGGCAGGGCTGCAAGATAAGTTATAGGATCCGCTTTTATCCCTAAAAGTAAGGCGAGAAAGAACACGATTGTACCTTGAATCAGGGCGTCGGTGCTGTCGCCAATCATTTTTCCCAAGAAAATGGACACACGCGAAACGGGTGCCACTAAGATTTCTTTCATGAAACCGAACTCTTTGTCCCAGATGACGGATATGCCCATGAACATGGAGGTGAAAAGCAGCGCTTGCCCGATGATGCCTGGAAAAATGTACTCCTGATAGTTAAGTCCGCCTATCTGACCGGAAAACCGCACGCCGGTGCCGAATATGACTAGCCAGAGCAGCGGCTGGAAGAAGCTGCTAACTATGCGGATGCGGTCTCGCAGGTACCGTTTGACCTCGCGGAACCACAGTGTGTAAAAACCTCTGAGTTCGGTCATCTGATTCTTCTCCTTTTTATGGCTGATATGCCATGTGGTTCTCTGCTGTTGTCCGAGCGTATGGTTCTGCCCGTGTAATGCAGGAACACGTCTTCAAGGTTCGGTTCCCGCAGCGATATGGATTCGATGAAAATCTTGTTCTGCGTTGCCGTGTCCACTATTCTCGGCAGCATGCTTTTCCCGTTCTTCACCGTCACCTCAACGGTTCCGTTAACCGTGTGAGTTTGGGTTAGCCCCATTTTTTCCTTAACCAACGACACAACGGCGTCAGGATTGGCGGCTTTAATGATGACCACGTCGCCTTCCAGCGTGTCTTTCAGTTCAGATGGCGTGTCGAGAGCGATTATTTTGCCGTAGTCCATTATGGCTATGCGGTCGGAAAGCCTGTCCGCTTCGTCCATGTAGTGCGTGGTTAAGACAACGGTTATGTCGTGGGTTTCCTTCAACTCGCGAATGTACGTCCACACGTGATCTCGCGTCTGCGGGTCAAGCCCTATAGTTGGCTCATCCAGAAAAAGCACCTTGGGATAATGAATAAGCCCGCGTGCAAGTTCTAGCCTGCGCCGCATCCCACCCGAGTAAGTTCGCATGAGATCATCCACCCTGTCTTCCAGCTCCACTAATTTCAGGACGCTGTCGATGCGGTTTTTCTGTTCACCCGCGGGAACGCCGTAAAGGTTTGCATGCATGAAAAGGTTTTCTCGCCCAGTTAGCCTATCATCAATGCTTGGGTCTTGGAAGACTATGCCTATTGACTTGCGCACCTGCATGGATTCCTTAACAATGTCGAAACCGTTGACTTTCGCAGTGCCAGATGTTGGCTTTAAAATGGTGCACAGCATAGATATGGTGGTGGTTTTTCCTGCGCCGTTCGGTCCAAGCAAGGCAAAAATCTCGCCAGACTCTACACTGATGTCAAGCTGGTCAACTGCGGTAAGCCCGTTAAACTTTTTTGTTAGTTTGAAGGTTTCGATAATGTTAGTCATCGATTTTCTCAGCTAGGTAGCAGAGTTGCATGGACTTCGATTTAAGGTTATTTGGTGATAATGGGCTTTTGTCAAAGTTAAACAGAGGAGAAGCAGCATCCTGAATGAATTGGACGTGAAAAGCCCACGCGTTAGCCTTAAATACACTTCTCATTCCTTATTGCATTCGAGGGGTTGGATGGTGAACGGTGCCATAGCTGTTGAACTGAAAGGCGTTGTGAAAAGTTACAATGAGATTTTAGCGGTGAATCAGCTTGACTTGACCATAAACACGGGTGAAATCTTCGGACTTTTAGGACCAAATGGTTCAGGAAAGTCAACTACGCTTAAGATGCTTATGGGCTTAGTTACGCCGGACGCAGGATCAATTAGCGTGTTGGGGATTGATGTTCAAAAAGACCCTGTAGCCGTGAAGCAGCAGGTGGGTTACGTTCCCGAATCCCCGCGCCTTTACGAGTTCTTAACTGGAATCGAATACTTGGACTTCATAGGCGACATATACGCCATGAAAGCGGAAGAAAAGAAAAACAGAATCAACGAGTACCTGAAAGCTTTGCAGCTTGAGGGCCGTGAAGGAGACATGATAAACGGGTACTCGGATGGAATGAAACAGAAGGTGGCGTTGATTTCAGCTTTTCTTCACAGGCCGAAACTGTTGATTCTGGATGAGCCTTTAAGCGCTTTGGACCCACGGTCGGCACGCATCATCAAAGATTTTCTGAACCAGCTGAAAACGCAGGGCGTAACAACTATCATGTCCACGCACGTGCTGGAAATAGCTCAGGCAGTTTGCGATCGAATAGGCATTATGTATCAAGGGAAGCTGTTGGCGTTGGGTAACATGAAGGAACTCAGACAAATGTCTATGCTGCCTGATTCAGGTTTGGAAGATATTTTCTTGAAGCTCACGGGTACAGGTGACACAAGAGCCATCGTTGAGGAACTCTTGAAATGAACTGGAAAACCGTTCTCATCCTGATGCAGGTTGACAGAAAATCTGGCAGGCTCATCAGAGGGAGGAAACTCACTCGTTTCCATGAAAACCGTTTTCTAGCTTACTGGCCTTACTGGACTGCCATAGGCGTCGGGTTAGCTGCTGGATTGCTGGCTGGGGTAGTGTACAACACTGCTGCGGCGTCAGACGTGAGCGCGATAGACGACTTCAAAGACGCCGCGTTGAGCATTTTCCTCTCGCTGCCGACGCTTGTTTTGATCTATAGTGTAGTTTTCACGCTTTTCCAGCAGATTCAAAGAAGCGGCGTTCGCGCTTCATCGCAGGTGCCGTATTGGCTGCCTGTTACTTGGCAGGAGCACACTTTAGCGTCCATCTTGGCTAGCTTAATGGGTCTTCCGCTTGCCTCAGTGGTGTTCATCGCCACGGCGATTATTACGTTTTCTCCATTCGGCGGTTTGATTGTTCCCGCGGTGGCGACTTCTCTTGCGGTGTTCGCCGCTGCTTTCATGGCAAGCGCTACAACAGAGGTCTTTCGGATATTGCAGGTGAGGTTTATCGGGGCAGTTTACAAGTCTACAGGTCGAGCGGCTGTGTGGGTTAGGTTCGCCGGGTCCATGGTTTTCTTCATCGTTTTCTACATTCTTTATTTCTACGTGTTCTACGGGTCAGGCATCGTCACGTTTATCCAAAATGTAGCGTCAGTTCAGACCGTAGCGTGGTTTGTTCCGTTCGTATGGCCTGGTTTGGCTCTGTTTTACTCTTTCATAAGCAGCGAATTACTTATTGGACTGGCTTTCACGGCAGTTTCCATTCTCTTCATCGCTGGCTTGTTCCTCCTCGCTACTTCACTTAACAGGCGATTTGGGCTTTACGAGCCTCCAGCCATAACGGTTTCACATGGGGCTTACGCGCCCAAAACAGGCTTGTTAGGCAGGCTTGGCTTCTCCTCGCCAGAAGCAGCGTTAATCAGAAAAGATCTGAAAGCCTTCACGCGCCGGCGCGAGTTGATGACCATTTTCATATTCCCCATTATAATCATCATAGTGCCTTTTTTTCAGACTTTCGGATCAACGAGCGCACCAGCCCCGTTCCAGTTCTCCATTTTTTTCGCCGCTTACACTTTTGTTCTTCCAGCCGCTGCCATGGCGATGGCTCTAGGTAACTTCATGATAGGGGAAGAGGGTCAAGCGGTATGGAGAATTTTTGCCTCTCCGATTTCGGCTCGTAGTCTGGTGAAGAGCAAGTTTTTCTTCATTGTTCTGTTCTCGCTCATAATTTTAGTGATCACGGGTGCCGTTGGATCGGTGATATATCATTTGACACTTCGAGCCGCCATCATAGCCTTCTTCGAAGGATTTTTCCTCATTTTTGCCATTGGGACAATTTCGCTGTCAAACGGCATAGGAGGCGCCGACTTCACCGAGACACCTAGGCCTAGAATGATACGTCAAAGAACAGTCTATCTCAACCTATGGGAGTGCGCCCTAGCAGGCTTAGCGGTTTTGGCGCCGTTTTTCCCATATGTAGCGTCATCCGTACTCTCGGCGTTTATTCCCAACTTGTTTGATGGCTGGGTTTTGGATCCGGTTCTGGCGCTTGTGATTAGCGCGGTCATCGCTATCGTGTTAACTGTAATTTTCTATCGAACTTCGGTCAAGAACGCAAGGGAACTTTTGAAAAAGGCAGAAAAATAAAGGCGCCAGAGCTTGGGAACCTGTTATGGGTTTGGCGTTTTTCAAGTATGGCTTTATAATGGGAATTAGGAGATTTCCCAAAGGTTTGTTTCGGTGAGTTTCCATACAAGTTGCAGCGTTACTTGAGGGTCGGTGTAAACTGATATGTAGCGTAATTCAACAAGCATACCTGTCTGCTGGTCAAAGTAAGTGTTACCGTACTCTGTGTATGTTTTGTCAGGATTTTCAGAGTCTACGTACGGAGTGATAGGAGACCACACGTTTGTTTGCCTTATGCCGCCTGCACCATAATCTTTGGTTATGGTCGTGTTAACCGTTGCTCTGTCGGGTCCATTAGGACGAAGCCTATCATTTGCCTTAAGATTAGACGCGAATATTGTCCAAAAACCGTTCACAGGGTTATTGATTCCCGTCTCTACATTCACACTGCCGGTTCCGGTAACTTCGGTTCCATTTTTAAAATGCTGAATGGTGTCAATCGAAACTTCAGGACCGGACACGTCTGTCACGGTGACCCGGTACCATTCAGTATTGTTTAAATCCAAGAATTGCGCGGGCACTTCTGCAGCCGCATCTGAACTTCTCGAATCCACTATACCCATGACGCTGTAAGTAAACACATCACCTTTAGCAACTCCAGGCACCCCACCTTGAACGGGCTGCGTTCCAAAATTCAAATTTGTGAATACTATAACAGCTAGAATAATAAGCACAAACAGTAAAATAGCTAGAAGTATGAATAAACGAGATTGCCTCTTCTTCTTTACCATACTCAATCACAGCAGTTATTGCAGTATTTAGTTTTTACGTTTTGTAGGGCAAATTCCATACGGAACACCACAGCAGAACACTATTTTTTTTCTTAGTCAACTTTTCTCGGGTTCCTTGCGTCCATCGATAACATGTGCATCGCAAGAACTGGATAATGTAAAAGCATTCGCGGTCCAGAATACTTCATAACTTTCTTCACTTTTTCTCTCATTTGAGGCTGATAACAATGCACTAAACACTTGCCGCATGGGATTTCTTCTATTGGAAATGACACTTATCCAACCTCATCTTAGCGCACTCGCATAGTTCAGCGCATTCAGGGCAGGCGCCTCATCGGTTTTATGCTTTACAAAACCAGAATTTTAGGTGAAACCCAAAACACCCGTCCATCTTCGCTTAACAAGAAGTCAAGCAGCAAGCACCAAACCTCGTCATATTTGCAGCCTATTAGGATCCTAATAGAGGTTCGATGCAGAAACTATAGAGGGGTAGGTCCGTATTGGCGCAGAAAACACGCAATAGCATGAAGTGGCTGTTCCAGACTCCTTTTTCATCAGAAAACATCTTTGAGTACGATTAAAACCGCAATAGCGAAAAGCACTAAATAAAACAGGTGCGGCAGCACCAACAGGAAGGGAACGTGTATCGGGTAACCCACAAATGTTGGCAGCAAAACCGTGAAAATTGGTACCGCTAAAACAAGATTTATTTTGCGTTTCTTAAAAAAAACATGTATGTCACGAGTTTTGAACATGACCACGGTGGCTATGACAAATATCGTGAATTCAAGTACAACGTTTATTGGGCTATTTATGCTGATGTAGGGAAAACCCAGTTCAGGCAATCCGAATTCCCGGGTGGACAAGGGCCATAACAGTTGGATTTGGCCACCAATAAAAAAATCGGCTATCAGAGAATGCGAAGCTAACGCTGCGAAGTAGGGCATTGCTTTTTTGCGGTAGATGATGAAGACAGGGATGAAAACTAGTATGGCTACTATTATGGAGTGTGTTGGACCTCGATGTATATTGGACCCGAAGAGAAACTGGAAGATTATGTCGATGTCAGGTAATATTGAAAGAACCAAGACTAATGGTATGTTGAAGTTTACTTTGAGGAGTTTTCCGGATGCTTTGGCTAGCAGGTAAGCTATCCCCATGTGACCAACAGCAAACGAAGTTTTTTTCCTCCTTAGAAACGAAACATTTGGTTGGCTGATTATAAAGCTATAGGTTCATGGTTTATTTTGAGGGCGCATACCAGTTGTGCTGGCGCGTTGGCGGAATTGCTGTTGACGTTGGGCTGTGGCTTGGGCGCGTTTTGGTGGGGTCGGGAGAATTTTTTTGCTGTATTAGTTCGACAGTTTTGTCCTTTTTGTTTTGGGTTGAGGCGGATTTCTGCTTTCCGCGTGTATGAGTTGTAGATGTGTTGTTCTCAACAACAATAACGTTTATTAACACTTGAGACATCGGATTCAAGACAGAAAAGGGCGAGAAAAAAATGGCAACACCAAAACTTTCAGCAGGACTAATAATAGCACTTGCGGCCTCAGCCGTATTCTTAACCCTCGTAACCGCAGGCATAATTGCCACGCAAACCGTGGCATCAAACGGAGTAGTATCAACAGTAAACGTAGGCGTCTACTCAAACAGCCAATGCAACCAAAACTGCACATCACTCGCATGGGGAACACTATCCCCAGGCGACTCAACCACCAAAACAGTGTACGTAAAAAACACGGGCACAACCCCAATCACACTCAGCATGACAACAGCAAACTGGACGCCGACAAACGCCGCCGACTACCTGACTCTAAGCTGGAACAAACAAAACACACTCTTAAACCCTGGAGACTCAACTCCTGCAATCTTAACATTGACAGTGGATTCAGACACAGGCAGCCTCTTTTAATTTTTTGTAGCCCAAGCTTCTCCAACAAAGATAAGCCCTTAGACGCCTGAAGCGTAAACAGTAATATCAAAACCAAAATCAGTAACGCTATTATTAACAAGAAAATCAATAAAATCTTTCGATGAAGCAACATTCAAACTGAGAGTAACCAAAAGCGGCTCTTGATCAGCACCCGAACTCAGTATCGTCCCGTGGTAATCCCAAGAAATAGAAAAGTAATGATCTATCCCTTTTGGCACCCAATTGGTCACATTCAACCCAAGTTCCACATCAACATTACTGTTGCTTAACACGTAAAACGACGCGTTTTTAGTAGCCCCCAAAGTAAGTTCACCCCAATCTAGGTAGATGTTTCCAGAATCCGCCGTTATAATATCTCCACCGTAAATTTCTAAACCTCTAACGTGTATCGTTCCCCTAGCTGGGATGGTGCGGTCTTCGTCGTCATTGTTATTTGGATTAGCATTATTACCGATCCATGAACCTATCAGGAAATTAAACAGTAGAGTAATTAATACAACAACAGCGATCAAAAGAAGTAGTTTCCTAGAACGATAAAGAAAACGCAGCACCCTAAAAGCCAACGTTTTCAGCATATCAATTATGTTTTGAGCGGTCCAACGGCCCCGAAAATGAAAATGGAACCTATCAGCCTTCTGAATTGCCTTCACTCTTCCCTTCTCAAGACGTAAACTGGTTAGAAGTATTTAGACATATTTATTAATTGTTCGAATTATCGCTTTTTTTGTTGGCGCAGTTTTTCGCTGCTACGAGAATCCAGTTTAAGGGGGGTGTACTGGAATATTCAGTTTGACGAAGAGTCGAAGATTGAAATCGAAATATCGCGGCTTTCCCTTTATTGTATTGTGCGCACGTAAGCTTATTTTTTTCATTTCTAAGCAAAATTTAAGAGTAATAGCGACATTGTCTAGCGTTAAGTCAAGCTGTGTTGCAATCCAAACGGGATATGTGTTATTTAAGTGTGGAAGTTTAAGGCTATGAAAGCATTGAAGGCTTCAAGTCTTGCTTTATTGATTATAATTTTATTCAGCTTGACCACAGTTCAAGTTAAAGCTTCACCGCCTACGTTGGCAAATCAGATAGACATGACGTTAAACACGGTTAACTGGTCTTCACCCACATCTTTTATTATTCCTCACTTCGGTCTAATCTTTACAGGTGAAGACAACTATGATGCAGCACTACCTTCGATTCCAGATTTTAAGACGCTAATTCAAATGAAAAGAATCGCAGAAATTGACGGGGTAAACTCTTCCCTGTTGAACCAAATGGTGGCATATGCTATGATTAACCAGCCAATGACCGGGCATTGGCCAATGGCTGACCCTGATGGCATGCTGGTTTATTGGAAGTTTCTGGTTTTCACGTACAAGTACGCTAACGAGCTTGGGCTTGACGTATCTAAGTGGAGCAGAGACGCGGCTTTCCACGAATTTCTTACCTTCTGGAAGGCTGACAAAGACTTCTTATGGTTTAACCCTGCCAACGGAAGCTCTATCGACATTGGCGGCAGGTACTACGACGAAAACGCAGAGGTCATGTCCATTTTCCTGAAGTTCTATCAAATAGGTGTACCTGAAGCCCTAGAATATGCGAACCAAATGTGGGAGCACATCTGCCAATACCACTGGTCAGGCGGCTACTTCCCGTACAAGGGCACGTCAGGGCAAGTTGAGTGCGAAGCGGGCTCGTTCGCTGAAACAATTGCGGAACTCTACGTCGCAAACAATTATAGTCTTCCTGACTTCCCGGATTACGTACTTCAAGACCTAAACTACAAATTCATAACTAGCGGTAACTGGTCAGCCAAATTATGGAGTCCAGAAGCCTACGTAGTTCGGCACGCAGAATCAAATCCTGAGAAACGACTGGAAAACACGGTCAATGCTTGGGCTGCCATGCAAAGCTACTATCCTCTAATGAACGAGTCCATGAAATCAGACTTCATCAACCTCTTAACAGGTTCTCCAAACGCGTGGCAAGGACTGATAAACTCCAGCGACCTGTACAGTGAGGGACGGTTCCGTTGGAGAGAAAACAGAAACTACACCGATGACGCAACCTGCGGCGGAGCGATGATTCTATTTCTCAATGGCATAGTGCCGGACACTGGCAGCTTGGCAATACCTGTTATAGACGAAGTCTATCAAGACTGGTACTCCATGTTCCCAGCAAGCCACTTCCGCTTTGACTATGAAACAGAAACCATCCGCATTCCCGTCTGGGCAGGAAGAATAAACTTCGCTTTCGGGACAGAGAACGCGTCCTGCACCTTCCCAGATGACGGAATCTATGAAGTTCACTTCGGCTCAGACTGGAACACCGTGGAAAACGCAAAGCAAAGTGAATTCACTAAACGAGGCGTTCTCATACTTAAACCCCCACATTGAAATTCCGCCGCCTCTACCTCCGCCCCCCGATACCACCGTTCCCAACGTGATAGTCGTTTCACCACAAAACAAGAAGTATCCCAGAGGAGACATTCGTCTAACGTTCTACGCGAACGAGCCAGTTGCGCAACTCCGCTACAGCGTAGATGGAAAAACAAACGTCTCAATCGCCAAAACCAGCATAATCTTGCCACCATTGACTCATGGGACGCATAACGTTGTGGTTTACGCGGAAGATTTAGCTGGAACATTGGCGCATCAAAGATAACATACTTTACTGTGGACACGCAATCTCCAACCGTTACTCTTCTATCACCTCAGAACCAAATCTACAACACAACCAGCATTCCATTAACTTTCACGGTGAACGAAAAAACCCGCTGGACAGGTTACAGCATTGACGACCGCAGGAACGTAACTGTCTTAGGAAACACAACTTTAACGGAACTATCTGACGGTACACACAGCGTAGTCGTTTATGCACGCGATGTAGTTGGAAACGCAGCGTCGACTGTCACCATCTACTTTACAACAGACACTACTCCACCAAGCATCTTGCTTCTATCACCACAAAACATAACCTACGATACCAGCGAAATCCCATTAGCTTTCAGAATCAACGAAACAACCTCATGGATAGGCTACAGCCTAGACGGTCAACTGAACGTAACTATCACTGGAAACATAACCTTGACCGCGCTGCCTACGGGTTCCCACAACATAATCATTTATGCAAGGGACATAGCTGGAAATACTGAAGCCTCTGAAATAACAACGTTCACTTTCACCGAAACTCAGCCACCAGAATCTTATCCAACTGCATGGGTTGCCGCAACTGCAATAGCCACGATAGCAGTCAGTGGAACAGCCTTTCTATTTTACTTCAAACGGAATCACAAGCAGCCGAAAACCAGAACAACACCAAAAGCCACTATCCACTGCAGTAAAGACAAGTGTTAATCTACCAATGCTTTGGCGAAATTCCAAATTTTGTCACTTACAAAATGAACGTTCTTGACAACGGCACCCTGCTTGGTGTTCCGAGCGGTTTCCGCGTCATAAAGGCTCTCGCCCACGGCAAGCGGTTTTCCATGCTTTACATCCATAACTAGAACCAACGCGCCCTTGTCGAATTCGCCGTCAACCCTGACGATTCCAGGCGCCATAATATCCGCACCGTTACACACGTAAGGAACCGCTCCCATGTCCACCACGATTTTCGGCGCCTGCAAAGTGAAATCTTGGAAAAGCAGCGTTGGCAGAAGCGCCTCTCCAGCTTTGAAGAATAACGGTTTGCCGTTTACAAGATAAATTTTGCCAACATCCGCTTCGACCACTTCAACGTTTGCCTTTGAACCAAAAACGGCGTCCACATCAATTTTCAGCCGTTCAGAAATCTCGTTTAGAAGCTGCTTAGCCTGTTTTGATTTCAATGCGTATCTTCGGTATTTCGTGGGCATGATAAACCTTCCCTGGCACTTCTGACTATTCGATGTATATCGCAGGTTGACCTGGAATAGCCAACGCCGCCCGCTTTCTAGGGTCATAAAGCGCCCCATCCTCTTCGCCGTAAACAGAAACTTTGGCGCTGAACCTTTCCTCTAAAAAGTCGATGGCGCTTTCGATAAATTCTTTTTCGCCGGCAAGATCAACGGTTGCGAGCCGCCTTTTTCTTTCAACCGGCAACTTGCTTAAAGCTTTCAACACTTTTGGAACGAAGCCGGCAATCGCTTTCATGTTTTCTCTTAGAGTTGGGTCTTTGGCGAACTCCTTCATAACCTCACCCACTTTAACGTCGCCTTCAACCGCCCTCGCCACTAAATTGCGGTACACTTTCCACTTCCAACCAGCAGCCGAGTAATAGCAAATCCTCGAAGGCGCAATTTTCGTGGCTTTCAAAACGTTCAACGTGTCATCAACCAAGTCGATTAGCATGTTCTCCCGCTCTTCCGCAAGCGCATCCACCACAGCCTCGTTAAGCTGCGGCCACTCAGCCAAAGAAATGAACCTGTCTTTTCCCGCCGCACTCCATAATTCCTCGCACACGTAAGGAGCAAAAGGCGCAAGAAGCCTAAGCCACACCTCCAAAGCCTCACAAACCGCCTTTGCCTCAGTTTTCCCTTTCCTGCGAGCGTACCAGCGAAAGTCATTCCACACTTCAAACAATGCAACCTCCACAGCTGTTCTCGTCTTCAGCTCCTCAAGATTTTGAGTGACATCCGCGATGCGCTGCTGCAGCCTGCTGAGCAGCCACTTCTCCATGTGCCCGGCCTCGTCACTGTTAGCGGTCTCAACTATACCCAAAGCAAGATTGCTTAAAGCCTGCAGTTTACTTTGAATGTCCGCGGCGTTCTCGCCTCTCCAGTCAGGATCATCCATGCCCTCGGCGCCCAACAGAAGCGCGCACCTTGTGGCGTCAGCACCATACCGCTCCACGGCGTTCTTCATGGTCACGAAATTACCCTTCGACTTGTGCATCTGCTTGCCCTCAATCATGAGCATGCCGTTCACGCCCATGGCGCGTGGCCACTGCTCTCGCGGGAATAACGCAGCATGATGGAATATGCAGAAAGTCAGGTGGTTCGGCACAAGTTCTTTTGCTGACACTCGGAGGTCAAAGGGGTACCAGTACAGAAATTCCGTTCGCATTTCCCTCAAAAGTTCCATGCTTAATCCTGAAGCTTTGCGGAGCGCGTCTTCGCTGCCTTTGCCGTAAAAGATGTAGTCGAAAACCTCATGCGTAAGCGCTTCAGGCTTGATGTCGTGCTGGCGTATGTGCTTGTTTATGGTGTAGAACGCCATGTAAATGGTGGAGTCGCTGAGGGTTTCGATAATCCAGCCTTTTCCCCACGGCAGCGGCGTTCCGAACCCGGTGGTTCTGGCGCAAGCCCACTCCTTCAGCCAGTCGATAACCGCTATGAACCACTGCCTTGCGGAGTCAGGGTAAATCTTCATCTGCGCCACGGCCTCTTTTGCTTTCTGCTTCCACGCCTGGTCCGAGTAGTTCAGGAACCACTGATCCGAAAGTATCTTAACTATGCACTGGATCATGCAACGACAAATCACAGGATCAGGAAGGTCGTACATGCTGTCCGCCACGCCGAGCTTTCTGAAATCATCAATAAGAACGTCCTTGACTTCACGCACAGTTTTTCCAGCGTAAGGTCCACAGTTCTCTTTGAGCACTCCTCCGTGGAATTCTTTCTTGTACAAAGCTTTCGTGGCTTCATCGGCGCGTGGGTCATTCTGATCTTTTATATTCATCTGCTCAACGATTTCAACTGCTGGCCACTCACCGAAGCCTTCAACCTTGATTATCGAAATCGGCTTGATCCGCTTCACCAACTCGGCGTCAACGCCGAAATCCTCGAGCACTTCGGGTTTTTCCTGTAAGTCCTTAAGCGCAAGCCAGTCATAAGGGGCGTGGGCAGGCACGCTGTAGACTACACCTGTGGCTTGTTTCGGATCCACAAACCAGCCCGGCAGTATTGGAAACTTGACTTTTGTAATTGGGTTTTCAAAGGTTTTCCCAATTAGCTCTTTGCCTTTGAACACGCGTTTTACGGTTACCGTGCGTTCCTGCTCTTTGAGTTTTTCCGCCGCTTCCTGACTTACAATCCAAGTTTCCCCGTTAACCTCAGCTTCCACGTACGCGGCATCAGGGTTTATCCACATGTTGGTTATGCCGTAGATTGTTTCAGGCCTAAACGTTGCCGCGGGCAAGAAGGTTTTGTCGTCCAGCTTGTACTTTATGAGGGTGTACTCTTCAGGTGTGACGCCTTCCCCTACTTGGCGGTCGTGGTCGCCTGTGGGGCTTTGGTCCTTCGGACACCACACAACAGGGTGCGTGCCTCTGGTGACGTAGCCTTTCTCTTTCAGGCGCGTGTACTGCCATTCTATAAACTTCTGGTAAGTTGGAAAAATCGTGTTGAACTCGCGCCGCCAGTCAATTGAGAAGCCTATGCGCTTCGCAGCCAGTCGCCCCTCGTTGGTGTAGTACTGAGCCATGTAAAGGGGGTCAACAAACCGCTTCAGCTCCTCTTCGGGCACGCCGTCAACTTCCCGTAAAACGCGTATGAACGCCTCGTCGCCCTTCGCCACCCGCGCGCTCGCACCCAAAAGCGGCTGGCCCGTCCAGTGCCAAGCCCAAGGCCAAAGCACGTTGTAGCCTTGCATGCGCTTGAAACGCGCGTAAACGTCAACTCGCGTTGCGGTGAACGTGTGACCCACGTGCAAGGGACCGTTCATGTATGGATAAGGAAACGTTACAAAAATTTTCTTTCGCTTAGGGTCGGGGTCAGCCTCGAATATATGGGCGGCTTCCCATTTTTTCTGCCATTTCGCCTCAATTTGCTTCGTCTGGCTCATGAAACTGTTGAATTAAAGCGTAGGCTATTAAGAGTTTTGCTTCCACAACGAAAACAACTCCGCCCTCCGAACCCACACGCTGTATTTAGCAAAAAGAACGTAAAACGCTTTTCGTTTTGCATAATAGTCTTTAATTAACCTAAAAGAACAAATACAAAACAAGACATAAAACAGCAAGATGTCATCAGGAATGTTTCAAATAGGAATTGTCGGAGCCGGACCTGCGGGATCTGCTTGTGCACAAATTTTAGGAGAAGCTGGCGTCAAGGTGGCTATTTTTGATCATTCGCACCCGCGGGAAAAACCATGTGGAGGATTCATCGAAGACAGGGTAGTTGAAGAATTTGACATCCCAAAAATGCTCTTGGAAAATGAGGTAAAATGGAATTTAGCCGAGAGATTTGGATTACGCACTAATTTTCTTTTTGAGCCTTCCCAGTTCTTGGTGTCCAGAAAAAATTTTGATCAATACTTGCTTCAAAGGGCGTTGAAAAATAGAGGCGTGACTTTTTTCAACGAGAAAGTAACTGAAGTGAAAAAAAATAGTGAAAACTGGACTCTGAACACAAACCTCGGGAGAAGCATAGATGTAAAGTTGCTTATAGGCGCTGACGGCTGTCCTTCACTTATAAGGAAGCGTATTTACAAACCCTTCCCTCAAAAATTTTTAGCTGTAACGGCGGGTTATGATTTTTCCTGTTCAAACGAATATATAGAAAAAAATTTCGCCAAAAACAGTGTGGAAGTCTATTATTCCCAGCGGTACGTCCAAAAAGGAGGCTTCATATGGATTTTCCCCAAAAAAGCCAAAGTAAATGTGGGCATAGGAAGTCGAGAAACAGGAAACAAACTGAAACAAAAATTGGACAGTTTTATCGCCTTGCATCCTGCTGGAAAACGGTTGAGAAACTTGGAAGGGTCTTTTTGCGCGCACTTAATTCCCGCAGTTTGGAAGAAAAGTTTTTTTAATTTGCCCTGTACAGGCAACAGTTGGGCGTTAATCGGAGACGCAGCTGGACATGTAAACCCAATAGGCGGTTTAGGCATTTACTATGCAATGAAAGGTGGTCAGCTATGTGGCAGGGCTTTCTTGGACGGAGACATCCATCTTTTTGATCAATATTGGCGAAAAGATTACGGTGACGAATTGTATAATGCCGCGGGTAACGTCTCAAAATTTTATAGCAATGCAGGATTAGCGTTGTGGCTTCCATTTGTATTCAGAAATTTCTTGGCAAAAACAGGCCATCGCCTTTTCGCCCGTCAATAAGCCTTTAGACTAAATCCTGTTAGTCTTAAATAGAACAAATAATAAAACAAAAATTATGAGTTCTGAAAAGGAAACAGAAAGACCTAACAGGTTTGTGGAAATCCTAAAGAAAAGAAGTGAAAAGGGTCTTAAATTCGCGAGAAGGTCAATTTTATCTGAGAAAATTGAGAGCGAGCTGGCACAAGAAGCTCTTGAATATTATACATCAAATTGGGAAATTTTCGTACATCCCGGCTTGTTTTCGTTAGCTTGCGAAGCGGTAGGTGGCGACCCCGACGACGCAATATCGTTTCAGGCAGTTTTGTCCATGTTAACCGCCAGTTTTGATATACATGATGATTTAATTGACGGGTCGAAGAAAAAGCAGGGGAAGCTAACCGTTTTTGGAAAATTCGGAAAAGGCATGACCGTGCTTTTAGGTGATGCATTTTTGATAAAAGGCTTCACTTTGCTTTTTGAGCTAAATGACAAGATGCCACGAGACAAGATAAAAAGAGTTGTTGAGACGCTTGAAACCCTTCTCTTTAAACTTGGAAGTGCACACGCCCTAGAACAGAGTCTAAAGGGAAGAATGGACATCACGCTGGAAGAGTACAAGAAGGTCTTGGAATTAAAAGC